>Ga0209279_10000224_pt1 | contig 39454 bp, 47 predicted proteins | sample CoawatmetaG00DNA_3_FD_187508 | JGI IMG/M metagenome (GOLD analysis project Ga0209279, IMG submission 187508) | Marine microbial communities from the West Antarctic Peninsula - Coastal water metaG006-DNA (SPAdes) (version 2) | ecosystem: Environmental > Aquatic > Marine > Coastal ...
ATGAGTTAACGACTGAATATAACCTTAGCCTTGCGGAACAAGTGCAACAAAAATTACGTACCATGGTTATTTGTTTAATTGACTTCGCCATTGAGCACAAGAGAGATAAACATGGAGAGTGAAAAAAAAATATATGCTAAAAATATATTATTAGCCGATGGTTGGGCAAGAGATAAAACCTTGACGATAGTCAAAGGAGTTATCTCTGAAATAAGCTCAGGCTATGTTGATAATGCAGAACGAATAAAAGGGTCGATAATCCCTGGCATGGTTAATTGTCATTCACACGCTTTTCAGCGGGCTTTTGCTGGCTTTAGTGAACAGGGTAGTGAAGGACAAGACAGTTTTTGGACTTGGCGTAAGGTCATGTATAAATTTTTGGCCCAATTAACAACAGAAAATGTAGAAGCTATTGCTAGTCAGCTTTATATAGAAATGTTGAAAATGGGTTATACCCGAGTTGCCGAATTTCATTATTTACATCATGAGATCAACGGTAGTAACCACAGTACTTTATCAGCAATGGCAGAAGCGCTTTTTAAAGCAGCAAAAACTTCAGGTATCGGTTTAACGATGTTACCTGTGTTATACCAATTTAGTGGCTTTGGCGCTCAAGTGCCTAATGATGGGCAAAAACGTTTTATCAATTCAACGAAGCAATTTAATAAACTGGTCAGTGATTGTTTTAAATTAAGTGAGCACTATTCAAATACCAATGTCGGTATTGCACCGCACTCTCTTAGGGCAGTTGATAAGGATTCATTAATGCAAGCTGTGGCTCACGTAAGGAATTTAAATGCCAAAGCACCAATACATATTCATATTGCTGAGCAACAAAAAGAAGTCGATGATTGTTTAGCTTACTTTGGTCAACGCCCGGTGCAGTGGTTACTCGATAATATGACTTTAGATGCTCAGTGGTGTTTAATTCATGCGACACATATCAATGAGCAAGAACGAAAAGGAATTATAGCCACCAAAGCTATTGCCGGTATTTGTCCCACGACTGAAGCAAATTTAGGGGATGGTATTTTTCCAACAACTGATTTTTTTGCTGAGGGGGGGACTTTTGCTATCGGCTCTGATAGCCATATCTCAGTCAATCCTATTGAAGAACTGCGTTGGTTAGAATACGCACAACGATTAAGTCAGCAGAAAAGAGCGTTATTAGCGGCTAAAAATCAGGCTTCTGTTGGCGCTAATTTATGGCAAAAAGCAGCTTTAGGTGGTGCACAAAGTACTAATAGTAATAGCGGTGAGCTCGCCATAGGTAAACAAGCAGATTTATTGGTTTTAGATGTTCAACACACTCGGTTATTTGCTAACAGTGAACAACATATCATGGATAGTTTTATTTTTGCTAGCCAACAAAACCCAGTGAGGGATGTTATGGTCAATGGCCGCTGGGTTATTTTAGCGGGGCAACACTCAAGTGAAGAAGGTATCGCTCATTCCTTTTCAGAGATATTAGAAACCTTATCAGCTTCAATTTAATAAGATGAATGGTTACGATGTGATTTACTTTTTAAGATAATGTTTATTTTTTAAGGTATTGAATCGTTAATCTCAGTCACAAAACTAAAGTAGGCTGGTATATTTTGAAATGGTCTTACAAATTTCACTCTGAACGACTGGTCGGAAAATAGGCCGACGTTTCTTAGTAAGGCAAATGTCAGCATAAAAAGCTTTAACTGATTCTTTTGATGAGAGTAATTTTTCTAGTTGAACTTGCTCTTGTTGACTAAGGTCAGGCATTTTACTTTTTAAGTCAGTTAATATTTTATCCGTATTAAGGCGAGCTTTGGTATCAAAGATATTAGAAAGGGCACTTAAGGCGGCTTCCTTTTTATATTGATACCATTTTTCTAATTGAGGTTGAGGATAAAAATGTAAAAATACTGCAAATGCCACAATTAAGATCAATAAATTTTTCATAGTATGCCGTATAATGATGGAGTAAATTTAGGATAGTCAATTTTTAAGTAATAAACTACTTATGCTACATATAACGATTTAACATTCATATTTTTTTTGTGTCATCAAGGATTCATTGTGAAGACAGAAAACAACAAGTCAAACCCAGAAACACGCATCCCCATTAAAAACATTAAAATTCATCAGCCAAATAATGGTGTTGAAGAATACAAGCCTCGTGATCAAATTTACGTCCGTAAAGTCACTGGTTTTTTTCAGCAGTTGCGTTTAAAAATGAATTTTATCTTCTTGACCATTTTTGCCGTTATTCCATGGCTGCAGTATAACGGTCATCAAGCGATACTTTTCGATATTATTGATCAACGGTTTTATCTTTGGGGACTTACTCTATGGCCACAAGATTTAACGCTTTTGGCTTGGCTGTTTATTTTAAGCGCCTTTGTGCTGTTTTTTGTTACCACTTTTTTAGGGCGAGTTTGGTGTGGCTATTTATGCCCTCAAACAGTGTGGACCTTTATTTTTATTTGGTTTGAAGAAAAAATTGAAGGTAGTGCTAATCAGCGTAAAAAACTCGACAGTCAGAAATTAGACTTTAATAAGTTTTGGCGAAAAGCATTAAAACATAGTTGTTGGATGTTCTTTTCAGTATTAACAGCTTTAACATTTGTTGGTTATTTTATGCCAATAGAAGAGATATATACCGACTTCTTTACTTTTAATACTTCATTTGCGGCAGCAGCTACTGTGTGGTTTTTTGCTTTATGCACTTACGGAAATGCGGGGTGGATGCGTGAAATTATGTGTTTACATATGTGTCCATATGCACGTTTTCAATCAGCGATGTTTGATAAGGACACCATCACCGTTTCTTATGATTATAACCGTGGTGAGTCCCGAGGGCCACGGGGTAAAAAACAAGATCATAAAGCCATGGGCCTTGGCGATTGTATTGACTGTAACTTATGTGTTCAGGTATGCCCAACAGGTATAGATATTCGCAACGGTTTACAGTACGAATGTATAAACTGTGGTGCATGTGTTGATGCTTGTGACGGTGTTATGGAGAATATGAACTACGCTAAAGGCTTAATTCGCTATACGACTGAGAATGAGTTAAAAGGTAAGAAGGTTCGTCTGGTCAGGGCTAAGCTCATAGGTTATGCTGTTGTCTTAGTGGTTATGTCAGGTTTACTCGTGATGGAAATAGTTAACCGTGTACCGGTCAGTTTAGAAATCATTAGAGATAGAAATCAACTCTCACGCGAAACTTTTAATGGTGATGTTGAAAATGTTTACACCTTAAAAATATTGAATAAATCACAAACAAACAACACCTACAGAGTTTCTGTACGAGGAATAGATAACGTGAAATGGATCGGTGAGCAAGAAGTTACCGTTAAAGCCGCTAACGTTTATACCTTGCCGATTAGTTTGGCAATGGATCCCTATGACTTAACAGAACCTATGACAACAATCACATTTGTTCTTAAGCAAATATCACCGGAAAGTGATGTTATGTTTGAACAAGAAAGCCGATTTTTTAAGAAGCGCTAATGTCAGCATTTGATTTTACTTCGTTAACACCAGACTTAATTATTGATGGCCTAGAGTCGGCCGGGTTTTCAGTTGATAGTGGTTTGTTAGCACTTAACAGCTATGAAAATCGGGTGTATCAGTTTCATGATGACAATATGGAAAAGTTTGTCACTAAATTCTACCGCCCGCTACGTTGGAGTGATGCACAACTTAGAGAGGAGCATGACTTTGGTTTTGAATTAGCGGAACATGAAATCCCCGTTATCGCACCATTAAAAATAAAAGGGCAAAGCCTGTTTAATTATCAGGGCTATCAATTTGCCGTTTATCCTTGCCGTGGTGGCCGAATTTTTGAAGTTGATAATTTAGAACAGCTTGAATGGATGGGTCGTTTTGTTGGTCGTATGCATGCCGTTGGTGCGCAAAAGCCTTTTAATCACCGCCCGAGTTTTAATGTCGATGAAATGCTTTACCAGGCCAAAGATATTATTGTTGAGTCGGGCTTTGTTCCTAAGAGTCTACAAAAGCCATTTTTTACTATTTTAGATATCGTTATTGTTGAGGCAGTAAAGCAATATAAGCCTAAACATCAAATTCGTTTGCACGGTGATTGCCATGCCGGTAATATTTTGTGGCGTGAAGGTGAGGGACCTCACTTTGTTGACTTAGATGACTGTCGAACCGGGCCTGCTATTCAAGACCTATGGATGATGCTTTCAGGTGACAGGCAGCAGCAACTGTTACAAATTGATACGATTTTATCTGGCTATGAAGAGTTTTTTACCTTTGAAAATGACCAGTTAATTTTGATAGAATCATTAAGAACTATGCGTGTAGTTAATTATATGGCATGGTTGTGTAAACGTTGGAGCGATCCTGCTTTTCCTCGTAACTTTCCATGGTTTGATAGTGAAAAGTACTGGGAACAACAAATACTTATGTTAAAAGAGCAGATGTCGGCCTTACAGCAACCGCCATTAACTTTATTACCCGCTTATTAGATTTTTATAAGCACTTATATTTATTGATTATTTCCTTAGCATGTCATTTTTATGGTTAGGGGAGTACAGACAGGAATTTGAATAATGATAAAAAAAATTAGCCGTTTAACCTTAACTTTTTGTATGGCGATACTGTTGCCATTTATAGCCTCAGCCTCAGATTTTCAAGAGGGTGAGCAATACACAAAAATTAGTGAAAAGATTTCCACTAAGTCTGAAGTTAGAGAATATTTTTCTTTTTACTGTCCACATTGCTTTAGATTTGAACCTCTCATGGCGCAAGTGAAAAAAGTGCTGCCTAGTGGTACTAAGTTTGAACGTAACCATGTTGATTTTTTGCGTCAAGCTTCACCTGAGATACAATTTATGTTGTCAAAGGCGGTTGTTGTTGCGCAGCAGTTAAAAATGGAAAAAAAATTAGTAAATGCCATATTTAATTACATACATGTCCAACGTGCGATGTTTTCCTCTGAGAAAGATCTCCGTAATGTCTTTGTACTCAATGGGGCTGACGGTGATAAATTTGATAAGCTAATGAAGAGCTTTTCAGTTAATAGCCATGCTAAGAGAATGAAGAGAAATCAAGAGGAGTTAACGAACAAGCGCGCACTAACATCGGTGCCAACTATCATTGTTAATGGTAAATATCGAATTAATACTGATAAAATTGGTAAGGGTAATTTTGAAGGAAATTATAAAAAATTAGTAAGTTATTTATTAACGTTAAAATAGTATAAATAGGTCTATCATTTTTTACGCAGATGAAAATTTTAAATGATAGGCTTTTTTGACTACACCCCATAGTCAAATTGCTTTTTTACCCCTTAACAACTGTTTATCAGCTATAACCTTTTAGACTAGATAGTTTTTTTAAAAATGTCTTTTTTGAAAAAGGGTGTTGACTGACATCATCACTTTGTAAATAAATGAACGTTTTTACCCTCGATAAATTGTGACTTATCTGCTGTTGAGTAATTGAGTTTACCTTCTATAACAATATGATCACCACGTTGTGCTTTTTCATTCAGCATCACTGCTTGCTTACCCCATACTTGTACTTTTGTGACAATATTATGTTGCTGCATTTTTTGTTTAGTTATTGAATAATTTTGATGACTTATCGTTATTTCTATTTGAGCTAATGCTTTATTGTTTTCGGTCATTAATAGTTTAACGGGCGAGGTCAGTATACCACTGCAATGTATTTGATTAATTGACTGACTATAACCTTTGGCAAAGGTCTGAACAAAGGCGGCGCTAATGACGTTATTATCCCCTTTATTGGCTGTATTGGTATTGTCAGCTAAATAGCCATTGATTAACATCAAGTCGCCTTTGTTTGCATGCAGTAAAGTTTGCTCAACTAAAGGGCCAATGACTTTAATCTGATGATAACTGGTCCACTCCTTATACTTGCTACTCGCTTTATCTAACCATTTTGTATGCGTAGCAAGTGTGATCTCACTCACAGGTATTATTGGATTAACTGTATAGCGAATCTCAGGTTTGTTGACTAAATTACCTAGTAGCGTAATCGAGCAAAGTTGGTTATCAGAAGTGTGCTGTGTCATTGAATTTTCCAAAAAAGAGGTACACTTATATTATGTACTAATTTATGCGATGTCGAACTAGCTAGCAAGAATTTTAGCCAAGAAAAAAGGATGCATAAGCATCCTTTTATTCGTAATAATCAATTAAGATTGTTACAAGTTATTTTTTTGCAGCTCTTTTCGCAGCATCAGCAGCTTTAACTTCAGCAATAACTGTTTCAGCTACATTGTTAGGACAAGGCATATAGTGAGAGAATTCCATAGAGAATTGACCACGACCTGATGTCATTGTACGCAATGTTCCGATGTAACCAAACATTTCTGAAAGAGGTACGTCCGCTTTAATGCGAACACCAGAAACACCGGCTTCTTGACCTGCGATCATGCCACGACGACGGTTTAAATCACCAATAACATCACCAACGTGGTCATCAGGAGTAAACACATCAACTTTCATGATAGGTTCAATTAACTGTGCACCAGCTTTTGGAATTGATTGACGGAAAGCACCACGAGCAGCGAGTTCAAAGGCAACAGCAGATGAATCGACCGCATGGAAGCCACCATCGTATAATTCAACTTCAACGTCTAGTACAGGGAAACCAGCAAGAACACCAGTACCCATCATTCCTCTAAAGCCTTTTTCAATAGCTGGGAAGAATTCTTTTGGTACATTACCACCAACAACAACAGAGCTGAAGACAAAACCAGTACCAGGTTCGCCTGGCTTGATGCGGTAATCAATTTTACCGAACTGACCAGAACCACCAGATTGTTTCTTATGGGTATAAGAATCTTCAATAGCCGTAGTGATCGTTTCACGGTAGGCAACTTGTGGCTTACCAACAGCTAATTCAACACCGTAGGTACGTTTTAGAATATCTACTTTGATATCTAAGTGAAGCTCACCCATACCAGATAAAATTGTTTCGCCTGAATCTTCATCAGTTTCAACTTTAAAGGTAGGATCTTCTGCAACCATCTTACCGATAGCAATACCCATTTTCTCAGTAGAACCTTTATCTTTAGGAGATACAGAAATTGAGATTACCGGCTTAGGGAATACCATAGCTTCTAGGATAATTGGGTGTTTCGGATCACATAATGTATGACCTGTCTGAACGTTACCTTTCATACCAACAATTGCGATGATATCACCGGCTTGTGCCGACACGAGTTCGTTACGGTCATCGGCTTGCATTTCACACATACGGCCAACACGCTCAGTTTTACCTGTTGCAGCATTAAGTATGGTATCGCCTTTCTTCAATGTACCTGAATAGATACGTACGAAAGTTAATGTACCAAAACGGTCATCAGTGATTTTGAATGCTAACGCTTTGAATGTTTCTTCTGCAGAAACAATTGCGTATTCACCATTTGGCTCACCTTCTTCATCAGTCAATGGTTGTGGGTTAACATCTGTAGGTGAAGGCAAGTAATCAACAACAGCATCAAGAATTAATTGAATACCTTTGTTTTTAAATGCAGAGGCACCGTAAGTTGGGAAGAAAGTCATATCACGAGTACCAGTACGGATACAGGCTTTGATTTGTTCAATAGTAGGAACCATTTCCCCTTCTAAGAACTCCATCAACATGTCTTCATCAACTTCTAAAGCTGTTTCAATTAACTTTATACGGTACTCAGCAGCTTGTTCTACCATATCTGCTGGAATATCAGTGATTTCGTAGTTTTCAGGAAGACCTGTGTCATCCCAGATGTAAGCTTTTTCAGAAAGTAGGTCAACAACACCAACAAAATCATCTTCAGTGCCAATAGGTAAGGTCATTATTAACGGGTTAGCGCCTAAAACGTCTTTAACTTGCTTACAAACACGATAAAAATCAGCACCTAAACGGTCTAATTTGTTAACCATGATGATACGAGCTACTTTTGAGTCATTCGCGTAACGCCAGTTAGTTTCTGATTGTGGTTCAACACCACCAGAACCACAGAATACCCCAACACCACCATCAAGTACTTTAAGTGAACGGTAAACTTCTACGGTAAAATCAACGTGACCAGGAGTATCGATAACGTTGAAACGGTGATCTTTCCAAAAACAGCTTACCGCAGCAGACTGGATGGTAATACCGCGCTCAGCTTCTTGTTCCATGAAGTCAGTCGTAGACTCACCATCATGTACTTCACCTGTTTTGTGGATCTGACCCGTAAGTTTTAAGATACGTTCAGTTGTTGTGGTCTTACCCGCATCAACGTGAGCGAAGATACCAATATTTCTGTATTTAGATAAATCTGCCATTACTTTACTCTGTTTTAAGTCGCTACTAAAAAAGCGGAATTGTTGAAAATTTGCGCGCGAGTATAACATTAGTTTAAAGAGATCGACATACAGTTGTGAAAATATATTTTTTTGGCTTGGGTTTAAATGAACTTAATCAATTAAAAATTTGAAGAGAGATAAGGAATATACTCTAAAAAATTGACCCAAACACCCGCCTTTAATTTTGTTGCTATTTTTGTTGCTATATATAGCAGAGCTATTCATGGTCTTAAGGGTATAGGAAAACAAATAGTTTGTTGCATAAAGCTATTGTTTATGTATAATGCGCATCCGCACATGTTTCGACCTGTGCTGTTTTATAGTTAAATGTTTGTAAGTTTAATTATTACAGCAACTCCGATTTGGAGTTGAATGTTATTTAGTCATACAACCCCCTTCCGGCAATAAAGGAAGCAGAGGGATGTATTTTTTTGTTCTTTAGAAAAGGGGATTTGTCTTCATGTCAAATCAAAGAATTCGCATTCGTTTGAAAGCGTTCGATCATCGTTTGATTGATCAATCTACAGCAGAAATCGTTGATACTGCAAAACGTACTGGTGCTCAGGTTCGTGGTCCTATTCCACTTCCTACACGCAAAGAACGTTACACTATCTTGACTTCTCCACACGTAAACAAAGATGCGCGAGATCAGTACGAAATTCGTACTCATAAACGCATGATTGATATTGTCGAGCCAACTGAAAAGACTGTAGACGCATTAATGCGTTTAGATCTTGCAGCAGGCGTTGACGTACAAATCAGCTTGGGCTAAGGGGTTTTAACAATGACTATAGGTCTAGTTGGACGTAAAGTAGGCATGACACGTATCTTCACTGAAGATGGCGTATCAACACCTGTAACCGTTCTAGAAGTTGAAGCCAACCGCATCTCTCAAGTGAAAACTGTAGAGACTGATGGTTATTCGGCGCTTCAAGTAACAACCGGTAAGCGTAAAGCAAGCCGTGTTAATAAACCAGCAGCTGGTCATTTTGCTAAAGCAGGCGTTGAAGCAGGTCGTGGCCTGTGGGAATTCCGCTTAAATGCAAGTGAAGGTGAAGGTTTAGAATTGGGCAGTGATATTACTGTTTCAATTTTCGATGATACTAAATTAGTAGACGTTACTGGTACATCTAAAGGTAAAGGTTTCCAAGGCGGTATTAAGCGTTGGAACTTCACCATGCAACATGCAACACACGGTGTTTCGTTATCACATCGCTCTAACGGTTCGTTAGGACAATGTCAAACACCAGGTCGCGTATTTAAAGGCAAGAAGATGTCTGGTCACATGGGTTCTGTGCAGGTTACTACACAAAATCTTGAATTGGTTCGTGTTGACGCAGAACGTAACTTGCTCCTTATTAAAGGTGCAGTTCCGGGCGCAATCAACGGTAACGTAATCATCAAACCAGCTGTTAAAGCTTAGTCCAGGAGATTTGTGATGGAATTAGTATTAAAAGACGCTGAAGGCGCTCTTGAAGTATCCGAAGCAACTTTTGGACGTGAGTTTAATGAAGCTTTAGTACACCAAGTAGTAGTTGCCTATGCAGCTGGTGCTCGTCAAGGTACTCGTGCTCAGAAAACTCGTTCAGAAGTTAGTGGCGGTGGCGCAAAACCATGGCGTCAAAAAGGTACTGGCCGTGCACGTGCTGGTACTACTCGTGGTCCAATCTGGCGTTCAGGTGGTGTAACATTTGCTGCAAAACCTCAGGATCACAGCCAAAAAGTTAACCGTAAAATGTACCGTGGTGCTATCGCTAGCATCCTTTCTGAGTTGGTTCGTCAGGATCGCTTGATTGTGGTAGAAAATTTTGCTGTTGAAACGCCTAAAACTAAAGAGTTAGTGGCTAAGTTAAAAGGCCTGGAGCTTAAAGACGTATTAATCGTTACTCCAGAAGTTGATGAGAACTTGTTCTTATCTGCCCGTAACTTATATAAAGTTGACGTTCGTGACGTTGACGGCATTGACCCAGTAAGTTTAGTTGGTTTCGAAAAAGTTTTGATGACTGCTACTGCAGTTAAACAAATTGAGGAGATGTTAGCATGATAAGCGAAGAACGTTTGTTAAAAGTGCTTGTAGCACCAAACATTTCTGAGAAGAGCACTATGGCCGCTGAAGCAAACAACACTGTTGTTTTCAAAGTATCTGTAGACTCTACCAAAGCTGAAATCAAAGCTGCTGTTGAGAAACTTTTCGAAGTTTCAGTTGATGGTGTTCGTACCTTAAATGTTAAGGGTAAAGTTAAACGTACAGGAGCTCGCACTGGTCGTCGTAACGACTGGAAAAAAGCGTACGTTACTCTTAGCGAAGGTTCAGAGATCGACTTTGTTGGCAACGCTGAGCAATAGGAGCAGATAAAATGGCTATAGTAAAATGTAAACCTACTTCTCCGGGTCGTCGTCACCTGGTTAAAGTGGTAAACAAAGAACTACATAAAGGTAAGCCTTACGCACCATTACTTGATACTAAAAGTAAATCTGGTGGTCGTAACAATAATGGTCGTATTACGGTTCGTCACATCGGTGGTGGTCATAAACAACATTATCGTATGGTTGACTTTAAGCGTAATAAAGATGGCATACCTGCAAAAGTTGAACGTTTGGAATATGATCCAAACCGTAGTGCTAACATTGCACTTGTGTTATATGCAGATGGTGAACGTCGTTACATCTTAGCCCCTAAAGGCTTATCAGCTGGTGATGTTATCCAGTCTGGTGTTGACGCTCCAATCAAACCAGGTAATACAATGCCTTTGCGCAACACGCCATTAGGTAGTGTTGTTCATGCAATCGAACTTAAACCAGGTAAGGGCGCTCAAATTGCTCGTGCTGCTGGTACTTATGCACAACTTGTTGCTAAAGACGGTGCTTATGTCACTTTACGTCTTCGCTCTGGTGAAATGCGTAAAATTGAGTCAGATTGTCGTGCAACTTTAGGTGAAATCGGCAACTCTGAACACATGCTTCGCTCTTTGGGTAAAGCAGGTGCTTCACGCTGGCGTGGTGTTCGTCCAACTGTTCGTGGTGTTGCCATGAACCCAGTTGACCATCCACACGGTGGTGGTGAAGGTAAAACATCAGGCGGTCGTCACCCGGTATCACCTTGGGGTGTACCAACTAAAGGTTACAAAACTCGTTCTAGCAAGCGTACCGATAAATTTATCGTACGTCGTCGTACTAAATAGTACATTTAATTAAAGAGGATTCACCATGCCACGTTCCCTCAAGAAAGGTCCATTTATAGACCTGCACTTGTTGACGAAGGTAGAGAAAGCGGTGGAAAGCGGGAATAAAAAGCCAATTAAAACTTGGTCCCGTCGTTCAATGATCATTCCAACAATGATCGGATTGACCATCGCTGTCCATAATGGCCGCCAACACGTACCTGTATTTGTAACTGATGAAATGATCGGTCATAAATTAGGCGAATTTGCACCAACTCGTACTTATCGCGGCCATGTCGCAGATAAGAAAGCGAAGAAATAGGGGGAATTATAATGGAAGCTATTGCTATACATAAATTTGCCCGTGGTTCTGCTCAAAAAGCACGTTTAGTTGCGGATCAAATCCGTGGCCAACACGTTGAGAAAGCACTTGAAATACTAACTTTTAGCAACAAGAAAGCTGCTGAATTAGTGAAGAAAGTACTTAACTCTGCGATTGCTAATGCTGAGCATAACGAAGGTGCAGACATTGATGAACTTGTTGTTAAAACCATTTTGGTTGATGACGGTCCTACAATGAAACGTATTATGCCTCGTGCGAAAGGCCGCGCGGATCGGATTATTAAACGCACAAGTCACATCACTGTGATTGTGTCAGATTCTTAGGAGAGAGTAGAATGGGACAAAAAGTACATCCTACCGGTATTCGCTTAGGGATCAGTAAACCTTTCGCGTCTACATGGTTTGCAGGCAACAAAGACTTTGCAGCTAACTTAGACGGGGACCATAAAGTCCGTGAATATTTAGTTGAAAAGCTTAAGCGTGCATCATTATCAAAAGTTGTAATCGAACGTCCAGCTAAATCTATCCGCGTAACAATTCACACGGCTCGTCCAGGTGTTGTTATCGGTAAGAAAGGCGAAGATGTAGAGAAGTTACGTTTAGCAATTTCTAAAATTGCCGGTGTTCCTGCTCAGATCAACATTGCTGAAGTACGTAAGCCAGAAATGGATGCGCAGCTTGTTGCTGACAGTATCGCTAGTCAATTAGAACGTCGTGTTATGTTTCGTCGTGCTATGAAGCGTGCCGTACAAAATGCAATGCGTCTAGGTGCTAAAGGTATCAAGGTTCAAGTTAGTGGTCGTTTAGGCGGCGCTGAGATTGCTCGTGCTGAATGGTATCGTGAAGGTCGTGTTCCATTACATACTTTACGTGCTGATATCGATTACGCTATTGCGCGTGGTAACACAACTTATGGTGTTATCGGTATCAAAGTTTGGATCTTTAAAGGTGAAGTAATGGGGAAATTGCCACTTAAGGCAGAAGAACCAGCTGCTAAGCCTAAAAGAAAAAACAACCGCAAAAGCAGTAAGTAGAGGATTAAGTAATGTTACAACCAAAACGTACTAAATTCCGTAAGCAATTTAAAATGCGCAACCGTGGACTTTCACACACTGGTAGCTCAGTAAGCTTCGGTACTTTCGGCTTGAAATCACTTGAACGTGGTCGTATGACTGCGCGTCAAATTGAAGCCGCTCGTCGAGCAATGACTCGTCACGTGAAGCGTCAAGGTAAAATTTGGATCCGAGTATTCCCTGACAAGCCAATTACTAAAAAACCTCTTGAGGTTCGTATGGGTAAGGGTAAAGGTTCAGTAGAATATTGGGTATGTCAGATTCTTCCTGGTCGTGTTCTTTATGAAATGGAAGGTGTTTCGGAAGAAATCGCACGCGAAGCTTTTGCTTTAGCCGCTGCTAAACTTCCGTTCAAAACATCTTTTGTAACTAGGACGGTAATGTAATGAGAGCTAGTGAACTTAAAGAAAAAAGCATTGAAGAGCTAAACACTGAATTATTGAGCTTATTGCGCGAACAGTTTAACTATCGCATGCAAGCAAGCACAGGTCAGTTAGCTCAGACTCATTTGCAAAGAATCGTACGTCGCAATATAGCACGTGTTAAAACAATCATAACTGAAAAGGCAGGTAAGTAATGAGCGAAGCAAAGATTCGTACACTACAAGGTCGTGTTGTCAGTGACAAAATGGATAAGTCTATCACTGTCCTGATTGAACGTCGTGTTAAGCATCCTATGTATGGTAAGTATATGACGCGTTCAACTAAGTTGAAAGCTCATGATGAAACTAACCAATGTAATGCTGGTGACGTAGTAACTATTCGTGAATGTGCGCCAATTTCTAAGTCTAAAAACTGGACTTTAGTTGACGTAATTGTAAAGGCTTAATTTAGTTAATAAATTAGACTTACGCATATAGTTTTAATAAAAACCCTATCATTTATTTGATAGGGTTTTTTTTTGCGTGACTGAAAATAGCGGTACTAACTTTTATATATTATCGGGTCTGCTCAAGATGTTAATGAAGCATTAATTATATTGTTAGTAATTTAACTAAATAAAGTATCACTTTAAAGTGGCCGGTGTTATAATCTCGCGCCCGTTAGAATTGCGTCTGGTGCTTTTATAGTGTTAACGCGGGTTCTAGGGGATGGTAAGGCAGTGACGGGTCAAATTTCTGGCCTTGAATTTTATCTTATTTATTTTTTAAAATGTACGTTGGGTTATTTATCACAAGTAAATAACGATTAACTACACAAGATATTAGCGGAGTAAAACAATGATCCAAATGCAATCACAGCTTGATGTTGCTGATAATAGCGGCGCAAAGCGTGTTCAATGTATTAAGGTTCTTGGTGGTTCGCACCGTCGCTACGCACGCATTGGAGACATCATCAAAGTTGCCGTCAAGGAAGCAATTCCTCGTGGTAAAGTAAAAAAAGGTGATGTATTAACTGCGGTAGTGGTGCGCACTAAGAAAGGCGTACGTCGTTCAGATGGTTCTACCATCCGTTTTGACGTTAACTCAGCTGTAATGCTTAATGCAAATTTACAGCCGATTGGTACTCGTATCTTCGGGCCAGTGACACGTGAATTGAGAACTGAAAAGTTCATGAAGATCGTATCTCTAGCACCAGAAGTACTTTAAGGAGTCACGATAATGGCATCTAAGATTCGTCGTGATGATGAAATAATAGTACTTGCAGGCAAAGACAAGGGCAAAACTGGTAAAATTACCAAAGTCCTAGTTGAAAGCGGCAAAGTATTTGTTGAAGGTATTAACTTAATCAAGAAACATCAGAAACCTGTACCTCAGTTACAGCAACCTGGTGGCATTGTTGAGAAAGAAGCACCTTTAAATGTTTCCAACGTAGCGATCGTTAACCCTACAACGGGTAAAGCAGATCGTGTTGGTTTTAGAGTTGAAGACGGCAAAAAAGTCCGTTTTTTCAAATCTAATAACGAATTAATTTAATTGGAGTAAACGATGGCGAAACTGCATGATTTATATAAAGATACAGTTGTAGCCGAACTTCAAACGGAGTTTGGTTATAAAAGTGTCATGCAAGTCCCTCGGATTGAAAAGATCACCCTTAACATGGGTGTTGGTGAAGCAATTTCTGATAAGAAAGTATTAGAGCACGCCACAAATGATCTTACTGCAATCTCAGGACAAAAGCCGGTCACGACAGTAGCACGCAAATCAGTTGCGGGCTTCAAAATTCGTGAAGGCTATCCTATAGGCGCGAAAGTAACTTTACGCGGCGAACGTATGTGGGAATTTTTAGAGCGTTTAATCTCTATTTCAATCCCTCGTATCCGTGATTTTCGTGGTTTAAATCCAAAGTCATTTGATGGCCGTGGTAACTACAGCATGGGTGTACGTGAGCAAATAATCTTCCCGGAAATTGATTACGATAAAATCGACAAGATCCGTGGTATGGATATTACTATCACTACTAGCGCGAAGACAAATGATGAAGGCCATGCATTGCTAGCTGCCTTTAACTTCCCGTTTAAGAAGAAGGTGTAGAGTTATGGCTAAAACGTCAATGAAAGCTCGTGAAGATAAACGTACCAAGTTAGTAGCACAATATGCTGAAAAGCGTGCTGCATTAAAAGGGATCATCTCAGGTTTAGATTCTTCGGAAGAAGAACGTTGGGATGCCGTATTGAAACTTCAAAGTTTACCTCGTGATTCGAGCAGTAGTCGTCAACGTAACCGTTGTAATATTACTGGCCGTCCACATGGTTACCTACGTAAGTTCGGTTTAAGCCGAATTAAGTTGCGTGAAGCAACTATGCGCGGTGAAGTTCCAGGTCTTAAGAAAGCTAGTTGGTAATTCACGGGAGTAAATGGTTATGATGACTGATCCTATCGCGGACATGTTTACACGCATCCGCAACGGTCAATCTGCAGCAAAAGTTGCAGTAGCAATGCCATCTTCTAAGTTAAAAGTTGCAATTGCAAACTTACTTAAAGAAGAAGGTTATATTTCAGATTTTTCAGTTTCAGCTGATGTTAAACCTCAGTTAGACGTCGTATTGAAATATTTTGAAGGTAAAGAAGTAATTGAAACGATCAAACGTGTTTCACGTCCTGGTCTTCGTATATACAAAAGCAGTAATGAACTTCCAAAAGTTCTTGCTGGTATGGGTATTGCGATCATTTCAACTTCTAAAGGTTTAATGACGGATCGTGCCGCTCGCAATGCGGGTATTGGCGGTGAAGTTCTTGGTTTCGTAGAGTAAGGAGCAGAATATGTCTCGTGTTGCAAAAGCACCTGTCGCTATCCCTGCTGGCGTTACTGTTACGTTATCAGGTCAAGACATTAAAGTTAAAGGTCCAGTGGGTGAATTATCACGTACGGTTCATAGTTTTGTAGCTATTTCTCAAGAAGAGAATAACATCATAACTTCAATCGCATGCGATCATAAAAACGCTTGGGCACAAGCCGGTACTGCACGCGCTTTAATCAATAATATGATTGAAGGTGTTAGTAAAGGTTTTGAAAAGAAATTAGTTTTACAAGGTGTTGGTTACCGTGCAAAAGCTGCAGGCAAGTCATTAGACTTATCTTTAGGTTTTTCACACCCAATCAAACACACAATTCCTGAAGGAATTACTGTAGAAACTCCTAGCCAAACTGAAATCACCCTTAAAGGGGCTGATAAGCAGGTAGTTGGTCAAACCGCAGCGGATATTCGTGCATACCGTAAACCTGAGCCTTATAAAGGTAAAGGTGTTCGTTATGTTGATGAATACGTTCGTCGTAAAGAAGCTAAAAAGAAGTAGGATAATACTATGGATAAGAAAACATCTCGTTTGCGCAGAGCTAAACGCTCTCGTGCAAAAATTAGCGAGTTGGGTGCGAATCGTTTAGTTGTATTTCGTACTCCTCGTCATATTTACGCGCAATTGATCGCTCCAACTGGTTCTGAAGTAATCGCATCAGCGTCTACTTTAGACAAAGAAATCAGTGCTCAGTTAGAAAAAACAGGTAACGTTGCAGCAGCAACTGCAGTAGGTACAGCAATTGCTGAACGTGCTGTAGCCAAAGGCATCACAAGCATTGCTTTTGATCGCTCTGGTTTTCGTTATCATGGTCGCGTAAAAGCGTTAGCAGAAGCAGCTCGTGCAGCTGGTCTTCAGTTCTAGGGGTTGATAATGGCTAATCATAATCAAGAAAACTCACAACAAAGTGATATGGCTGAAAAGCTAATCGCAGTTAACCGCGTTTCAAAAGTGGTTAAAGGTGGTCGTATTTTCAGTTTTACAGCTCTTACCGTAGTTGGTGATGGCGCTGGTCGCGTTGGTTTCGGTTACGGTAAAGCACGTGAAGTGCCTGCTGCAATACAGAAAGCAATGGAAAAAGCACGTCGTAACTTAGTAACCGTAGATTTGAAGGGTACTACTCTTCAGCATGTCATTATTGGCAAGCACTCAGGTTCTAAAGTTTACATGCAACCAGCCTCTGAAGGTACAGGTATCATCGCCGGTGGAGCGATGCGTGCAGTACTTGAAGTTGCAGGCGTTCAGAACGTATTGTCAAAAGCATACGGTTCTACTAACCCAATCAACGTAGTTCGCGCTACTGTTTCTGCCCTAGCGAATATGCATTCGCCTGAAGGCATGGCAGCTAAACGTGGCAAAAGCGTTGAAGACATTTTGGGGTAATTGAGCATGTCTAATACAGTAAAAGTAACTCAAATAAAAAGTTCTATCGGTCGTTTACCGAAGCATAGAGCTACATTAAAAGGCCTTGGTTTACGTCGTATCAACCACACAGTAGAGTTAGAAGACACTCCATCTGTTCGTGGCATGATCAACAAGGTTTATTACATGGTTAAGGTGGAGGATTAATAATGCATTTAAATACTTTATCACCTGCACCAGGATCGAGCAAAGCTAGAAAACGCTGTGGTCGTGGTATTGGTTCAGGCATCGGAAAAACTGGTGGTCGTGGTCACAAAGGTCAGAAGTCTCGTTCTGGCGGTAGTGTTCGTCCTGGTTTTGAAGGTGGTCAAATGCCATTGAAACAACGTTTACCTAAGTTTGGTTTCACTTCACGTAAATCTTTAGTTAATGCTGAAGTTCGTTTACATGAATTAAACTTGATCACTGGTGATGTTGTTGATATTCACGCGCTTAAAGACGCTAACCTAGTTACACGTAACATTGTGACAGCAAAAATTATGCTGTCTGGCGAGATTACTCGTCCATTGACTGTTCGTGGCTTAGGTGTTACTAAAGGTGCACGTGCAGCTATTGAAGCTGCTGGTGGCAAGATCGAGGAATAGTACAGAATGGCTACACCAGGAATGGAAAACAAAGGTTCAGGCGGTTTGTCTGAGCTAAAACAAAGATTGTGGTTTGTATTCGTTGCACTTGTTGTGCTTCGTTTAGGAACATTTGTGCCAATCCCTGGTATTGACGCCGCTGTATTAGCTCAGTTCTTTGAACAGCAAAAGGGCACCATTGTAGAGATGTTTAACATGTTCTCTGGTGGTGCACTTGAGCGAGCCTCAGTGCTGGCACTTGGTATTATGCCGTACATTTCAGCTTCTATTATTATGCAACTGTTAACAGTTATGCATCCTAAGTTCGCAGAACTTAAGAAAGAAGGTGAAGCTGGACGACGTAAAATCAGTCAGTACACACGCTACGGCACATTAGTTCTAGCAACACTTCAATCAATTGCGATTGCGAGAAGTTTACCTGAAATGATGCAAGGCCTGGTTATTAACGCCGGTCCTGCTTTCTATTTCGCTGCGGTTGTCAGTTTGGTTACCGGTACCATGTTTTTAATGTGGTTAGGTGAGCAAATTACTGAACGCGGTATTGGTAACGGTATTTCAATCATAATTTTTGCGGGCATTGTTGCTGGCATGCCAGCTGCGGTAGGTCAAACTGCTGAGATGGCGCGTCAAGGTGAATTGCACCTATTAGTATTATTGTTGATTGCAGTAGTGGTATTTGCTGTAACTTTCTTAGTGGTATTTGTAGAGCGTGGTCAACGACGTATTGTTGTTAATTATGCTAAACGTCAACAAGGCCGTAAGGTTTTTGCTGCACAAAGTACTCATTTACCATTAAAAGTGAATATGGCCGGGGTAATCCCACCAATATTTGCTTCAAGTATTATCTTGTTCCCAGGCACTCTAGCGAGTTGGTTTGGTCAAGGTGAAGGTCAGGTAGCCGACTTCTTACAAAGTGTTTCTCAAGCGATGTCTCCGGGACAACCTTTGTATGTATTTATGTTAGCCGCTGCAATAGTATTCTTCTGTTTCTTTTACACGGCATTAGTTTTTAATCCGCGTGAAACTGCAGATAACTTGAAAAAGTCAGGTGCGTTCATTCCAGGGATTCGTCCAGGTGAACAAACATCCAAATACATAGATAAAGTAATGACGCGTCTAACCTTAGCGGGTGCGATGTATATTACCTTTGTCTGTTTGGTTCCACAGTTTATGATCATGGCGTGGGACGTACAGTTCTACTTTGGTGGTACATCATTATTGATTATCGTCGTTGTGATTATGGACTTTATGGCACAAGTACAAACGCATTTGATGTCTCATCAATATGACAATGTACTTAAGAAAGCAAACTTAAAAGGTTACGGTCGTTAGACCGAACTGATTTAGTTAACGGAGTATAAAATGAAAGTACGTGCATCCGTAAAAAAGATTTGTCGTAATTGTAAAGTGGTTAAGCGTAAAGGCGTTATTCGCGTTCTTTGTATCGAGCCAAAGCACAAACAAAGACAAGGTTAGTTGATAATTTAAGGCTAATACCTTAGGTTGTAAACTAGTGTAATCTTTTAGCAGTGGCATTATGCATTTTTTTCTGTATAATGCCGCTTCGATTTGCGAAAAAAGAGTCTGGTTGAGTATCCTAACGGGCTTTTCAACCAATGTAATTTAAATATTTTAAAGGAGATGTGTTTAGTGGCCCGTATCGCTGGCATTAACATCCCTGATCGTAAGCATGCAGTAATCGCCATTACTGCGATTTTCGGTATCGGCGCTACCCGTGCAAAAGCAATTTGTGCGGCAGCTGGTATTAAAGAATCAACCAAGATCAGTGAACTAGACGAAGCAAAAATAGATTTGCTACGTGCTGAAGTGGATAAATTTACCGTCGAAGGTGATTTACGTCGCGAAGTATCAATGAATATCAAGCGTCTTATGGACCTTGGCTGTTATCGTGGTATCCGCCATCGTCGCGGTCTTCCTCTACGTGGACAACGCACTAAAACAAATGCGCGAACCCGTAAAGGTCCTCGTAAGCCAATTAAAAAGTAACGAGGAATTAGACAATGGCTAAAACACCAGTTCGTACGCGTAAACGCGTAAAAAAGACAGTTGTCGATGGCATGGCTCATATCCACGCCTCTTTTAACAACACAATCGTGACTCTTACAGACCGACAAGGTAATGCTTTATCTTGGGCGACTGCAGGTGGCTCAGGTTTCCGTGGTTCACGTAAATCTACTCCATTTGCTGCGCAGGTTGCTGCAGACCGTGCCGGTCTTGCTGCTAAAGAGTTTGGTTTGAAGAATATTGAAGTTTTCGTTAAAGGTCCAGGTCCAGGTCGTGAATCTGCAATCCGTGCCTTAAATGCTGCTGGTTTTAAAATAACCAACATCACTGACGTAACACCTATTCCTCATAATGGTTGTCGCCCTCCTAAGAAACGTCGCGTTTAATAGGAAAGTTGGAGAAAGAACATGGCTAGATATTTAGGTCCAAAGTTAAAGCTTAGTCGCCGCGAAGGAACAGATTTGTTTCTTAAAAGTGGTGTCAGAGCTATTGAAACTAAATGTAAAATCGAAACTATACCAGGTCAACATGGCGCCCGTCGCGGTCGTCTATCTGATTACGGTGTACAACTTCGTGAAAAACAAAAAGTTCGTCGTATTTACGGCATACTAGAAAAACAATTCCGTAATTACTATAAAGAAGCGGCACGTCTAAAAGGCAACACAGGTGAAAACTTGTTACAACTTTTAGAAAAACGCCTTGATAACGTAGTTTACCGTATGGGTTATGCCAGCACACGTGCTGAAGCTCGCCAACTCGTTAGCCATAAAGCTATCGTGGTAAACGGTGTTGTTGTGAATATCCCATCTTTCACTGTTAAAGCTGAAGATACAGTTTCTGTTCGTGAGAAGTCTAAAACTCAAGCGCGTATCATCGCTGCTTTAGAATTAGCTGACCAACGTGAGAAACCACTGTGGGTTGAAGTTGATGATAAGAAACTAGAAGGCGTTTTCAAACGTGTTCCAGATCGCTCTGACTTATCTGCTGAAATTAATGAACAGTTAATTGTCGAACTTTACTCTAAGTAAAGCTTCACATTAGGAGAGGACACATATGCAGGGTTCTGTAACCGAATTCCTTAGACCACGATTGGTTGATATTGAAACGCTTAGCACTTGCCGTGCAAAGGTAACTTTAGAGCCATTAGAGCGTGGTTTTGGTCACACTTTAGGTAATGCGTTACGCCGCATCCTTTTATCTTCAATGCCGGGTTGTGCCGTAACTGAAGTTGAAATTGACGGTGTTTTACATGAATACAGTAGTAAAGAAGGTGTTCATGAAGACATCATCGAAATATTGTTAAACCTTAAAGGGCTTGCAGTTATTTTGGAAGGCAAAGATGAAGCCTACCTTACCCTAACTAAGTCTGGTGAAGGCCCTGTAACGGCTGCTGACATCCAACATGATGGAGACGTAACTATTACGAATCCTGAACATGTTATCTGTTCTTTAACAGGTGAAGGGTCAATCAGCATGCGAATTAAAATAGAAATGGGTCGTGGTTACGTACCTGCTTCTGTTCGTCGCGATGCCGAGGAAGAAGATCGTGCTATTGGTCGTTTGTTGGTTGATGCCTCATTCAGCCCAGTAGTCAGAATTGCCTATGATGTTGAGTCTGCCCGTGTTGAACAGCGTACAGATTTAGACAAATTAGTCTTGGACATGGAAACTAATGGTACATTAGATCCAGAAGAAGCGATTCGTCGTGCTTCAACTATTCTAGCTGAACAGTTAGATGCTTTTGTTGAATTACGCGATATCAAAGAAGTTGAGTTGAAAGAAGAGAAACCTTTATTCGACCCAATCTTGCTTCGTCCTGTTGATGATTTAGAACTAACTGTTCGCTCAGCAAACTGCTTAAAAGCAGAAGCAATTCAATATATTGGTGATTTAGTCCAACGTGCTGAAGTTGAGCTTCTTAAAACGCCTAATTTAGGTAAGAAGTCTCTAACAGAAATCAAAGACGTGTTAGCGTCTCGTGGTTTGTCTCTAGGTATGCGCCTAGAAAACTGGCCACCAGAAAGCATCGTTGATAACGACTAGTTCGATCATCGTTTTTTTAAACAGTTAAGATAAGGATTTAACTTATGCGTCATCGTCATAGCGGTCGCCAGTTAAACCGTAATAGCAGTCATCGCCAAGCGATGTTCCGCAATATGGCTAGTTCTTTGGTTAAGCACGGTATTATTAAAACTACTGTCGCTAAAGCAAAAGAACTACGTCGCGTTGTTGAGCCACTGATTACATTGGCCAAAACCGACAGCGTAGCAAATAGACGTTTAGTATTTGCTCGCACACAAGATAAAGAAGTAGTAGGTATTTTATTCAACGAACTTGGTCCTCGTTACCAAGAACGTCCAGGTGGTTATACTCGCATTTTAAAATGTGGTTTCCGTACTGGTGATAAAGCACCAATGGCTTATGTTGAATTAGTAGACCGCCCAGTAGTAGAAGACGCTCCTGAAGTAGTTGAAGAAGTAGCAGCAGCTTAATTTAGTTTTACTAAATTATACTTTAATAAAAACGAAGCCTAGGCTTCGTTTTTTTTTGTCTTTTAATAATAGCCGCCCTAGTCACAACAACTAATAAACAGACATTTTAATAATAGCCTAAGAAAAATCTAAGCTATACAGTCTATTAAAGTTTGTTGATAATTTCTTGACCACTCGGTCATTTCCTCGTATAACACTAAGTCCCCTTTAAAAAGTTACTTTAAGGCTTGTACTTTATGTCAGCTCGAAATCCAATCATTGCCGTTACTGGATCCTCAGGAGCTGGAACTTCGACAACGACAGAATCATTTGAGCATATCTTTCGTTCCTTAGATATCAATGCTATTAAAGTAGAAGGGGACAGCTTTCATCGTTTTTCTCGTCAAGAAATGGACCTTGCAAAGCGTAAGGCACAAGAAGAGCGCCGTAATATCAGTTACTTTGGCGACAAAGCAAATGACTTTGATGGACTTGAACGACTATTTCAAGACTATTCGGAAACGGGTCAAGGTAAAATGCGTAAGTATCTTCATACCTTTGACGATGCCGTCCCTTATAATCAAATGCCAGGCACTTTTACACCCTGGGAAGAGTTGGGTCAGGGCACAGACTTACTTTTCTATGAGGGACTTCATGGCGGCGTTATCACAGAGACTAACAATGTTTGTAAACATGTCGACCTCCTCATTGGTATGGTACCGATTGTCAATCTGGAATGGATTCAAAAAATTATACGAGATACCAATTCTAGAGGACACTCTCGCGAGGCGGTCACTGCAAGTATCGTTCGTAGTATGGAAGACTATATCTCATTTATCACGCCACAGTTTTCTCGCACTCATATTAATTTTCAACGTGTCCCTACCGTAGATACGTCAAATCCTTTTAGCGCCAAAGCGATTCCAACATTAGATGAAAGTTTTGTTGTCATCCGTTTTAGAGAAGTAAGTAATGTAGACTTTCAATATTATTTGAGCATGATTAATGGCTCATTTATGTCACGTATGAGTACTTTGGTTGTACCAGGCGGGAAAATGGGCTTAGCTATGGAATTAATACTAACGCCGTTGATTGTTGATATAATGAAAAAAAAGTCAGACTCCGATAAGCAACTTGACTGGATGAGTGACTTGTAAGCCTAATTTACGCCTGGGATCATTGACCAGAGCCACACTCTCAGTTTGTATATAACTCGATTAGCTCTTTATTAATCGTATTGCTAATTGAGGTAAGTTCTTCAGGTGCTACTTCTTTGTCATTAATAGGGAGTATAAAGTCACTTGGGTTAATATCTTTACGGCATAGTCTGCTATGAAATAAATTACGCTCTGGTAAATTTTGGTTAATAAATGAGTAATCGCTTTTAATAGCATTCGAAAAGCAGTCGCTAATATTATCAATTAACTGATCGTTAAATTGTTTTGCACCTAGTGGCGAGCGTGTCATTCCTCTAATACGATAATCTATATCAATAACATCAGCCTCAAACTCTTTTATTAAATAATTGAGCACTTTTAACGGAGAGATTACACCACAGGTAGATAATTCAAGATCAGCTCTAAATATCGCTGTGTTATTGGTGGGGTTGTCATCAGGGTAGGTATGGACACATATATGAGATTTATCTAGATGTGCAACCAAAGATTCAGGCTGAGCTTCTTCAGAAATCATTAAGGTAACACTTGCTCCCTGAGGTTGATAATCTTGTTGGGCAACATTTAAAATACTGCCGCCAATTGCATGGCAAATGTCAGTCATTAATGTTGTTAGGTTATCTGCATTGTACCGATTTTTAATATACGTATTATACTGCCGCTTCTGCGCTTTATTTTCTAAGTAGTGGAGTTTGTAAAACGAAAAACTTAAACTTTTAGTTAAATTATTGAAACCATATAACTGTATTTTACGATGACCTTCCATTTTATTACTCAGGGTCTTTTAAAGCGAAGTCATGAGTAATTACCACTGCTTTATTAAGCATTAAGGCAACAGAACAATACTTATCTGCAGATAAATTAACTGCCCGTTCAATATGCTTATCACTGATATTTATTCCTTCAATAATAAAATGTAAATGAATGTCTGAAAATAATTGCGGAACAGTATCTACACGTTGACCGGATATTTCAACTTGGCAGCCAATAATATGTTGGCGAGCTTTTTTTAAAATGCTGACGACATCAACTGAAGAACAACCGCCTAAGGATATCAGTACATTCTCCATTGGACTAGGGGCTAAATTCCCACCATTAGCATCTAAAACAATCGTGTGACCACTTTCTGATGTGCCTAAGAATAATTCCTCGCCGATCCATTTTACGTTTGCTTTCATGGGTAAATCCCTATCTAAAATATTGAGGTGAATGGATACTATACAGAAGAATTTCAATAAAGATGTAAAGAGCGGTTAACTCATTAATACCCTGGTTATAGACTTGGTAGTCATAACCCTGATTTTACGCTCTGGTACGAATAACTCTAGGCTTACTTTAACGTTTTTATTAAGGGTTAATCAAGCTATAGCCTTAATGATAATAATATTTACCACTAAGACTAGTCGACTTAACATAGACTAAAGGTTTTAAGCTACATTGGTACTTTCAAAAATTTTATCTGCAGAGGCTGAAACAAAACCAGTATAAAGCTCGCCAGTTTTGAGTGGATAACGTTGAGCAAATTCGTAAAAACAACTGGGAATAACGACTGTCTTATCGGAGAAGTTAACTTCAATTTTATCCGCAAGGGTAGATGATTGTTCTAACATAACAGTTTTGTCACCTTTGACTTCACCACCTGCGCTATTTAAACTAAACCCACCCGCTTTGACCGCCTTGTTAACAGTAAAAATATTGTCAAAGCTCTCTAAATGGTTAACGCTAACAGTAAAGTGATTCGCTCGGTATCCCCAGGCACTTAACCATGCAGCATATTCACTTTCTGCTAATAATGTTTGGTAATCAGCGTGGCTTATTTTCCAGTGAGTACCTGAGTATAAAAAGTCATCTTGAGTAACAGCCATAGCGTCAATATTATCAACTAACCGATGAATAATATTTTGAACCTTGGTTGAAAATTTCTCAACTAACAGCTCACTGATAAATACTTTAGGCAGTAATGAGTCGCTATGCTCAAAATGTTTGGCGTAAAGATTCTTACTATCAAAGTGATATTCACCACATTCTTTATACCCTAAGTTAATTAAATGCTGAGCTAGTTTACTTAAATTAACTTTTTCACTATTAAAGGTGCGGTAAGCGACATGATCATTAATTAAATCATTACCTGAACCCAGTAGTTGATGTAATTGATGTGCTGAAGGTGTTACCTCGAGGTAGTTTTGCCAAATATGGTCAAATAGTGCTTTAACTTTTGTTGAATTGTCGATGGACATAATTGTCTCCGGATTATTTTTAAATAAAGTGCGAATTTTAAATAGTTTGTTTGCTGAGTAAACAGAGGGAGGTTAACTAATGACAATAGGTAAAACCGTTATCTTATATCGCCAAAAAGGTCATTGGCAAAGCCATATTTTAGGCATTGAATAACTATTGAAGTAGCAACAAACAGGCAGTAGTCATTAACCAAATAATTTAAAGTTGGTCGATACTTTTGAAAAAGCTGGGTCGAAACCCAGCTATTTTTATTTGATAAACTAATGACATAGATTATGTGAGTTATTTTAAATAGATAAACCTGGGCTCAATGTTTTAGGTAGTGAAACTTTTTCTGCTTCTACTGACGCTACTGGGTAGGCACAATAGTCTGCAGCATAGTAAGCACTTGCTCTATGGTTGCCACTAGCACCAATACCACCAAATGGTGCAGCACTGCTGGCTCCGGTGATAGGTTTATTCCAGTTAACAATGCCGGCACGGATACGGCGGAAGAAGTGATGATAAAGATCTTCGCTATCACTTAATAAACCGGCAGATAAACCAAAGCTGGTATTATTAGCTTCATCAATAGCGGCATCAAAGTCTGTATAGCGATACACCTTTAATAAGGGACCAAAGTGTTCATCATCAGGCATGCTCTCAAGGCGAGTTACATCAACAATCCCCGGAGATATAAAGCCAGTACCTTTTTCTAAGTGTTTCATCATCACAAGAGACTGACCACCTAAATCAAATAACTGCTGCTGTGCCGCGACTAAGCTAAGTGCTGCTTTTTCTGAAATCATTGAACCAATAAAAGGTTGGTCTTCATCATCAAAATAACCTATTTTAATAGCTTGGGTCACTGATATTAACTTAGCAATAATGGCATCGCCCTGTTCACCCTCTTCAATAAATAAACGACGTGCACACGTACAACGTTGACCTGTGGTAATAAAGGCTGACTGAACAATATCATGAACAACGGCATTGATATCAGTTACTTCTTTGACAATAAAGGGATTATTCCCCCCCATTTCTAAAGCCAAAATCTTACCCGGTTGACCGCCAAATTGTTCATGCAAAAAATGTCCAGTAGTTGAACTACCGGTAAAAAATAAACCATCAATACCAGGATGACTTGCTAGCGCTTTACCTGTTTCAACTTCACCCTGTACGAGGTTAATAACCCCTGCAGGAAGACCGGAAGATAACCAGAGCTTCAACATTTCTTCAGCAACCATTGGCGTTAATTCGCTTGGCTTAAATACCACGGTATTACCAGCAATGAGTGCTGGTACAATATGGCCATTAGGCAAATGCCCAGGGAAGTTATAAGGACCAAATATCGCAACAACACCATGTGGCTTATGACGGATAAATGCTTTGGCGCCTGGCATTGGATTTTCGACAGTGCCGGTACGTTCTGCATAAGCGTTTAATGAAATATTAACTTTACCAACCATAGCCCCAACTTCAGTGCGGGTTTCCCACAAAGGCTTGCCTGTTTCTAAAGCAATAGTCGTTGCCAGAGCTTCTTTATTTGCGGTTAATTGTTCGGCAAATTTAGTTACAATAGCAATGCGTTCATCAAATTCGATGTTTGCCCATGACTCAAAGGCATTTCGTGCACTAGAAATAGCGGTAGCTACTTGTGCCGGTGATGCTGTTTTACCTTGCCAGATAACTTGGTTACGGGCAGGATTTAATGAGGTAACATCGTGTCCTTCGCCAGTTATCCATTGGCCATTAATCAGTTGATTTGGGTATGACATTTAATATTCCTCAATTTACTCAACTCTACAGATGAGTCTAATTTGCAACAAGACGAACCCAATCGTCTGTTGATACTTGTAATGCTTCGGCAACGGCTTGGCTGATCACAACTTGATCAGCTGTTTCGCGTAATAATACCGGTGCTTGAGTTGCTCTAAATGTGGCAACTTGTGTATTACAAATGATGTATTTATTGGGCGAACTTGAATTTGCTGAGTCAACATCACCAATAATTACTTGATATTTACTACTCTCACGTACGGTTTTAATGCTCGAACGTTCAACTTCTAACGTTGGACCTGCATCAAAAATATCAACATAACCGCGACGTGCAAAACCTTCCGCTTCCAGTAACCGTAAAGCGGGAACAGTTTTTTCATGTACTTTATTAATTACATGCTGAGCATCTTTACTTAATAAACTGACATAAATAGGGTACTTAGGCATTAATTCTGCGATAAACATTTTTTTGCCAATACCCGTTAAATAGTCAGCAGTAGGAAAGTCCATTGAGAAAAAATGCTCTTCTAACCACTGCCAAAAAGGAGAATTACCATTGTCATCTGAAATACCCCGCATCTCCGCAATAATGGTATCGGCAAAGCGTTGTGTATGTTCAGCAATAAATAAGAAACGACATCGAGATAAAAAACGTCCGTTGTTGTTTTTACGGTGGCTTTCACTTAAAAATAAAGTGCAAATCTCAGTAGCGCCGGTATAGTCGTTACATAATGAAAGTGTTTCAACGGTATTGTAAACATTTAACTCTCGAGAGTTATGTACGACTTTACCTAAATGATAATGATAAAAAGCATCCTCTAAACCAACAGCAGCTTCAATGCCTGTGGTACCCACCACTTCTCCAGTGGTAGTATCTTCCATCACAAATAAGTAACCTTCGTTACCTGGGGTCGTTACGGTTTTATTAAAAGATAGATCAGCTTGGTTAATGCGTTTTTTTAATAACTCTTCATTAACCGGTAGTGATGTAAAACCGTATCCTGACTCCACAGCCATTCGATGTAATGACTCGTAATCACTGTTTTGTATAGGGCGTATGATAATCATAATTTTTCTCAATAAGTAATAATACGACTTACTAACTCGTTATTTGGCAAGAAAATTAACGTGTTAATTTTGCTATCGCTTTTTCGAAACGGGCTAAACCTTCAATAATGTCTTGTTCAGGTATCACTAAAGAGGGAGCAAAACGAATAATGCTAGCGCCAGCAACTAAAGTCATCACACCTTCAGCAAGGGCAGCAATCAAAAAGTCCTTGGCTCGGCCTTTATATTCTTCAGTTAATACCGCACCAATTAATAAACCTTTACCACGAATTTCTGAGAAAACATGGTATTTGGCATTAATGGCAAGTAAACCGTCAACATAAAGCTGAGCTTTAGTTTTAACACCATTAAGAACGGCTTCAGTATTAACGGTATCAAAAGCCGCTTCACCAACAGCACAAGCTAAGGGGTTACCACCATAGGTACTGCCATGGGTGCCAATTTTTAAATGTTTAGCAATTTCATTGGTCGTTAGCATGGCACCAATAGGGAATCCACCACCTAGGGCTTTAGCTGACGTTAGAATATCAGGGGTGACGTCTAAGCCCATATAGGCATATAAGGTGCCTAAACGACCAACACCTGTTTGTACTTCATCAAAAATTAATAAGGCGTTATGTTGATCACAAAGTTCACGAACACCTTTGATAAATTCATCCGTTGGAGAAACCACGCCACCTTCGCCTTGAAGCGGCTCGATCATAATGGCACAAGTGTTATCTGAGATTAGTGCTTTAACGCTATCAAGATTATTATATTCAGCATGAACAATATCACCTGGCTTAGGACCAAAACCATCTGAGTATGCCTCTTGGCCACCAACGGTTACGGTGAAAAATGTCCGGCCATGGAAGCCTTGTTTAAAAGCAATGATTTGCGACTTACCCGCACCATGAACTTCTAATGCCCAGCGACGTGCTAGTTTAAGGGCGGCTTCATTGGCTTCAGCACCAGAGTTAGCAAAATACACTTTATCGGCAAAGGTATTATCCACTAATTTTTTAGCTAGACGTAAAGCGGGCTCGTTAGTCATCACATTGGATAAATGCCATATTTTTTCACTTTGCTCTTTTAATGCACCAACCAGTGCCGGATGGCAATGGCCTAAACAGTTAACAGCAATACCGCCAGCAAAATCTATATATTCATTATCTTGTTGATCCCAAACACGAGAGCCTTGACCACGAACAGGAATAACAGCAGAAGGTGCATAGTTGGGCACCATGACATCATCAAATAACGCACGGTCAACGGGGAAATGGTTAGACATTTTTTAGTCCTCAAGTTTTAGGTTACAGCTTTTATCAAAGTCTAATACTAGACCTATTTGATAAAAAATAGGGGGCTATTATGGCAGTAAAAACACGCGTTGTCTTGTTTTGAAAGTCGCTATGTCATGTAAAACAAGGGCTTGAAAGGTTTTATTCAGTTCAGGTGAATAATTATTTTTTTTAACGCTGTCTTTAAAGGATTGATGGCTAAGCGAATGGTTGTTATGGCAAGTTTTTAGCTTTTATCAAAGAATTTAATAAATACTCAAAAAAATATTGTTCAAAAATTAGATTTAGGCTGTGATTTATTAGAAATGAAGCTTTTTAAAGTTAAACGTAGGTCATTTCTTCATCAATAATTAATTCTGTTCAATGAATAAACTGATCAAGATAGTTTTTTAATAAATGCTGACCTTGCTCCGTTAAAATAGCTTCAGGGTGAAACTGCACACTAGCGATAGGTAAGGTTTTATGTTGCAGCGCCATTATCTCTTCAAAGTGGCCTTGAGCATCAAGACTCCATGCCGATATTTCAAGCTCATCAGGTAAAGAGGGTAGCTCAACAATTAATGAGTGATAACGAGCAACTTCTAATGGGTTATTAAGTGCTTTAAATAAACCTTGATTGTTATGAACTATTTTACTGGTTTTACCGTGCATTAACTTTTTAGCTTTAATAATATTTGCACCAAAGTGTTGAGCAATACACTGATGACCTAAACAAACACCTAAAATAGGAATAATGCCGACAAATCTTTTAATGATAGCTAAAGATAAACCTGCGTCGTCAGGATCACCTGGCCCAGGAGAAATAACAATCAGGTCAGGCGCTAGCTGCTCAATGTCAGTTAGCGTTATTTGATCATTACGATGGACAGCAACCTCTTGTCCTAGCGCTTTAAAGTAATGCACCAGATTAAAAGTAAACGAGTCGTAATTATCGATCATTAATAGCAAGGTTTGGTCTCAGTAGACATATTAGTAAATAAATCGCCGCTATTCTAATCGTTCAACTCGCTTAGAACAATCGGAAAATCGGAAAATTTCAGACGCTTATTGTTGAGCATTAGGTACGAGTAACCTGTTCAAACTTATTTCCAGGGTGTTATGCCCGTGTTATTAACGAGTAAGGGTAACATCTGTTGTTGGTGTACAGCTGCACATGAGAATGTAGCCCTGTTCTATTTCCTCTGCTGTTAAGCCATCTGTTGCTTTTTGTTCTACTTCACCTTCAACAAGTTTTACTTTACAGCGGCCACACATCCCTGCTCGGCAAGAGTAAGGCAAAATAAGGCCTGCTGCTTCACCTTGTTCTAATATGGTCTCTTGATTATCGCCTTTATGCCTTTTATGCCAGGAATCAAAATTAAGAGTGATTTTTTTCTTAACTGGCGTGAAGGTATTTGGCGTTGATGGTTTTTGGAGGGATAGAAAGTTAGGAGCTGATTTTTTCTTAATAATAGTTACCGTGTCAGTTAATTTGATTTGCCCTTGATTAAGTGGCGTTAAATTTTGACCAAAAAGAATCTCACCCTTTAATTCACCATCGGCCGCTTGTCGGTAATTTTTTAAACTCGTTATTGGCTCCTGATCCTTGTGTTTTTCTGCTGTATCCGGATTAATGGTGGTAAATATACAACGAGTGCATGGTTTAGTTACTTCAAACATCACCTCACCAATACGGATATGTGACCAAGTATCTTCAGCAAAGGCGTCGCAGTTTTCAACCACTAGATTCGGACGAAATTGACTCATAGCGATTGTTGTTGGGCATCGACTATTTAAATCGGCCAATGACGCTTGAGAAATTAACAGTAAAGGGTAACCATCAGCAAAAGCAAGTTGGTTGGTTCGGTTACTGTCACTAGGAACTTCTCGCGTTGATAACTTATCAAAATGAAGGAGTTGGCAAGGTCGGTTTAAATAACGGCTAAACCATTGATGGTGATCATTACTGCCTTGCAGAGCCTTGATCTTATCCTGCCAGACCATTACCGATTGATAGGTGTTGGTAAATTCTTGGGTGTTAATCACCAGTTTTGGCATATCGGGTGCGGTCAGTATCAACCCTGTTGCCGTTAAGTTCGCTTGTATTAAACACAGTGTTGGCTCAGTACGGGCGGTAATAAATTGACCTTTATCATCAGAAAGCACAAACCGTCGATCAAAGCTCAACCCTAATTCGTCTACCCAACTATTCGACAGTTCAATACCTGCGGTCGATTTTATTGGGTAAACACTAATTTGAGATAATTGAAGGTTAGCTGTCATATTCATTAAGGGAGTTTTTAAGAAAGATTGATATTATTTTAACTGATAGCATCACATTAATCAGGTATATTATTGGCATAGAACTTTGATTGTTATAAAAATAGATATTAACGAATGAAACATATTCATATTTTAGGTGTTTGCGGAACCTTTATGGGAGGCATTGCTGCCATTGCCAAAGAATTAGGTTATCGCGTGTCCGGCTGTGATGCCAATGTTTACCCGCCAATGAGTACTCAACTTGAACAGCTAGGTATTGAGTTGATGTCAGGTTATCAGGTTGAACATTTAACTGATGAGCCTGATCTGGTTATTATTGGGAATGCGATGTCGCGAGGTAATGTTATGGTTGAACATGTCCTTGATCGAAATATCGCCTATACCTCTGGCCCACAGTGGTTATTAGACCATGTCTTAAAAGAACGCTGGGTAGTCGCTGTTTCTGGAACACACGGTAAAACCACGACCAGCTCAATGATTACTTGGATATTAGAATATGCTGGTATGAGCCCAGGATACTTAATTGGCGGCGTACCACAAAATTTCGACAGTTCTGCTCGTTTGGGTCAATCGCCTTTTTTTGTTATTGAAGCCGATGAATACGACACCGCCTTTTTTGATAAACGTTCTAAGTTTGTGCATTACCGTCCTCGTACGTTAGTCATTAATAATATGGAATTTGATCACGGCGATATCTTTGATGACTTGTCTGATATTCAACGTCAATTCCATCATCTTATCCGAATGGTGCCAAGTAATGGCTTAATTCTCTCGCCTAAAAATGAAGTTGCTATTAGCGAGACTTTAGCCAAAGGTTGTTGGACAGCGTCTGAGTTTAGTTATAACGCTATCAGTGAAACGGAGCAAACGCAGTTGTGTGCTGATGGTTGGCAAGCAAAAAAATTAATGGCAGATGGTAGCCAATTTATGGTTAATTTTAAAGGGCAAGCGCAAGGCACTGTGCGTTGGAATTTAATCGGAGACTTTAATATTGATAACGGCTTAATGGCTATTGCTGCTGCGCGCCATGCTGGCGTAACAACAGCGGTTGCTATTGAAGCGTTAAACGAATTTATTAACACCAAAAGACGATTAGAACTTCGTGGCACAATTAACGGTATTCGTGTATTTGATGATTTTGCTCATCACCCAACAGCGATTGAAAAAACCTTAGCAGGTGTTCGTGCCAATGTCGGTAGCAAACGAATTATTGCGGTACTAGAACCTCGTTCCAATACCATGAAGTCTGGCGTCCATAAAGACAGTTTACCTGCATCACTAAGGCTTGCTGATCAGGTCTTTGTTTTTCAAGGTGAAGAGGTTAAATGGTCAGTAGAGCAGTTAATTGATCATTGTTGCCAACCTTGCGAAGTCGATGTGGATATAAATCAACTCATCACTAAAATTATCACTTACGCACAATCAGACGATACCATAGTCGTGATGAGTAATGGCGGCTTTGGTAATATTCATCAAAAACTACTGGATGGGTTAGTGGCTAAGTTTAGCGATCAAACTGAATGTCAGCGTTAACAGTTAATGTCAATTACCGATTCAATCACAGATAAAAAGGAAAGTACTTTGTTAAAGTCATCAACAGACTCACCAATTAAACAAGCGTTTAGTCAAAAAATAACCCTAGCCATTACTGGCGCATCAGGCTCTGCTTACGCATTACGCCTACTGGAATGTTTAATAGCCGCTAATTACCAAGTTTATGTTTTATGTTCGAGTGCTGCGCGTGTAGTTTTTGACACCGAAGTGGGCTTTAAACTGCCGGCGTCGCCAGATGCCGCCACGCAAAGCCTGACTAACAAATTTAATGCTCAACCTGGGCAGATTACTGTCTTTGGCAAAGAACAATGGTTTTCTCCGGTTGCCTCAGGCTCTGCGGCACCTAAAAAAATGATTGTTTGTCCCTGCTCAACAGGCACTTTAGCGGCAATTGCTCATGGCATGAGTGATAACTTAATTGAACGTGCCGCTGATGTGGTTATCAAAGAACGAGGTCAGTTAATACTCGTGCCGCGAGAAACACCGTTCTCAACACTACATTTACAAAATATGTTATCCCTATCGCAGCAAGGTGTGGTGATCATGCCGGCGGCACCCGGTTTTTATCACCAACCAGAATCAATTAATGACTTGATCGACTTCATGGTCGGCCGGATGTTGGATCACCTAGGTATTGAACAAAGTATAATGCCACGCTGGGGATATCAAATTTAGTTAGACGCTATTATTTCCGCCTTTGCGTGAGTGACTTTTAAGTTATCGCGATAGGTATGTTAATGTTATGTTATTATTTTTCAAAAATAGGTCAGGTAAATGTCGTTAAAATCAATTAAAACCCATAGTATTGTTTGGGCATTAGCCCTGCTATTGATAAACAATCCCAGTAATGCCGAGCAAAAGAAACCAGAGTGGTCGGTGAATAATCCCCAAGGGAAATTTACCACGGTTGATATCGATGTTGACCAAGGTACTTGGATGAATGTTGATTTAAGCCCTGATGGCAAAACCATTGTTTTTGATCTGTTAGGTGATATCTACACCATGCCAATAGAGGGGGGTAATGCCAAAGCGTTGATGACAGATATTGCTTGGCAAATGCAACCTAAGTTTAGTCCTGACGGAAAGAGTATTGCTTTTACTTCTGATGAAGACGGCGGTGATAACCTCTGGATAATGAACCGTGATGGCAGTAATGCCAAAGCCGTCAGTGCTGAATCATTTCGTTTATTAAATAGCCCCGCATGGTCGCCTGACAGTAATTATCTTATTGGCCGTAAACATTACACTAAATCTCGATCCTTAGGTGCCGGAGAGATCTGGCTTTATCATAAAACTGGTGGCAACGGAGTAATGTTAACCAAACGGCCTAATGAGCAAAAAGACTTAGGTGAACCGGCTTATTCCCCTGATGGCAAATATATTTATTTTTCCCAAGATGCCACCCCAGGAAAATCATTCCATTACTCAAAAGACTCAGTGAAAGGCATTTATAAAATTAAACGTCTTGAGTTAGCCACAGGCGAAATTGATATTATCATTTCTGGCACCGGTGGCGCTATTCGACCCACGCCGTCGCCCGATGGAAAATACCTAGCGTTTATTCGTCGTGATGACTTTCAATCAAACCTCTATTTATATAATTTAAAAAGTGGCGAAAAAACTAAAATATACCAAGGCCTAGATCGTGACATGCAGGAAACTTGGGCTATTCACGGCGTATATCCCACCATGGCATGGACACCGAAAAGTGATGGTTTAGTTTTTTGGACCGATGGTAAAATTAAAAAACTGTCTTTATCGAAAAATGTTGAAGACAACACGGTTAACACGATTGAATTTCAAGTGAAAACAACAAAGAAAATTCAACACTCATTACGTTTTCAGCAGCAAATCGCTCAAGCGGAGTTTGATGTAAAAATGTTGCGTGATGCGGAGGTTTCACCTAATGGTAAAAAAGTGGTTTTTGAAGCCATGGGTCATATCTACACTCGCACCTTATCAAAGGGAAACGTTACCGGTAAAGCTAAACGCTTAACCAAACAAACGAGCCATTTTGAATTTAATCCCAGCTTTTCTCGTGATGGTAAAAAGGTTGTCTACGTGACATGGCAAGATCAACAGCAGGGTCAAATTAATGTCGTTTCTGCCCGTGGTGGTAAAGGCAAACCGTTACTTAACGAGCCAGGAAAGTATGTTGAACCGATTTTTTCACCCAATGGGAAAACAGTGGTTTATCGTAAAATTTCAGGTGGATATATTACCGACCCTCAATGGGGACTCAATAGCGGCATTTATGCGGTTTCAGCTAAGGGTAATTCGAAAAAAGGCAAGCCAACATTCATTACAGAAAATGGCACTGCTGCCCATTTTGGCAGCAGCAATCAACATATCTATTTAATGCGTAATGATAAAATGCCTTATTTGGCCCGCATCGATCTAGACGGTCAAAACGAGCAGTCTCTGTATCAAGGCAAATATGCCACTGAATACCAAGTGTCACCTAATGGTCAATACCTTGCGTTTGCTGAGCGTTTTAAGGTTTTTGTTACCCCTATGGTTGAACGTGGCCAAGTTATTGATATCGGTCCTGAAGCAAAAAATTTACCGGTTAAGCAACTCTCTGTTCGTGCCGGTGAAGGCATTAATTGGAATGCCCAATCAAATAAAATTTACTGGAGTTTGGGCGCAGATCTCTATCAAGCCAGTATTAATAATCTGTTTGATATTACAGTTAAAACTCAAGAGGTGGTTAGTACCGAAAGCAAAGTAGGCACTAAAGTAGACAGTAAACCCGCAGTCATAAAAACCTATCTAGGCTTTAAAAAAACGAGTGATATCCCGTCAGGTACTATCGCCTTTGTTGGCGGTAAAGTGATCACCATGGAAGGTGAGCAAATCATTGAAGATGGTATCGTACTAGTGCAGGGCAATATCATTAAAGCGGTTGGCAGCCGAGCTGAAATTAACATCCCTGAGGGGGCTAAACTCATTAATATTGCCGGCCAAAGTATTATGCCAGGCTTGATTGATGCCCACGCCCATGGACCTCAAGGACGTAGTGAAATTATTCCGCAACAAAACTGGAAAAACTATGCGGGCTTAGCCTTAGGTGTTACCACTATTCATGATCCATCAAACGATACGTCAACATTTTTTGCTGCCAGTGAAATGCAAAAGTCAGGGCAAATTGTTGCCGCTCGCTTATTCTCTACTGGTACCATTTTATATGGCGCAAGTAGTCCTGGGGCGACTTCACATGTTGACAGTTTAAAAGATGCTAAGTTTCATATTGAGCGTTTAAAACAAGCGGGCGCTTTTAGTGTTAAAAGTTATAACCAGCCACGCCGAGACCAACGTCAACAACTGGTGCAAGCCGCGAGAGAATTAAAAATGATGGTGGTGCCAGAAGGTGGTTCACTATTGCAGCACAACTTAACCATGCTAGTTGATGGCCACACCACGTTAGAGCATTCAATCCCTGCAGCTAAAATTTACGACGATATCAAACAGCTTTGGTCTCAATCTGGTATGGGTTATACACCAACACTAGGTGTTGCTTATGGCGGTATTTGGGGGGAGAGCTATTGGTACGATACCACGGATGTTTGGTTACACCCTAGGCTAAGTCAATTCGTTCCTAGTGAAATGTTAGCGGCACAGTCAATGCGCAGACCTAAAGCACCGGCCCATCATTATAACCATATTAATGTCGCTAAAGTTGCCAAACAATTGCAAGACTTAGGGATCAAAGTAAACGCCGGTGGTCACGGGCAGCGTGAAGGCTTAGCCATGCATTGGGAAATGTGGATGATGGCCCAAGGCGGTATGACACCTATGCAAGCTTTGCGTACAGCAACCCTTGCACCCGCAAAAACCTTAGGGTTAGACAACCAACTAGGCTCGTTAAAAGTGGGTAAACTTGCTGACATGATTGTTGTTAATGGGGATGTTAGCGAAGATATTCGTTTATCCGACCGAGTCACTTATACCATGATCAATGGCCGTTTATATGATGCTAATACCATGAATGAAATTGGACATTATAACAATAAGCGTCAACCCTTTTACTTTGAAAAATAAGCATTTGAACAATAAACGTTAAAAGTAGATAGAACAAGCCATTTACCCCCCCTATTACCAAGGTACAATTACCAAGGTACAAGTACTAAGGTACAAGTACCAAGGTACAATTACCAAGGTACAAGTACTAAGGTAATGGGGGAGTTAAAGAAAATCCCCGTTTATTTTGACCCTAAACCTAGCCACCTTTTATATTGAGCGATAAGTAAAATCGCTTATCTTAAACTCTTTTTTTAAGCACTTATTTCTAGCGCTTATTCTTGGTGCAATAGTTGGCATATTTAGCCAACCACTTAAGATGATGCAAAAAAGGTTTGTCCCCCTGCGTGATTAAGTCGATAATAGCGGCATTAACTCAATGAGTGTGAGAAAACTGTGACTAGTGACGGCAAACGATTAAATAAATTTATCTCAGAATCTGGTTTTTGTTCTCGCCGCGGCGCCGATAAACTCATCGAAGCAAGTCGTGTCACTATTAATGGTAAGCAACCTGAACTGGGCACTAAAGTTAATGTCGGTGATGAGGTACGAGTAGACGGCAACGTTATTAATGCCAGCCCTGAGAATAAAAACGATAGAGTTTATATCGCTTATAACAAGCCCATTGGTATTACCTGCACCTCAGAGTCTCATGTTCGCGGCAATATTATTGAGGCCATTAATCATCCCCAGCGTATCTTTCCTATTGGCCGATTAGATAAGCCCTCAGAAGGGTTAATATTTTTAACCAGTGATGGCGACATCGTTAACAAAATTCTTCGCGCAGAAAACGCCCATGATAAAGAATATATTGTTACCGTTGATAAACCGATAAGCGATCACTTTATCGAACGCATGTCCCTTGGTGTTCCGATTTTAGACACGATTACCAAACCCTGTGTGGTTGAGGTTAAGAGCAAATTTGTTTTCACCATTATCCTCACCCAAGGACTCAACCGCCAAATTCGGCGAATGTGTGAGTATCTTGATTATGAAGTGACTAAATTGAAACGCTCTAGAATTATGAGCGTTGAGTTAGGCAGACTCAAATCGGGACAATGGCGAGACTTAACCCAAGAAGAAATGGCTGACATTAATGAAGCGGTGCAATATTCTAATAAAACAGCCGAAAACTCGCAACAACCTAAAATAGCGGAATAAATAGGCCTTAACTCAGTCATTACTTCAACATCTTACATTAGGCATTGTCACTAGTATCGGTACTATAAAACGGTAAACCGCATTGTAACATCCGACTTTGGGCTAATAGTTGTAGTGCTTTTATTTTGTCAGTTCAGTTTTTTATCACGGGTTGGCTATGATTAATTTAGGTTCAATAAATTAGCTGGTGAAAACTGATCGGTCAGCAAACGGGTATCTGCCGGCCAGTCTTGCTCGGTGTTACTCGAGGTTATGCTTGAATAAATCGCTGAAATATCAATATTGTAAGGCTGTAACTGCGACTTTAAAAGCGCTG
>Ga0209279_10000226_pt1 | contig 39082 bp, 51 predicted proteins | sample CoawatmetaG00DNA_3_FD_187508 | JGI IMG/M metagenome (GOLD analysis project Ga0209279, IMG submission 187508) | Marine microbial communities from the West Antarctic Peninsula - Coastal water metaG006-DNA (SPAdes) (version 2) | ecosystem: Environmental > Aquatic > Marine > Coastal ...
CCATTCATTCCTCCAAAGGTCTTGAGTTTGATACGGTATTTATCACCGGTTTAGAAGATGGGCTCTGCCCACATGAGAGAAGTTTAAATGAAAATAATGGATTAGAAGAAGAGCGAAGATTGATGTACGTCGCCATCACTAGAGCAAAAAATAAACTATATCTTACCTTGTCTCAATCTCGCATGACCTATGGACAACCAACCTACAATCTACCTTCAAGATTTCTAGATGAAATACCAGAATCATTAATAAAAAAAATAAATGTACCAATTAACAATGGTAATCCTATTAGAACCTCATATCGTACTAATTCATCAAGCTTATTCAAAACATCGAGTAAACAAACCTCGACTAATCAATATGAAATTAAAATCGGCTCTATGGTCAAGCACGATAAATTTGGAGGTGGAACGGTCATCGGCTACGAAGGAAATGAAAATGATCTACGAATTGAAATCAAATTTCAAAATCATGGAATTAAAATGTTAGCAATGGAGTATGCAAAACTCACCAAAGTGTAACTATTTGATTATTGATTTATAAATATCTTTATAGGTTGTATATTGAAAAGAAAATAATGTTGAAATATAAGCTGCTAAGACAATCATGCATAAGAATATCAGGACGTAAGACACTAAAATATTTTCACTTGACCCAAGTATTGTAAAAACCATTATCATTAAAAAAATTAGCGAGATAAAGCCTCCCAATAAAATCAACCAAGAAAGCGTAATAGGAATAATTGAAAGCAATACACCCGCAAAGCTTGATTTAATAGCTTTTATCAACCCAAAATTATGGTATGCGATTAAGATTGGTGAAAACCACGTTGCCATAAGAACGGGTATAGCCAAAACCATAAACTTTATAACGATACTGAATAAGTTATTAGACATGTCTTCACTTATCTCAGGTTCGCTTGCAGCTGCTAAAATATTTTTTATGTCTGGGCTCAGAATCAAAGAAATTAATAATGAATAAAATAAACAAATTGCGCCAAGATAAATAAGCACTCTTATACTTTTTTTATCAATCTTTACTAAAGCTTTAAAATCCGTTTCTTTTTTATCTTGAGTCAATCTAAAAAAGTTTATAAAAATCATTGTTGAAATAGGCCAAGCTATAATTAAAAATGGACTAATAAAACTTAGACTCGGAATGCTTGGAACAAGGAGGTAAGCAAATATATAAGCACTACCTAGAAGTAAAGTCACTTTGAAATTTAACCTAGTTAATAATAGACTCTGAGTGACCCAATGATGCGTCTTGTTAAGTGTGCTTTTCAAAACCTGTACTCCGTAACTTGTCTATCGATTAATATATTTTTAAACTGGTCAGGGTTCTTTATCGCTAGAATTTCAGCACTAGGACTGCTATGAATGTGCTCAAGCCTAGAAATATAAAACCTAAGTGCAGCCCACCTAAGCGCTACGGGCATATATACTTTCTCTTCTTTATCAAGAGCCCTTTCAGTCTCGTATCCTTCAATGAACTGTGTTAATTTATTTTTTTCAATTGCTCCATCTTCGTCAATACACCAGTCATTCATCGCAATGGCGATATCAAAAACTAGCACTTCATCACAAGCATAATAAAAGTCTATAAAACTTGGTCTTCTTTCATCTAAAAATAAAACATTATCTCTGAATAAGTCCCCATGAATTATACTTTTGGGTAAATCACCAACATGATGATGATTTAAAAAATCAATTTCTAACTCAATCATATTTTTTTCTATTGATGTTAATTTTGATTTTATAGAAAAATATTTCTCTTCAATCCATTCTAAGCCTCTATCATTTTTTCTTTTTTCTGAAAAAGATTTTGTGATGTTATGCATTTTTGCAAGAGCTTTTCCAACAGCAAAACAATGTAATTCATTTATTTCTTTAACTTCTGAGCCATTTAAAAAAGAAACTAATAACGCAGGCTTACTCTTGAGTAAGTTAATAGATTTTTTTTTATTATTTAGAATGGGGTTGGGACAATCTATATTATGACCTGATAGTAATGTCATTAAATTAATAAAAAAGGGGAGTTCATCCATGGAATGATGTTCAAATACCGTTAATATGTATTTATTTAAACTAGTTGTTACCAGATAATTCGTATTAGTAACTCCCGAAGATATTCCATCAAAACTTTGCAACGCGCCAACATCAAAATCACTTAAAAATGCTTTCAATTCCTCTTTTGTTATTGATGTATAAACAGCCATTGAGTATTTTTTTATTTTATTCTGAAGGGGTAGCTAGATAACTACCAACTATAAATAACCCACTGAGGAACAACTAAAGGCTTTAAATCATCTTGACGAATCCAGTCGCCTCCCTCTGTTTCTTTCACTAGGTAGTATGGTGGAAAACCTTCTGGCGTTACTTTAATGTAGTATAAATAACCATTGATCCTATGCTCTTCAATTCTTTTTGTCCCCTCTTTTCGAATTGTAATTTCAGGTTCATATTCGTATCCTGAATCTAAAGTATTTGGGGGGGATGGCACTTCCTCTAACACTTCAGTTTTTTCAGCATATGCAGTAGCCGAAAAGAAAATATAACCAAGCATTAAAATTAATAAAGTAAAAATTTTGTTCATTTCGTAAGTCTATCAAAATCAGTTAGCTAACAGTAGTTTTTTATCCAAAAAAAGGTTCACATACAAAGGTATAATGTAAGAATATTAAGAAAAATTTAAAAAGCTATGAAAACATTGCTCCTAATTGATGGGTCCTCATATTTATATCGAGCATTTCATGCTATGCCCGACTTTAGGAATAAAGAGGGATTTCCTACCGGAGTAATCTATGGGGTATTGAATATGCTACAAAATACCCATAGAAAATATGAGAGCACTTACAGCGTTTGTGTATTTGATGCTAAGGGAAAAACTTTTCGAAATGATATTTTTGAAGACTACAAGGCCAATCGACCAAAAATGCCTGACGATTTATCGATACAGATTGAACCTCTCCATAAGGCCATTAATGCCATAGGCTGGCCAATTCTTATTAAAAAGGGAGTGGAGGCAGATGACGTTATTGGCACGCTTGCCAAGAAAGCAAATGAAGAAAATATTTCAGTCACTATTTCAACAGGTGATAAAGACTTGGCTCAATTAGTCAATAAAAATACCTCACTCGTTAATACAATGACTAATGAGCACTTAGATATCGACGGAGTTAAAGCTAAATTTGGCGTTTCGCCAAGTCTTATTATTGATTACCTAACTATCATTGGGGACAAGGCAGATAATATTCCTGGTGTGGATAAAGTGGGCCCAAAAACAGCACTAAAATGGCTTAATGAATTTAATTCGTTAGATAATATTATTAGAAATGCTCATCAAATTACTGGCGCTGTGGGTGAAAATCTCAAAAACTCTCTTAAATGGCTGCCTATTGCAAAAGACCTTATTTCTATAAGAGCCGATTTAGATATCAATGTGTCATGGGATCAATTTAAAAAAACACCTGAAGATAAAAGTGCGTTAAAAAAAATGTATCAAGATTTTAATTTTTCTAGTTGGCTTAAAAATTTAGATGACAAAAAAATAAGCTCGCCTACGGATGAAACAAACCAAAATGCTTCCAGGGAATTTGATAACAAAAAAAAATATACTTTAATTCAAGATACAGCTAAATTAAAAAAATGGATTGATGAAATAAAAAAAGAAAAATTAATTGCAATTGATACTGAAACTACATCACTTGATGTCATGAATGCAAGACTTGTTGGAATTTCTATGAGTTTGAAAAAAGGTGAGGCGGTTTATATCCCAGTAAACCATATGGGAGTAGCTGAAGATGAACAGATTAATGAGGATGACCTAGTCCAATTACTAAAGCCCATCTTAGAAGATACTGCAATTATTAAAATAGGTCAAAATATAAAATATGATGCGCATATTTTTTTAAATTTAGGGATAAAAATGCATGGAATAAATGAAGACACCATGCTCATGAGTTATGTGATTGATAGCAATCAAAGCCATGGAATGAATAAACTGAGTAAAAAATATTTAGGTCATGATTGTATATCTTACGAATCGTTAGTAGGTAAAGGGGTTAATCAATTAACATTTGATCAAATTAATATTAATGATGCACTAGGTTACGCTGCTGAAGATGCCGATGTAACCTTTCAACTTTATTATGTCCTCAAAAATCTTTTAAAAAAAGAAAAAGGGTTATTAGAAATATATCAAAAATTTGAAATTCCAAGCATGAAGGCGTTAATTAAAATTGAAAGAAATGGAGTACTAATTGATGCAAATTTACTAGGTCAACAAAGCCAAAAAATAGGAGAGAAATTAATCAAAATAGAAAGTCAGGCTTATGAACTTGCAGGCCAAACTTTTAATCTAGCCTCACCAAAACAGTTGCGTGAAATTTTATTTGAAAAATTAGAGATAAAACCATTAAAAAAAACCCCTACAGGCACGCCATCTACATCAGAGGAGGTCCTTCAAGAGCTTGCAAAGGATTACCCTTTACCTAAAATTCTTTTGGAATATCGCACCCTTGCGAAGCTTAAATCTACATATACTGACAAGCTCCCATTAATGATAAATCAATCTACCGGGAGAATTCATACTAGCTATAACCAGGCTGTTGCCGTCACCGGGAGGTTAGCAAGTTCTGATCCAAACCTACAGAATATTCCCATTAAAAGTTCTGAGGGAAGAAAAATTAGAGAGGCTTTTATTGCCAAACCTAATTTTTCAATAATATCGGCAGATTATTCTCAAATCGAATTAAGAATTTTAGCGCATCTTTCAAAAGACTTGGGCCTTATTGAGGCATTTAAAAATAATAAGGACATTCATACAATTACTGCATCCGAAATATTTAATACAAATATTGAAAAAATTACGTCCGAACAAAGAAGATACGCAAAAATAATTAATTTTGGTTTAATTTATGGAATGGGGGCTTTTGGTCTAGCAAAAACTTTAGATATCAATAGAAGTGATGCTCAAAATTATATTCAAGAATACTTTAATAAATACCCAACAGTTCTTCAATATATGGAAGAGTCGAAACAATTCGCTCGAGAACATGGTTATGTAGAAACATATTTCGGTAGGCGGCTGTGGCTTCCTGAAATAAACTCATCAAATGGTCTTAGAAAAGCAGGTGCTGAAAGAGCTGCTATTAATGCCCCAATGCAAGGCACAGCCGCTGATTTAATCAAACTTGCAATGATACAAGTCCAGCAGTGGATTGATGCTAATAATGGTTTGAAAGGACAAGTTATCATGCAGGTTCATGATGAACTTGTTTTTGAAGTACCAAATAATGAAGCAGATAAATTTATAAAAGAAATTCCTCAAATAATGCAAAATGTTACCAAACTCGACATCCCCTTAATTGTAGAAATTAAAGCCGGAAAAAATTGGGAGAAAGCACATTAAAAGTTTTAGCAAAAAGAAAATGCCTGAATATATAAAAAAAGAAATTCATGCATTAATAATTGGTGATGAAATTCTGTCTGGCAAAAGAAAGGATAAACATTTAACGCATCTAATTGAAGCATTAAAAAGACACAACTTTCATATATCAAGAGCAGATTATATTTCTGATGATACCCAAGAGATTAAAAAAACTTTGGAGCAAAAAAAAGGGGTTATTGTTTTTTGTTTCGGTGGGATTGGTGCCACACCTGACGACTGTACCAGAAGTGCAGCTGCTTTAGCTCATAAAAAATCATTATCTTGCCATCCGGATGCAAAAGTTCTAATTGAAAAACAATTCGGTGAAGACGCTTATCCTAAGAGAATTCTAATGGCAGACTTGCCAGAAGAATGTTCCCTTATTCCAAACTCCATCAACAATATCCCCGGTTTTTTTATAAATCAGCATTTCTTCATGCCTGGTTTTCCGGAAATGGCATGGCCAATGATTGATTGGGTTATTGAGAATAATCTCTTAAAAACAGAAAAATCAAAAAAATTTGAAGACTACTCTATTTGGCTTGATAACGTAAGTGAAAGTAGTTTGATTGACTTAATGGATCTTACTCAATCAAAATATCAAAGAATCAAAATATATAGCCTGCCAAAAATGCACCCAAAAAAAATGCTTGAACTTGGAGTTAGAGGGGATGAGGAATATGTGAAAGAGGCTTTAAATTTCATCAAAGACAATCTAATTAAAATGAATATTTCCTGGCGCGATCTTTAAGTATTGAAAATAATGTATATGGTTATTACAATGACACATTGATATGATTATTGGTAAACACAAACTTAAAAACAATATTGTTTTAGCTCCTATGGCTGGGGTGACTGATAGACCATTTCGAATGCTTTGTAAAAAATTCGGAGCGGGTATGGCTGTAAGTGAGATGGTGACTTCTAACTCACTTCTTTATGGAAGCGAAAAAACACTAAGAAGAGCGAATCATGATGGAGAAGTTGCCCCAATATCAGTTCAAATTGCAGGTGCAGATCCTGACATGATGGCAAAAGCAGCACAATATAATATGAATCGAGGAGCTCAGATTATTGATATCAATATGGGCTGTCCTGCAAAGAAAATATGCAATGTAATGGCTGGGTCTGCATTACTTAAAGAGGAAAAATTAGTAAAGAAGATACTGGAATCTGTAGTGAATTCTGTAGATATTCCTGTCACATTAAAAATAAGGACAGGTTGGGATAAAGATAATCGAAATGCCGTTACTATTGCTAAAATTGCAGAGGATGCTGGCATTCAGGCATTGACAATGCATGGAAGAACAAGGGCTTGTCTTTATATGGGTGATGCTGAATACGATACCATCGCTTTAGTTAAGCAGAAAATTAAAATACCTTTAATTGCAAATGGTGATATCACGACACCTGAAAAAGCTAAATTTGTTTTAGAATATACAGGAGCTGATGCTGCAATGATTGGTCGAGCAGCACAAGGTAGGCCATGGATATTTAGAGAAATTGAACATTATTTAAAAACTGGCACGTACTTAACAAGACCAACAAATGACGAAATTCATGAAACAACAATAGAGCATGTTAAAGATCTATATGAATTCTATGGCGATAATAAAGGCTTAAGAATCGCTAGAAAGCATATATCATGGTACACAAAAGGATTGAAGAATTCAGCCTATTTTCGTGCAGCCATGAATCAAATTGAAGATAATAATGAGCAGATTGACTATATTCATTTATTCTTTGAAGACTTAAGTAAAAAAAATAAATATATTGCATATGAAGACCATACAAATAATAAAGAACTAGCTGTAAGATAATGAAAAAAAATTTGCCAGATAATATTGATACACTTCTTGATCAATATTTTAATGATTTAGATGGAGATCAACCTAGTGCAATTTATGAAATGGTTATTAATACTTTAGAAAAACCTCTTCTCTTATATATCATGAATAAAACTGAAGGCAACCAGAGTAAAGCAGCAAAAATGTTGGGCCTTAATAGAAATACTCTAAGAAAAAAACTTAAACAGTACAATCTCGATAATTAGATGATAAAAATTAAAAAAGCCTTAATCAGTGTCTCTGATAAATCCAATGTCTTAAAGTTAGCGAAATGTCTAAACTCATTTAATATTGAAATTTTATCAACAGGTGGGACAGCAAAACTTCTAAAAGCAAATAAGATTAAAGTCACAGATGTTAGTGATTACACAAAATTTCCAGAGATGCTAGATGGAAGGGTTAAAACACTTCACCCCAAAATTCATGGAGGTATTTTAGGGAGAAGAGATAATCCAGAGCATAAAGAGACAATGAAAAATCATGAGATAGATCCAATTGATCTTGTAGTAGTTAATCTATACCCATTTGAAGAAACTATTAAACAAGAGCTCTGTTCATTAGAGCTAGCAATAGAAAACATTGATATCGGTGGGCCCGCGATGATTCGATCTGCTGCAAAAAATTATCAACATGTTGCTGTTCTGACAAATTCAAATGACTATAAATCATTCACAGATGAAATGGATAAAAATAAAGGTTCAATTGGTTTAGATTTTAGTTTTGCATTGGCAAAAAAAGCTTTTGCAAGAACATCAGCTTATGATTCAGCAATCAATAATTATTTATCATCCGATAACCAAAATCAGTTTCCAGAAAAATTAACAAAAACCATTAATAAGGTTATGGATTTACGCTACGGAGAAAATCCTCATCAAGAAGCAGCTTTTTATAAAGATTCTAAGGAAGATATAGGTTCTTTATCTAGCTTTGATCAAATTCAAGGTAAAGAGTTATCATTTAATAATCTTAATGACTCAGATACTGCTTGGGAATGTGTTAAGAAGTTTTCGAAACCAAGTTGTGTCATAGTTAAACATGCTAATCCTTGTGGTGTTGCTTCATCAGATAGTTTGCAAAAATCCTATCAGGCTGCGTTTAAAACTGATCCGACTTCAGCTTTTGGAGGAATTATTGCATTCAACAAAAGCTTAGACGAAGAAACGGCGTCATTAATAATCAATCAATTTGCTGAAGTAATAATAGCAGCAGATTTTTCAGAGGGCGCAAAAAAAGTTTTGAATAGTAAACCGAACGTTAGATTGTTGAAAATAAAAAATGAAAATAACAATGTTGACTTTGATTTTAAGAAAATAGGTGGTGGATGGTTAGTTCAGACCCCTGACATCCATACTCTGGATATAAAAAATTGTAGCATCGTCACTAATCTTAAACCTACAGAAGAGCAACTTGATGATATGAAATTTGCATGGATTGTTTCACAATATGTAAAATCAAATGCAGTTGTTTTTTGTAAAAATAAACAGACATTAGGAATTGGTGCTGGGCAAATGAGTAGAGTTGATAGTACAAAAATTGCTTCCCTTAAAGCTGATAATGCTAAAGTAAGCTTAACTCAATCTGTTGTTGCTTCAGATGCTTTTTTCCCCTTTAGGGATGGTATTGATGTAATTGCAAGCTATGGAGCAAAATGCATCATCCAGCCTGGAGGAAGCATTAAGGATGAAGAGGTAATAAATGCAGCTAATGAACTTAGTCTTGTTATGTTATTTACTAATATTAGACATTTTAAACATTAAATAATGAAGGTACTTATCATAGGCGGTGGTGGGAGGGAGCATGCCCTTGCTTGGAAGATTTCTCAAAGCCAAGCAGTAAAAAAAATATATGTAGCGCCAGGTAACGGTGGCACTGGTCTTGATGACAATATCGAAAATATAGATATAACTGAAAATCAAGATCTTATTAGTTTTGCAATAGAGCAGAAGATTGATTTAACTATTGTGGGTCCAGAGGCGCCACTTGCTATTGGTATAGTTGATGCCTTTATGAAAAATAATTTAACTATTTTTGGTCCAACAAAAGCTGCAGCACAACTTGAAAGCTCTAAAGAATATTCAAAGAATTTCATGGCACGTCATAAGATACCAACAGCAAAATTTTCCACTTTTGAAGATACTAAATCTGCACATGAATACTTAAAAAACAACCCAGCCCCTATTGTAATTAAGGCTGACGGACTTGCATCAGGAAAAGGTGTAGTAGTTGCAATGACCGATGATGAAGCACATAAAGCTGTAGATTCAATGCTTAGTGATAAATTATATGGTAATGCTGGTACAAAAATTATTATTGAAGAATTTTTAAAGGGGGAAGAGGCCAGCTTTATAGTGATTTGTGATGGCTCAACGGTATTGCCTCTTGACTCAAGCCAAGATCATAAACGTTTACTAGATAATGATGTTGGTCCAAACACTGGCGGCATGGGTGCTTACTCCCCAGCTCCAATAGTCACAGCTGAGATAAATAAAAAAATAATGGACCAGGTTATTATTCCTACAATTGAAGGAATGAAAAAAGAAGGAATTAAATTTTCAGGGTTTTTATATGCAGGAATAATTGTTGATGCAAACAATAATATTAAAACACTTGAATTTAATTGCCGCATGGGTGATCCAGAAACTCAACCTTTATTATTCAGAATGCAAGATGATTTATTTACAGTACTGCTCAAGGCGGCAAAGCAAGAATTAAAAGGCGTTGAAATTAATTGGGATAATGAGTATGCGATTACAATAGTTATGGCCTCAAAAGGCTACCCTACTAAACCCATACTCGGTGGTGAGATTAATTTACCTGATATGCAAGAAAAGGATACCATCATATTTCATGCTGGCACTATTTTAAAAAATAATAAACTCATAACATCTGGTGGACGTGTTTTAGGTATAACTGCAAAAGGGAAAACACTAGAAATTGCAAAAAATAAGGCTTATAACATGTTGAGAAAGGTTAAATTTGATGGTGTGCAATTTCGAACAGATATTGGAAAGAAAGCATTAAATTAAAGTTGTGAGAAACTTAAGACTTAAACGATTTGTTGCAAATGGAGGGGTGGTTGCTTACCCTACAGAGTCATGTTTTGGATTAGGATGTAATCCTCAAAATTTTAGAGGGATAAAAAAATTAAATATTATAAAAAAAAGACCTGCAAATAAAAATTTTATTTTAATTTCTTCAGAACTTAAACAAATCAAAAGTATTGTTAAGGGATTGAATAAAAAACAAATTCAAAATCTATATTCCAAATGGCCTGGTCCCCACACATGGTTAATTACAGCAAATCATAAATGTCCTTCATGGCTAAAAAGAAATGACAAAGTTGCTGTAAGAATTCCTGATTTAAATATCTGCCAAGAATTACTCGCTTCAATTGATATGACTATCACTTCAACAAGTGCAAACAGAACAAAACAGCGTCCTATTAAAAATTATAGAGAGGCATGTCGTCAATATGGCAAAACTATTCACATTGTTAAGGGAAGAATTGGAAAAAATAAAAAACCTAGTCAAATACAAGACTTTGAAACAAAAGCTATAATAAGAAAATGATTGATAATAAAATAAATAAAGAATTTGTTAAAGATTACTTTATAAAATTACAAACAGATATTTTGAATGCCGTTGAAATAGTTGATGGCAAAAATTTTTTAGTTGATTCCTGGCAAAGACCAGAGGGTGGTGGTGGTACAACATGTATTTTGGAAAATGGAAATATTTTTGAAAGAGCTGGTATCGGATTTTCACATGTTATCGGTTCACAACTTCCTAAATCAGCAACTGACGTCCACCCTGAAATTGTTGACAGCAAATGGGAGGCCATGGGGGTTTCTTTAGTCTTTCATCCTCAAAATCCTTATATACCTACAGTACATATGAATGTAAGATTTTTTCTCGCAAATAAGAATAATAAACTCACATGGTGGTTTGGGGGAGGTATGGATTTAACGCCTTATTATGGTTTTACTGAAGATGCTATTCATTTTCACAAAACAATTAAAACAGCACTAACGCCATTTGGTACAAATCTTTATTCTGAATTTAAAAAAAAATGTGATAAATATTTTTTTTTAAATCATCGTAATGAGCCACGGGGGATTGGTGGCATTTTTTTTGATGATTTTAATATGAAAGATTTTAACTTTTCCTTTGATTTTACAAAGGAGGTTGGAGATACATTTTTAAAAGCATATTTACCTATTCTTCAAAAAAGAAGGAAACAGAAATTTACAAATAAGGAGAAAGAATTTCAACAATACCGAAGAGGACGCTATGTTGAATTTAATCTTCTACAAGATAGAGGAACACTATTCGGTATTCAATCAAAAGGACGAGTTGAATCAATCTTAATGTCAATGCCACCATCTGTTAAATGGGAATATGATTACGAACCTGAAAAAGGAAGTAAGGAAGAAGAATTGTATTCTAAATTTTTAATTGCCAAAAACTGGGTCTGAAATTTAAATGCTAGAGCAATTGTTCAAAAAAAAAGATTTATCGGAAAATAAAAAATCTCAATTAAAACGCTGTCTTACTGCTTTTGATTTAACATTACTTGGCGTAGGTTGCATCATTGGTACAGGAATCTTTGTCTTAACTGGAATTGTTGCTGCTACCCACTCAGGACCAGCAATTATCATTTCTTTTATAATCGCAGGTACCGCATGTGCATTTGCTGCATTATCTTATGCCGAACTTTCTTCATCTATTGGGGGCTGTGGAAGTGCATATGGTTATTCTTATGTAGCATTTGGCGAAATATTTGCATGGATTATTGGCTGGATACTCTTATTAGAGTATGGCGTTGCAATTGCCGCAGTGGCGAGTGGATGGTCAGGTTACTTTAATAATGCACTAGTTGCTTTAAATCTAGGCCTTCCTGAATATTTAATTAATCCTCCAAGTTCAGGTGGAATAATTAATCTTCCAGCATCAATTATAATCATTTTGATCATGATACTTTTGATAGCTGGAGTTAAAGAGAGTGTTAAGTTAAATTCAATTATGGTCTTTATAAAGATCAGTGCAATTTTAATATTTATTTTTATTGCTCTATTTAACGTTAACCCAAATAATTGGACACCATTCATACCGTTTGGGTGGTTTGATAGACTGCCAAATGGTGAAACTATAGGAATTTTTGCTGGAGCATCTATTGTCTTCTTTGCTTACGTGGGTTTCGACGCCGTTTCAACTGCCGCAGAAGAAGCGATCAATCCTCAAAGAGATTTGCCGAAAGGCATCTTATACTCATTAATAATTTGTACAATCTTTTATGTTATCGTTTCGGCCCTCCTTACCGGAGTAATTTATTATGAAGAGTTGAACGTATCTGATCCTGTTGCATTTGCCTTATCACAATTAGGATACTCTTGGTCATCTGCCTTGGTAGCTACAGGAGCTATCTTTGGTTTAGCGACTGTGATGCTTGTTTTATTTTATGCTTTAACAAGAGTCATTTTTTCAATGAGTAGGGATGGTTTGCTTCCAGAATATTTAAGTAGTGTGAATAAAAAAACACAGACACCCGTAAAAGTAATTCTTACAACTGGAATTATCATATCAACTATTGCGGGATTTGTTTCCCTTGGGGAGCTTGCTGAAATTGTTAATATTGGAACACTTTCAGCATTTATAATTGTCTGTTTCGGAGTAATAGCATTACGCTCAAGACATAAAATTAATACCTTTAAAAATAGATGGCATCCATTAATTCCAATATTGGGAATTTTATGTTGTGGTTCATTGATGGTTTTTCTTCCAACAGATACCTGGATTAGGTTTTTTGTATGGCTTATATTAGGGATAACATTTTATTTCTGTTATTCAATAAAGCATAGCAAACTTAAATAGCCTTAAAGAAAATTAAGTTTTAGATTATTTAATATTCTTGAACAGAATACTCAGTTGAGACACTATGTGAGAGTTTTGGGTATATTACGACTGAGTTTTCAAGAGTATTCGCAGTTTCTATACAAACCATCCTCCTCCATTCGTCTTTTTTCCCCATATCACTCATTTCAATTGCTTTTTCCTTACCTGGATTCCAAACAACCAATGAATTACTATTAGACTTTTTAACATGAATAATTCTTTTTAATTTTTTATCCTCTAAGTAACAATCATTACTTGAGTTTAAATAAACCTTATCAATAGGTGACTTAAAAGATATCGAATGTCCCTCAATTCCTTTTTTAAAATTACGATTCTTATCAGTAAATAAAGCATTTTCTAGGCCTGTAACTTTGACGTTCTCAATATCTGAGACATAGAAGTAACTATGGAACCCCTCACTTATCGTAAAAGGACTATCGGATAAATTAGTCGTTTTTAAATTAAGGTTAATAGTTTCGCCGACAACAATACTCAGGATAAGGTCAAAATTATATGTTAGCTGCCTTTTGACAATTTCTGTTGGGATCATCTTAAGAACAACTTTTGTTGCACCATTTTTTAAATCACTCGATTCAATTAATTTCCAGGGGATGACTCTTGCAAACCCATGTAAGCAGAAGCTGTTATCGGTTGGGTGCTCACCAAACCATGGCCAGCAGATTGGAATCCCGCCTCTGATTGACCTCCCTTTTTCATATCGTGCGTTTGAAGACAACCAAAGCACATCGTCTTTTGTGGACTTTGGTTTCCACCAATCCACATGAGCTCCTTGCAATGCAATCCTTGCATCAGCTAAGACATTATTGATCTCTATAAATTCTAGCCCATCTTTATTTTTAGATATTTTAATATTCGAGCTTATCTTCATTATGATTTTTGTAGTTGGCTAATATCCCTTACGGCCCCATTTGATGCACTTGTTGTCATCATCGCATAAGCTTTTAGGGCATCCGTTACCATGCGCTGTCTCGGCTTTGGTTGCCAAGCATTTTCTTTTTGATTCATCACTTCTCTTCTCTTGTGTAAAGCATCATCACTAATTTTTAAATTTATTGATCTCTCAGGGATATTAATTTCAATAGTATCACCTTCTTCTGCCAATGCAATTGCTCCACCCTCTGCAGCTTCAGGTGATACATGTCCAATACTAAGACCAGAAGTACCTCCAGAAAATCTTCCATCGGTTAGTAAAGCACATTTCTTTCCTAGTCCTTTTGATTTTAAATATGTCGTGGGGTACAACATTTCTTGCATTCCTGGTCCTCCTTTTGGTCCTTCATATACAATTACAACAATGTCACCTTCTTTAATATTATCTGCTAGGATTGACTCAACAGCAGCATCTTGTGACTCAAAAAGCCTGACCTTACCAATGAATTTTAATATCTCCTCGTCAACTCCTGCTGTTTTGACAATACAGCCCTCCTCGGCAATATTTCCATAGAGAACTGCAAGCCCCCCATCTTGGCTATAAGCATTTTTTTTATTCCTGATACACCCATTCTCTCTATCCAGGTCCAGAGATGGCCAAACTTTTTCCTGACTAAATGCTTGAGTTGTTTTTATACCCCCTGGCGCAGCCAAGAAAAACTTTTTAACTACTTCGTCTTTAGTGCTTACAATATCCCATTGATTTATCGCATCTCCAAGTGTTGCAGAATGAACACAATTTACATTTTCGTGAATCTTATTCGCTCTTTTTAATTCTCCAAGGAGCCCAAATACACCTCCCGCTCTATGGACATCTTCCATATGATATTCTTGAGATGCAGGCGCTAACTTTGCTAAACAAGGAACGTTTCTTGAAATTTTATCTATATCTTTCATGGTGAAATCTACTTTAGCTTCTTTAGCTGCTGCAAGTAAATGCAGCACCGTATTTGTTGAGCCTCCCATAGAAACGTCTAAAGTCATTGCATTTTCAAATCCTTCTTTTGTCGCAATCTCTCTCGGTAGAATTCCCTTTTCATTTTTTTCATAATATCTTTTTGTTATATCTACTATTTTTTCTCCTGCATCTAAAAATAATTTTTTTCTTGATGTATGGGTTGCTAGAGTGCTTCCATTGCCAGGTAAACTAAGTCCTAATGCCTCAGTCAAACAATTCATAGAATTGGCAGTAAACATACCAGAGCAAGATCCACACGTAGGACATGCCGACTCCTCAAGTTCTTTTAACTGAATATCTGATACTGATTTATCTTCTGACCCAATCATTGGCGATACTAAATCAATTTTTTTAACTGAGTTTCCCCAGTTAACCTTCCCTGCCTCCATTGGCCCGCCAGATACAAAAATAACGGGGATATTAATTCGCATTGCTGCCATCAACATACCTGGAGTAATTTTGTCACAATTTGAGATACAGACCATGGCGTCTGCGCAATGTGCATTCACCATGTATTCCACACTATCTGCAATCAATTCTCTACTTGGTAAACTATAAAGCATACCGTCATGCCCCATAGCAATGCCATCATCAACTGCTATTGTGTTAAATTCCTTAGCTACACCTCCATGTTTTTCAATTTCTCTTGCCACTAATTGGCCCATATCTTTAAGATGTACGTGACCTGGAACAAACTGGGTAAACGAATTGACGACAGCAATTATAGGCTTAATAAAATCTTCATCCCTCATCCCAGTTGCACGCCAAAGCGCCCTTGCGCCGGCTTGACCTCTTCCTTCTGTTGTAGTTTTTGATCGATATTTTGGCATTAATTATTAATTCCTAAATTTTTAAATACAACGCAATTTTAACTTATAATTGCACATATATGCTGACTCATCCACAATTTGACCCTATTGCAATTTCTTTAGGCCCTATTGCACTTCATTGGTATGGATTAATGTACTTTATCGGCTTTTTATCTTTTATTTATTTTGGTAAAAAGCAAGTAAGAAATCAAACATGGTCCTTAATTAATGAAAAGACATTAGATGATATGTTTTTTTACGGAGCGCTTGGCGTAATATTGGGAGGAAGGCTTGGTTATGTCTTATTTTATCAGCCTGGATATTATCTGAATCACCCTGCAGAGATATTTGCTTTTTGGCAAGGTGGTATGTCCTTTCATGGCGGTTTCTTAGGCGTGTTAATCGGGATGATGATGATTGCAAGAAAATATCATATTCGATGGTTAGTATTAACAGACTTTATTGCTCCATTAGTTCCTTTAGGCTTAGGTTTTGGAAGAATTGGTAATTTTATTAATCAAGAATTATGGGGTAGGCCCACAGAAGTTTCATGGGGAATGATTTTTCCTGCAGTTGACACTATAATCAGGCACCCATCTCAGCTATATCAAGCTTTTTTTGAGGGATTTGTCCTTTTCTTAATTCTATGGTTTTATGCAAAAAAACAAAGAGAAGTAGGTAGAATATCCGCTTTATTTTTAATTTTTTATGGATTATTTAGATTCTTGATTGAATTTACCAGAGAGCCTGACGGTCATCTTGGTCTTCTTTATTTAGATTTTTCTATGGGCCAATGGCTATCACTTCCTATGCTTTTGTTTGGAATTTTGATGTATTTTAAAAAAACAAGACTTAGCAACAACGATTAATTTTATTCCATTTCCCCTCTAGCTTTGATTGAAAATATTTTGATCTTGATAGCGGATAATCTTTCTTGAGCTTTTTACAACGACTAAAATTTTCCAGATAAACCTCATAGTCGTTATCCCCACTGACCGTTCGGATATACAACCATAATTTTCTTAAACTAAACATTTGATAACTTTCTTTTATGGTTATCGATCTTAGTTTTTATTGCAATCCTAATGACATCAATGATAACTATCCATAAAATAATTACTAAAAATATAGTAATGCCCGCATCAAGCTTTAAATTGAAAATTAGCTTCTGTGCCACATCAATTCCATAGTCAGGTATGTACCCTTCGCTAATTTTTTGAGACATTGAATTTGCTGCTGAAAGAAAACCTATCCTAATGTCTTCACTAAATATTTTTTGAAAAGCAGCCGAAGTTGTAATTACCATAAGCCAAACAAGAGGAACTGCGGTGATCCAAGCATAAGTTATCTTATCTGATTTAATCAATATCGCTGTACCCACACTCAAGGCAATTGCTGCTAACATTTGATTCGCAATTCCAAACAAGGGCCATAATATGTTTACTCCCCCATTAGGGTCTATAACTCCGATATATAAAAAATACCCCCAACAAGATACAACAATAAAGCTTGTCAAAATAATAGATGGAAGCCAGGAGGTTTGACCTAACTTAGGATGTAAATTGCCCAGCATATCTTGCAACATAAATCTTCCAACTCTTGTACCAGAATCTAAAGTAGTTAAAATAAATACAGCCTCAAACATTATTGCAAAGTGATACCACAAAGCGAGTAGATGTTTTCCAAATGCATTAGCAAAAATAGTCGCCATACCAACTGCAAGCGATGGAGCGCCACCGGTTCTGGCAAATAATGTAGATTCACCAACATCCTTCGCTAATTGTTCCATCTGTTCAACAGTAACCGCGTAACCCCATGAATTAATTTTACTAATTATTTCATTTGCCTCTGTTCCAACAACTCCCGCTGGACTATTAATTGCAAAATATATTCCAGGCTCTAAAACACAAGCTGCAACCATAGCCATAATTGCTACAAATGACTCAAGAAGCATTCCCCCATAGCCAATCATAGGGATATGCCTCTCATTATCTATTAATTTTGGGGTTGTACCAGATGAGATTAATGCATGAAATCCAGAAATAGCGCCACAGGCAATTGTAATAAAAACGAATGGAAAAACACTGCCTCCAAAAATAGGTCCAGATCCATCAGTGAACTGAGTAATTGCGGGCATTTTTATTTCAGGCTGAAGGATTGCAATGGCAATAGCAAGGAAAATAATCGTGCCCAGTTTTACAAAAGTTGATAGATAATCTCTTGGAGCAAGAAGCATCCATATAGGCAATACGGCAGCAACAAAACCATAAATGATAAGAGCCCAAGCTAAAAATAAACCACTATGATCAAAATAACTTCTCATTGACTCTGAGTTATCAATGACGCTTCCCATATAAACAGCCATCAAAAGTAAAATCACTCCAATAGCAGTTGCTTCTAAAACTCTTCCTGGACGAATAAATCTCATATAAAACCCAACAAGAATAGCTATTGGAATTGTCGCAAAAACCGTTGATGTTGCCCAAGGACTATTTTTCATTGCGTTCACAACAACCAATCCTAAAACAGCAATTAGAATAATCATAATTATAAAAGTACCAATCAAAGAGGCAAAGCCAGCTAAAACACCTAATTCCTCCTTAGCCATTTGACCTAAACTCTTGCCATTTCTTCTTACTGAAAAAAATAAAATGACCATATCTTGAACGGCGCCACCTACTACTGCACCTACTAAAATCCAAATCGTACCCGGGAGATAACCGAATTGAGCTGCAAGGGTAGGTCCAACTAGAGGACCTGGACCCGCAATAGCTGCGAAATGAATACCAAATAATACCCATTTATTTGTCGGAACAAAATCTCGATTATTACTAAATTTGACTGCAGGGGTTTGTCTTGATCCGTCTATTACTAATGCCTTGGTTGCAATCCAAGCTGAATAAAAACGATAAGCAACTGTATAAATGCAAATTGCGGCAGTGATAAACCATATCGCATTGATAGACTCTTCTCTTTGAAGAGCTATTAATGAAAATGCAAAGGCGCCAAGAAGCGATACAAGCCCCCAAATTATTTTGTTTCTAAAATTTTTCATTTAGTAGTAAATTTTGCTCAAAGGAGTTTCAGGATTTTTTGGAACAAAAGAAGCTATATTAGCAATTATTTTCTGGGTTGACCATAAAACTGAGGCGGCATCAAGAATATCATCGTCAGCTACATCCTTTCTATTAAATTTAGCTCTGATTTTCTTGAAATCAAATCCTGGAAAGAATTTTTTTATTAATTTATACCTACTTTTAAACCCATCGCTAGTTTTTTTCCCTAACTCAATTACCTTCATATCATTCATCGCCATAAAACTTAATTCTGGATGAACCTCATGTAGCTTAATTTTCTTATCTGTATGACAAAAAATTTCCCTTGCTTCCTTAATTTTTTGAAATAAAAACCATGATTGCTTTGAAAGCTTTTTTCCACAAATAGACTCATTAATTCTGCATGCATCACTATAGCTATCAGCAAGTAAAGCTTTTTTTGTCGGCGGTGAGAATATAGTAGAAGATCTTGATTTTAAAAGCCTTCGGGCCTCAACATCCGCCATTCGCAATCCTTTTTCATGTATTTCCAATGGAATATCAATTCCTGCTATTGCATTTTGATTAATCATATTTTCTAAATGAGTTAGGGTCTCGACAAGGGTAATGCTTAATTCTCCCCTTAAGATCTCTTCAGCTACTATCCATCCAGTCTTGCATCCATCGATTCCAAAAATATGATTCATATTTGCTATACTTTCATAAATTAATAAAATTATTTTAACCTAATATGCTTAAAAAAAAGATCCTACTTGGCGTCACAGGAAGTATAGCTGCCTATAAGTCTGCTGAATTAATTAGACTGCTCAGAAAAAATAATTTCTTTGTACAAGTTATTTTATCAAAGTCAGCTAAAAAATTTGTTTCCTCTTTGACCCTCCAAGCTCTCTCTGGAAATCCTGTCCTTGAGAGTATGTGGGACACATCAGAAGGAAACGGGATGGAGCATATTAATCTTACAAGAACAGCAGATTTAATATTAATCGCCCCTGCCTCAGCTAATTTTATTGCTAAACTAGCTAATGGATTAGCTGATGATCTTTTGACTAATCTTTGCCTCGCTAGATCTTGCCCACTTCTTATTGCCCCCGCAATGAATATTGAAATGTTTAAGAATAAGGCAACACAAAGAAATATAGAAATAATAAAAGAAGATGGGATATTGATTTCTGGTCCAGATTCAGGTGAACAGGCATGTGGAGAAATTGGTCTAGGAAGGCTAATTAGTTTTGAATCAATGATGCTTGATATAAATAAAGCAATTTCACATCAAATATTTTCTAATAAAAAAATATTAATATCATCTGGAGCTACTCTTGAGAAAATTGATGAAGCTAGAGCAATCACAAATTTAAGTTCTGGTCTAATGGGTTTGAGTCTTGCTAAAGCAGCTTATGTTATGGGGGCTAACGTAACGGTTATTAGTGGTCAGTCAAACTACGAATTTCCATCAAATATTAAAACAATAAAAGCAATAGATCATGAATCAATGTATCAATCTGTAATTTATAATATCGAAGAAAATGATATCTATATAAGTGCTGCTGCTATCTCTGACTATAAACCATCTTATATAAAAGGTAAGCTGAAGAAAGAAAGTGAAAAAGTCTCTCTAGAACTAAAAAAAACTAAAGATATTTTGAGTTATGTAGGCAAACATTTTAACCAAAAGTTTTTAGTTGGGTTTGCTGCAGAATCTGAAAACTTAATAAAAAATGCTAAAGAAAAACTAATATTAAAAAATCTTGATATCCTTATAGCAAACGAAATTAAGCACTCAATGGGGAAAACAAAAGCTAAAATGGTAATTGTTGATCATCATAAAAATATATTTCTCCCAGAGGCAGAAAAAGAAGTGCAAAGTAAGATAATTTTAGAATATATAAATAAAAAAATGTTGGAAGTAAAAACTCATGACTCTATCAATTGATTTTAAGATACTCAATCCATTAATAAAAGATCATATACCGGGATACGCATCTGAAGGCTCTGCTGGACTTGACCTACGTGCCTGTATTGATAGCTCAATAGAACTTGAACCGGGTAAAACTGAGCTTATCCCGACAGGAATTTCAATTTTTATTAAAGACCCAGAATATGCTGCCATCATATTACCCAGATCAGGTCTCGGACATAAGCATGGAATAGTTTTGGGCAACTTGGTTGGATTAATTGATTCGGACTACCAAGGCGAGTTGTTTATTTCTACATGGAATAGAAGTTCATCGGCATTTATGATCAATTCGCTCGATAGAATTGCACAATTAGTAATTGTGCCCGTATCTCAGGCAAAATTTAATCTAGTTTCGGAATTTCCAAAAAGTAATCGTGGAGCTGATGGTTTCGGAAGCACCGGAAAGTGTTAAAAAAGACTTGATATCACGTTAAATTCTGTGGATAATAAACATCTTTTTGCGAATTTGAATAGAGGTTAGATATGGCAAGAGTATGTGATGTAACAGGTAAAAAAACGACAACAGGGAACAATGTTTCTCATGCTAAAAATAGAACACGTCGTAAATTTTTACCGAATCTCCAAAATCGTAAATTTTGGGTTGAAAGTGAGAACCGTTGGATTTCTATGAAAATATCTGGAGCAGCTTTAAGAACTATAGATAAACTTGGGATTGATGAAGTTCTTAAAAGAATGCGTGCAGAAGGTAAAAAAGTTTAAGGGATAATTATGAGAGAGAAAATAAGATTAGATTCATCAGCAGGCACGGGTCATTTTTATACAACAACAAAAAATAGAAGAACCATGACTGAAAAGTTAGAAATTAAAAAATTCGATCCTACTATTCGTAAACATGTCATCTATAAAGAAAATAAAATCAAATAAATTTTATTTTGGTGTAATCACAGTCCTGTGTGGATATGGTATCTTAATATCGTTATTCTGAAACTCTTTAAAAATAGCCCTATAAATATCAGATTTTAAGCCCATAAATCCATTATCAGGGTCCATCACGTAGCATGAAACATGTAAGTTAATTCCGCTATCAGCAAATTCTTTTACATATACAGCTGGTTTGGGATCTTCAATAACTCTCTCCTCTTTAGAACAGATATTAAGAATAATTTCCATTGCCTTATCAATAGAAGATTCATAACTAATTTGAATATCTAGAGGTAGTTTAACAGTCCTATTTGAGAATGTGAGATTAGTGATCTCACTAGTTAATAATTGTTCATTTGGTATAAGAATTTCAACACCATCTAGTCTTCTTAATGCAGTATAGCGAGACTTTATTGCTACCACTATTCCATGGTCACTTCCAACTTGAAGCATGTCACCAACTCTTATGGATTCATCGCTAAGAAGTAAAAATCCACTTACGTAGTTTGAAGCAATCTTTTGAAAACCAAAAGCTAGGCCCAATCCAAAGGCACCACCAAATACTGTCAAAAATGATAAATCAATTCCAAGTGTGGTTAGGACTACAATTATGGCGATAAAATAAAGTAAAATTTTAAAAATTTTAATTAAAATGACTTTTTGATTTACCCTTAGCGTTTGATTTTTTATTTTCATTATTTGATTTTCAACAAATCGTGAAACCGTCATTGCAACTAGAATCGCAATAAATACACCAAAAATACTTTCAATTACAAGAAGTAGGGTAATATTTTGCTCTGCAATATAAAACTCTATGGAGTGAAGGTACATTTGGAGTTTTGTTAAAATTCCAAGCTGATAACTCAAGTATGTTACGATAATAATTCCTGCTAGTATATTTTCAACAGGCCTTAGCCAAGGTCCCGATTTGAATATATACCTCGTAAGAATTATCGCTAGCCTGACAAATAAAAGTATTATTAAAACAGTATTAGCAAAATATAATAATCCCCATTTATATCCTCCTTCTCTAAAGAAGTACATAACTACAATAAGAATTAAGAGCATTATAATAGGTCTTAATATTTTAAAAGTATCTTTCAGATTAAAATCATCACTATTATAATTATCTTTATTCTTTTTAATTTTTTTTCTAATGGAATATTCGGCTAGGAAAGCTAGAAAAACTACTGCAGCTATTAAAAGTAACTGTAAAATAAATTCACTACTCACTAATGTTTCAAGAGTGAAATTATCTTTAAAATAACGCAAATTTATTTGCATTTGTGTATATTCAAGATTCATTTTTATATACTTTTTGTTGTTTTTTTTATATTAACACTAATGTGGCAAGTCCAAGAAATATAAAGAACCCTCCGCTATCTGTCATTGCTGTAATCAAGACGCTTGAACCAACTGCAGGATCTTTACCTAAGCGATGCATTAAAATTGGCATGAGTACACCCATAATAGCTGCAAGGATGAGATTTAAAACCATCGCACCTGCCATCACAAATCCTAAGTCAGCATTCTCGTATAAATAAAAGGCAAATAAGCCAACAATACTTCCCCATATCAAACCATTTAAAAGAGCTACACTTATTTCCTTATATAACAAAGATCGTATACTAGATTTAGTTAATTGGCCTATGGCTAACGCTCTCACAATCATCGCCGTTGTTTGATTCCCAGAATTACCTCCTATACTCGCAATAATTGGCATGAGTGCAGCCAAGGCAACTATCTTCTCAATTGAGCCTTCAAAGATACCAATGACTCTTGAAGCCATAAAAGCAGTTAATAAGTTTATTGCCAACCATGCCCAGCGGTTTTGAACTGACTTCCATATTGAGGAAAAAATATCTTCTTCCTCTCTAAGGCCTGCCATAGAAAATTTTTCATTATCAGATTCTTGCCTAATAAAATCCATTACCGCTTCGACTGTTAATCTTCCAACCAATTTATTTTTTTTATCAACTACTGGCGAGGTAACCAAATCATAACGCTCAAATGCATTTGAAGCTTCGTCAGCAAGATCCTCTGGTTTAAAAAGAACTATTTCTTTCGCCATAATATTTTTTACTTTTGTTGTTGGTGGATTGACGATTATTCTCTCCAGTGGCAAAACTCCCAAAATTAAGCCATCTTTATCGACAACAAATAATTTATCAGTATGGTTTGGCAGCTTCTTAATTTCCCTTAAATAGTTTAGAACAATTTCTAAAGTTAAATCTTCCCTAATGGTTATTACCTCAAACTCCATTAGGCTACCGACTGAGTCTTCAGGATAAGAAAGGGCTGATTGTAATCTTTCTCTATTTTGAATATCTAAATTTTCTAATAAATCTTTAAGGACTTCTTCAGGTAAGTCTGGAGCGATGTCTGCAATCTCGTCAGTCTCTAGCTGTTCTGCTGCAGCCAATAGTTCCGTGCTATCCATATCGGCTATAAGTGTTTGCCTGACTGAATCAGATACTTCAATTAAGATATCACCTTCATTTTCACTCTTCACTAAATCCCATAAAACTAACCGTTTTTGGACTGGAAGAGACTCAAGGATATCTGCAATATCTGCTGGATGAAGATCATCAAGCAAATTTTCAAGAGAACTTATATTTTTCTTACTGACAAGATTTTTAATCAGAGCTTGCTTCTCATCTGGTGAATGATCAATAGAATTTTCAGAATAACCCGAACTCTCTAATAATTCATCAACTTGCTCTATTAGATCGTTTAAACTTTCTTTTCTTTCAATGTTATTTTTCATAATTTTGTACGAATGAAATTATTACTTATTATAAGTACTTATGCTTTAAATAAACAAAAAAAACCAGCTTTAAGCTGGTTTCTTAAAATCAAGTAACTTGGTTGGTTATACTTTTTTTGCAGCAGGTTTTTTAGTTTCTGCTTTTTTTGCAGCAGGTTTTTTAGTTTCTGCTTTTTTTGCAGCAGGTTTTTTAGTTTCTGCTATTGGAGTAACGTCAATAGGATTGCTTGCATTAGATGAATCTAGTTTTTTTTCTACAGAAGTTTCCTCCGTTTTAATTGGTCTTTCTACAAGCTCAACATATGCCATTGGTGCATTATCACCTTTTCGAAAACCACATTTAAGAATTCTTAAGTATCCACCAGCTCTTTTGCTATATCTTGGTCCCAACTCACTAAATAATTTACCTACAATCTCCCTATCTCTTAAGCGACTAAAGGCTAATCTTTTATTATGAACACTAATCTCTTTAGCGAGAGTAATCATTGGCTCAGCATACTTCCTTAATTCCTTTGCTTTTGGCAGGGTTGTTCTAATTACTTCATGTTTAAATAATGAAACGACCATATTTTTAAACATAGCTTTTCTGTGACTACTTGTTCTGTTTAACTTTCTATGTGCCTTACCATGTCGCATGTAATTACTCCAAAACTGTTTTTAATTTATACTTTTTCGACACCTTCATCTGGCCAATTTTCCACTGTCATACCTAGTGTTAAACCTTTTGATGAAAGGATATCTTTAATTTCATTTAAAGATTTTCTTCCTAAATTAGGAGCTTTTAATAAGTCACTTTCATTTCTTTGAACTAAGTCACCGATATAATAAATACTCTCAGCTTTAAGGCAATTAGCTGATCTAACCGTCAATTCTAGATCGTCAACAGGTCTTAATAATACTGGATCTATTACAGGTGCCACTTTAACTTCTACTTCACTTAATTCACTTTCCAAATTAGCAAATACAGATAATTGACCACGTAAGATAAACGCTGCATCTCTTATCGCCTCTTCTGCGTCAACAACGCCGTTTGTCTCTACATCTAAAATAAGTTTGTCTAAGTCTGTTCTTTGCTCAACACGAGCACTTTCAACAAAGTAACTTACTTTATCTATCGGGCTGAAAGAAGCATCTATACCAATAAATCCTAATTCCGTACCATTTTCCTGACCTTTATTTCTAACTGGGACTGCCTGATAGCCTCTCCCCATTTCAACTCGAGCCTCAATATCTATCTTTCCACCCTTATTTAAATGAGCGATTACAAGATCAGGATTTTTAATCTCAACATCATGACCTACATCAAAGTCACCAGCCGTTACTTCGCCTTCTTCATTTTTCTTGAGTGAAATAGTAGCGCTTGTATTATTATGAATCCTTAGAGCAACTTTCTTTAAATTTAACAAAATGTCTACTACATCTTCTTGAACGCCATCGATTGTAGAATATTCATGGACCACAGAATCAATTTTTACTTCAGTAATCGCATATCCGGGTATTGATGATAAAAGAACTCTTCTAAGAGCATTACCTAATGTATGTCCAAAACCTCTTTCCATTGGTTCAAGTGTAACCTTAGCTCTATTAGGTGATTTAATATCAACATCAACAATTTTTGGTTTTAAATATTCTGTAGGGCTTATTTCCATAGTTATCCTTATTTAAATTTTTAGGCTAGAGTTTTATTTAGAGTAAAGTTCTACAACAAGAGACTCATTAATAGTTGATGGAAGATCATCTCGCTCAGGTCTATTTTTGAATAATCCTGTTAATTTTTTTACATCGACCTCAAGCCATTCTGGTATACCTCTTTCATCAGCAGCATCTAATGCAGATTTAATTCTTAATTGATCTTTTGATTTATCAACAACACTAATACTGTCACCTGGTTGAACTTGATAAGAAGGAATGTTTACCCTCTTTCCATTAACTAAAATACTATTATGTTTTACAATTTGTCTAGCCTCTGTTCTTGAACCGCCTAAACCCATTTTATATGCAACGTTATCTAGTCTCGATTCCAGCATTTGAAGAAGATTTTCACCTGTAATCCCTTTTTTTCTATCTGCTTCAGCATAATAGCTTCTGAACTGTTTCTCTAAGACGCCATATATTCTTCTTAATTTTTGTTTTTCTCTGAGCTGAACACCGTAATCAGAAAGTCTTGAAGCCCTTCTCTGTCCATGCTGGCCAGGAGGATAATTTCTTTTTTCAATTGCACATTTTTCAGTGAAACATTTTTCAGCTTTCAGAAAAAGTTTCTCACCTTCCCTTCTACACTGACGACATTTAGGATCTAGATTTCTGGCCAAGTTATTCTCCTATAGCTCTTTAACGTTTAACATTTTAATTAAATTCTTCTCTTTTTTGGAGGTCTACATCCGTTGTGTGGGACTGGTGTAATATCTTGGATGCTTGTTATTTTTAACCCTACAGAATTAAGCGCCCTTACAGATGATTCTCTTCCAGGACCAGGACCTTTAATTCTAACCTCAATATTTTTCACTCCATATTCTTGAGCAGCTTTGCCAGCAGCCTCCGCTGCAACTTGAGCAGCAAAAGGGGTGCTTTTTCTTGACCCTTTAAAACCTGCACCGCCAGAAGTAGCCCATGAAAGCGCATTACCCTGTCTATCTGTAATTGTAATTATTGTATTGTTAAAAGATGCATGAATATGAGCTACACCCTCTGACACATTCTTTTTAACTTTTTTCTTTACACGGACGGTTTTATCTTCTGCCATAAATTTTTTCCTTTATTTCCTAATTGCCCTTATTGGGCCTTTTCTTGTTCTTGCATTATTCTTAGTGTTTTGACCTCTAACTGGAAGCCCCCTTCTATGCCTTTGGCCTCTGTAACAACCTAAATCCATAAGCCTTTTAATGTTCATGGTTACTTCTCTTCGAAGATCCCCTTCTACTTCATAACCACCGATATGGTCTCTTAATTTCTCAAGATCCGCATCTGATAAATCCTTTACCTTTGCTGTAGCTTTAATGCCAGTAGCATCACAAATTTTCTTAGCTGTAACTCTGCCGATACCATAAATAGCTGTCAATGCTATTTCAGTATGTTTTTTATCAGATACATTTACTCCTGCAATACGGGCCATACAAAACTCCTAATATATAAGGGCTAAAGATTTATCAAAGCCCGGAATTATAACTATTTTTTTGTTATTTAACAATGTAAAAATTAACCTTGTCTTTGTTTGTGGCGTTGGTCTTTTTTACAAATTACCCTAACTACACCTTTTCGCCTCACAACTTTACAGTTAATGCACATTGGTTTTACTGACGCTCTTACTTTCATAATATTATGCCCTCTTGGAAACTAATTTACTTCGCCCTAAATGTAATTCTGCCTTTGCTTAAGTCATATGGAGAAATTTCTACTGTTACATTATCTCCTGGCAAAATTCTTATATAATTCATTCTCATTTTCCCTGATATAAACCCTAATACAACATGATCATTTTCAAGTTTAACCTTGAAAGTCGCATTCGGAAGGTTTTCTAAGACCACACCTTCCATTTCTATAATATCTTCTTTAGCCATTAAAGCCTCCCACCTGAATCGCCTTTAAAGTTTGCTTTCTTCAAAAGGCCTTCATATTGGTAAGACATCATTTGTGACTGGACCTGGGTCATGAAGTCCATTGTAACCACAACTATAATAAGGAGTGATGTACCTCCAAAATAAAATGGTGTATTAAACTTCAAAATTAATAATTCAGGAAGTAAACAAACTAAAGTTATGTATATTGAGCCAATAAGAGTTAAACGCCCCACAATTGTATCTATATATTTTGCTGTTTGTTCTCCTGGTCTTATGCCGGGAACAAAAGCACCTCCTTTTTTCAAGTTGTCTGCAGTCTCAGCGGGGTTGAATGTAATGGCTGTATAAAAGTATGAAAAGAATATGATGGCAACTGCAAACATAATAATATAAATTGGTTGCCCAGGAGAAATTGCCGCGCTAATATCTTTTAGCCAGTAGAGACTTTCTCCAGAACCAAACCATCCTGCAATAGTCGCAGGGAATAAGATTACACTTGATGCAAAAATTGCTGGTATAACTCCCGCTTGATTAATTTTAAGAGGTAAATGCGATGACTGACCTCCATACATTTTATTTCCAACTTGCCTTTTGGCATAATTAATTGTGATCCTTCTCTGCCCTCTTTCAACAAATACTACGATAGAAGTAACTAAAACAACAGCAACTAACAAGAAGAATACTAATGGAATGGAAAAAGCACCAGTTCTTGTTAATTCCAGTGTATTGCCTAACGCGCTTGGAAGTCCCGCCACGATACCCGCAAAAATAATCATAGATATTCCATTACCAATTCCTCTTTCTGTAATTTGTTCTCCCAACCAGACTAAAAACATTGTTCCACTGACAAGGGTTATAACTGAGGTCAATCTAAAAGCTAAGCCAGGATCTAATACAAGACCAGGTTGGGCCTCTAGTGCAACAGTAATGCCTAATGCTTGAAAAGCAGCCAAAACAACTGTTCCTTGGCGAGTATATTGCGTTATTACTCTTTGTCCTGCTTGACCTTCTTTCTTTAGCTCTTTTAATTTTTCTGACATAGACGTAAGTAATGTCATTATGATTGAGGCAGAAATATAAGGCATTATTCCAAGTGCAAAAACAGTAAATCTGCTTAATGCACCTCCAGAAAACATGTTGAACATTCCAAGAATGCCGCCACTTTGTGAATCGAATAGTTTTTTTAGTTCAAAAGGATCTATGCCTGGTACGGGTATGTGGGACCCTAATCTAAAAATAATTAAAGCGCCAAGCAAAAATAGTAGGCGACTTTTGAGTTCACCCATTTTACTTAACTGCCCTAATGTAGAATTTTCAGCCAAAATTTACTACGTTTTTTTGCCTGGTTTATCTTTAATTAAGTCTTTCTTATCTACTTTAGGAGCTGCTTTTGCAACTTCCTCAACTTTACCGCCTGCATCTTTTACAGCTTTCAGAGCACCTTTGGTGAGCCCAATACCTCGTATAGTTAATTTTTTGTTAACTTCCCCAGAAAGAAATATCTTAGCATTTAGAGATATGTTAGGTATTAAGTTTGCTGCCTTTAATGATAGCAAGTCAACAATTCCAGCTTCTAGTTTATTTAATTCGCTTGTTCTTACTTTAGCATTATAAGGCTTAGACATAGATCTAAATCCTCTCTTTGGTAGCCTTCTTTGGATAGGCATTTGTCCACCTTCAAAGCCAACTTTATGAAAACCGCCTGTTCTAGATTTTTGGCCTTTATGTCCACGTCCCGCGGTTTTTCCAAAGCCCGACCCAATTCCTCGTCCAACTCTCTTGACTTCTTTCTTAGACCCATCGGAAGGCTTAATAGTATTTAATCTCATGCTGAAACCTCTTCTACTTTAAGTAAGTAATTTACTGCGTTTATCATCCCTCTTATTGCGGGGGTATCCTCTAACTCAACACTATGACGCATTCTTCTTAATCCGAGGCCTTTTACTGTTGCTTTGTGTGCAGCGGATTTATGAATAGGACTTTTGATAAGGGTAACTTTAATTTTTTTTCCTTTAGTCATAACTAACCTCTAATCTCTTCTATTGTTTTACCTCTTTTTGCAGCTATATCCGCTGGCGTGTTCATAGATGATAATCCATTCAACGTCGCCCTTACTACATTATAGGGGTTTGCTGACCCTATACATTTCGCCAAAATATCTGTTATTCCCATAACCTCAAAAATTGCTCTCATAGCCCCTCCAGCAATAATTCCTGTTCCTTGAGATGCAGGAAGGATAGTCACTTTTGCAGCTCCATGCCTTCCAGTTACTGAATGATATAAAGTGCCATTGTTTAGCTTAACTTTAATCATACCTCGCTTTGCTTCTTCCATTGCTTTTTGAACGGCAAGTGGGACTTCTCTTGCTTTTCCTTTACCCATGCCAACAGCACCATCACCATCACCAACAACACTCAATGCAGCAAAACTCATGATACGTCCACCTTTAACAACTTTAGTAACACGATTCACATTGATCATTTTTTCTCTTAGGCCATCAGTTTGTCCTTTATCTTGATTTCCCATATTATTATTTTTATTTTGTGCCATTTTTTGTACCGTTCCTAAATTTTAGAATGTTAATCCATTTTCTCTTGCAGAATCAGCCAAAGCTTTAACTCGACCATGATACCTATAACCTGATCTATCAAAGGCGACAACTTTTACACCTGCCTTAATTGCCTTATCAGCTATTCTTTTTCCTATTTCTGTTGCAGCATTTGTATTGCTTGTATTCTTTAGTTTTTTCTTAACATCAACCTCTAAGGTCGAAGCTGAAGCAATAATTTTATTTGTTTTGCCATCGATAACTTGCGCATAAATATTAGTATTTGACCTGTGTATTGATAACCTAGTTTTACCTAAGTACGCCATATTAGCTCTAGATTTTGTTGCTCTTCTAATTCTTGCATTATTTTTTGTCATCATTTATCCCTTATGCTTTTTTAGCTTCTTTCATTACAACGTGCTCATCTACGTAACGAACGCCTTTCCCTTTATAAGGCTCTGGTGGTCTATAAGCACGGATTTCTGCTGCGACTTGACCGACTACTTGTTTGTCTGAGCTTTTTAATACAATCTCTGTTTGTGAAGGCGTTTGTGCGGTAACTCCCTCTGGCAACGCGTGGGTTATTGAATGTGAAAAACCAAGCTCAAGATTTATCTTATTTCCTTGTGCCTGAGCCTTGTAACCAACACCGATTAATTGTAATTTTTTTTCAAAGCCCACAGAAACTCCTAGCACCATATTTTGGACTAAGGCTCTAATTGTTCCAGACATCGCTATAGAATGTTTCGTTGTTTCTTTAGCTGAGAACAATAATGTGTTTTCTTCTTTTTTAATTCCTACTTGTCCTTTAAGATCTTGACTCATTTCACCTAATGGGCCTTTAATTAAAACGCTATCATCCGTTATAGTAACTTCTACATTTTCAGGAACAACTACTGGGTTATTTGCAACTCTAGACATATTTTCTCCTTATTCAACGTAGCAAAGAATTTCACCACCAACTCCCTCTGCCCTTGCCTTAATATCTGTCATTACACCCTTGGAAGTTGTTACAATTGCCACTCCAAGCCCATTCATTACTCTAGGTAAATTATTACTTGATTTATACAGTCTCAAACTTGGTTTACTTGCCCGCTGTATATTTTCTATCACAGGCTCGCCTGCGTAATACTTTAATTCAATATTAAGTAATGGCTTACCATTATTCTCATCAATACTAAACGCTTCTATATAACCCTCGTCTTTAAGTACGTTTGCAATTGCTTTTTTTACCTTAGAAGCTGGTAAAGAAACGTTAACTTTACTTCTCATTTGACCATTTCTTATTCGGGTTAGCATATCTGATATCGGATCTTGCATACTCATATTTTTTCCCCTTTTACCAACTTGCCTTAACAACGCCTGGAACTTCACCAGCCATCATAAGATCTCTAAGTTTGCCTCGTGCAAGACCAAACTTTTTATAAACACCTCTTGGGCGACCCGTTAACGCGCATCTTGTTCTTAATCTCACTGGACTAGAATTTCTTGGAAGAGTTTGAAGTTTTTGTCTTGCTTCATTTTTTTGTTCTCTCGAAGCGGATGAGTCATTTATAACTTCATTTAAAGTCAAACGCTTTGCTTTATATTTCTCAACCATTTTCAAACGTTTAGTTTCTCTTTGAGTCATGCATAATTTAGCCATGATTTATCTTAACTCCTAAATGGAAAGCTAAAAGCAGATAAAAGCGCTTTCGCCTCTTCATCTGTTTTTGCTGTTGTTGTAATTGTGATATTCATCCCTCTGAGAGAATCAATTTTGTCATACTGAATTTCGGGAAAAATAATTTGTTCTTTTATACCCATATTATAATTACCTCTACCATCAAAAGATTTTGGAGATAACCCTCTAAAATCACGTTCTCTTGGAATTGCAATCGAAATTAAGCGATCTAGAAATGTATACATATTAGATTTTCTTAAAGTTACTTTGCATCCAACCGGATAATTATCTCTAATCTTAAACCCAGCAATTGATTTCTTTGAAAGTGTAACGATTGGTTTTTGTCCCGCAATTTTTTCCATATCACCAACTGCATTTTCCATAACTTTCTTATCGGAAACTGCTTCACCAACTCCCATATTTAAGGTAATTTTCTCAATTCTAGGTACTTCCATAATAGATTTATACTTGAATTGATCTGTTAATTCCTTAACAACATTGCCTACATAAAATTCTTTTAATCTTGCCATATTTTTTATCCTAAACGTCTATTGCTTCTTGTGTAGATTTATAGATACGAATTTTTTTTCCATCTTTTAATTCTTTAAAATTTACTTTGTCCGTCTTATTAGACTTCGTATTAAAAATAGCAATATTTGATATATTGATTGACATCTCTTTACTTACTAAGCCGCCCTGATCTCCCTTTGCAGGATTTGGTTTTGTATGTTTTTTTACCATATTCAAACCTTCAACAACCACTCGGTTATTTTTTAAGATATTAAGAACAATTCCCTGTTTTCCCTTATCTTTCCCTGTATTCAGAATTACCTTGTCACCTTTGCGTATTTTATTCACTTTTATAAACTCCTAAATAACTTCTGGGGCTAATGACACAATTTTCATAAACTTTTCTGTTCTAAGTTCACGCGTCACTGGACCAAAAATACGAGTACCAATTGGCTCTAGCTTTGCATTTAATAATACAGCGGCATTACCATCAAATTTAATCAACGAACCATCTGGCCTTCTAACTCCACTGGCTGTTCTTACAACAACGGCTGAATAAACTTCGCCTTTCTTTACCCTACCTCTAGGAGCGGCATCTTTAATAGCCACCTTGATAATATCTCCTATACCGGCATATCTTCTTTTGGAACCACCTAATACTTTAATGCACATTACTGAGCGAGCACCTGTATTATCGGCAACATCTAATCTAGATTGTGTTTGTATCATTTATATTCTCCAACTTAATCCGTTTAACCAATCCAGCCTTATAAATCTTACATTAGGCAAAAGCCACGGTCAGTATTGGGGCGTTAGCTTGTAATATTTTTCTGAACGCCAAAAAGAGCAAAATTATAAGTTATTGCTACCATTTTCTCAAGTAAAACATTAATTTACTTAATTCTCTTGAACTGCTTTTGAAACAACTTTTGTTACAATCCATGATTTATTTTTTGAGACGGGCTTACCTTCGGTAATTTCAACTAAATCCCCCTCATTTATTTCATTTTTCTCATCATGTGCATGCACCTTTGTTGATAGCTTTATGATTTTACCAACGACTGGGTGTTTAACTAGTCTTGGGACTCTTACGGTAACTGTTTTATCCATTTTATTACTCTCAACCTTACCCACAAGCGTTCTTATTATTTTTTTTGTTTCAGCCATAATGATTAACTATCCCCTTTTTCTGCAAGAACAGTCATTACTCTTGCGATATCTTTTCTAATTTTTCCTAATTGGTCATGCTTATTGGATTGTTGAGTCGATATTTGCATTCTCGAAGAGAATTGAGCTTTCCTAAGCTCAATTAATTCCTTGTTAAGGTCCTCTGTATTTTTTTTTCTCAAATCTAAAGCTTTCATAGTTATCTCCTTAACCGCCAATATGTCTAGATGCGAATGTTGTTAACAAAGGTAGTTTTGATGCAGCCAACCTAAAAGCTTCTTTAGCTGTTGCCTCATCAACACCATCCATTTCATATAACATTTTTCCTGGCTGTATTTCAGCTACAAAGTACTCAACACTTCCTTTACCTTTGCCCATTCTAACTTCCGCTGGTTTTTTAGTAATAGGTTTATCAGGAAAGATTCTAATCCAAATTCGACCACCCCTTTTAATATGTCTAGTCATAACTCTTCTTGCCGCCTCGATTTGTCTAGCGGTAATTCTTCCTCGACCAGTTGCTTTAAGTCCAAAATCACCAAAACTTACCTTATTTCCTGTTAATGCAAGTCCTCGATTTCTTCCTTTGTGCTGTTTTCTATATTTTTGTCTAGTAGGCTGTAACATTTTTATTTCTCATCTTTTTTTATTTGAGTGGAATCTGCTTCTGCTTCGTCTTTTTTCTTTACTGTAATTTTAGGCTTCTTAATCTCATCTTGAGTTTTAGTTTTTTTCACTGCAGCTTTAATTGTTTTTTTTGGTTTAGACTTTTCAAGCTCATCTAATTTTTCAACTTGTGATTCTGTAGCAGTTTTAGGTGACTTAGGATCTTCAAAAACCTCACCCTTAAATATCCAAACTTTAACTCCAATAATTCCGTATTGAGTTTGTGCTCTGGCTGTACCGTAATCTAAATCAGCTCTTAATGTATGAAGAGGAACCCTTCCCTCCCTATACCATTCAGATCTAGCAATTTCTATTCCATTTAATCTTCCAGAACTCATTATTTTTATTCCTTGCGCACCCAATCGCATTGCATTTTGCATCGCTCTTTTCATTGCGCGTCTGAACATCACTCTTTTTTCAAGTTGTTGAGCAATGCTTTGAGCAACTAAAGTTGCATCAATTTCAGGCTTTCTTACCTCTTCGATATTTAATTGAACGGGAATACCCATTAAATCTTGTATGCTTGATCTTAGAGATTCAATATCCTCCCCTTTTTTTCCAATTACAATACCAGGCCTTGCTGAAAATATAGTTATTTTTGCATTCTTAGCAGGTCTTTCAATTAAAATTCTACTCACAGCCGCATTCACTAATTTCTTATTAAGAAACTCTCTAACTTTTATGTCGTTATTTAAAAGAACGGCAAAGTTTTTACTGTTTGAATACCACCTTGAAGACCAATTTTTATTTACTGCTAAACGAAAACCAGTTGGATTTATTTTTTGTCCCATAATTCTCTCTTTTAATTGCCCACAGTCACTGTAATGTGAGATGTTGGTTTAATGATTTTTTTTCCCGCGCCCTTAGCTCCAGCACGCTGTCTTTTTAAAACAGTTCCTTTATCAACATAAATAGTTTTAATTTTTAATTCATCAATATCAGCCCCATTATTATTTTCTGCGTTCGCAATAGCAGATTCGACGACTTTTTTTATAATTTCAGCGCCTTTTTTTGGGCTAAAAGTTAATATATCAAGTGCGCTACCTACTTTTTTCCCTCGAATTGAATCAACCACTAGTCTCGCCTTTTGTGGGGATATTCTTACGCCTTTAAGTACTGCAGAAACTTCAATAGCCATAATTTAATTATTCCTTCGTTTTTTTGTCACCAGTGTGACCTTTAAAAGTCCTTGTTCCAGCAAACTCTCCAAGTTTATGCCCAACCATATTTTCAACAATTAGGACAGGTGTATGTTGTCTTCCATTATGAATAGCAATAGTTAAACCAATAAAGTTAGGAAGTATAGTGGATCTTCTTGACCAAGTTTTAATTGGCTTGCGATCTCTAGTTTCAGATGCAACCTCAACTTTTTTTGCTAAATGAGCATCTACAAATGGTCCTTTTTTTATTGATCTAGACATATTTTTTATTTACCTTTTATTTGACGGTCTACGACTTAATCTCATATTATCCGTACGTTTATTGTTTCTTGTTCGAAAACCTTTTGCAGGAGTCCCCCATGGGCTCACAGGATGACGTCCACCTGATGATTTCCCTTCACCACCACCATGTGGATGATCTACTGGGTTCATAACAACGCCCCTAACCGTAGGGCGTATTCCTCTCCATCTGTTTGCACCCGCTTTACCAATTGTTCTTAGTGAATGTTCTTCATTGCCGACCGAACCTATTGTTGCTCTGCAATCAACGTGTACTTTTCGTACTTCTCCTGACCTTAGTCTAAGCTGTGCGTAAATTCCTTCTCTTGCAAGAAGTTGAATTGATGTGCCTGCTGACCGAGCAATTTGCGCTCCTTTGCCAGGTTTCAATTCAATACAATGTACAATACTGCCAACAGGAATATTTTTTAAAGGTAATGAATTTCCAACTTTAAAAGGAGCCTCGTTACCACTTAGCAGTTCCTCACCAACAGAAATTCCTTTTGGAGCAATAATATATTTTCTTTCTCCGTCTGCGTAACATAAAAGTGCTATATGGGATGATCGGTTTGGATCGTATTCAACTGTTTCGACTTTAGCTGGTATACCATCTTTGTTTCTTTTAAAATCAATCAGTCGAATAAATTGTTTATGGCCACCACCCTGATGCCTTACAGTGATCCTGCCAGAACTATTTCTACCAGAACCTCTTATTTTTTTTTGTAATAACGGACTATGTGGTTTGCCTTTATGGAGCCCAGGTGTAACAACTTTTTCCAACCCTCTTCTTCCTGGTGACGTCGCTTTTACTTTAATTATAGCCATTTTATATTCCCTATATCCTTATTCACCAGTGAAATTAATTTCTTGTCCAGTTTTAATACTAATGTAGGCTTTTTTCCAGTCATTTCTTTTACCCATCAATTTGCCAGCTCTTTTTGTCTTGCCATTCACATTTAAAATATTAACTGCTGTAACTTGAACTTTAAACATAAGTTCAATCGCCTCTTTGACCTCTTTTTTCGTCGCATCTTTTTTCACCTTGAAAGCAATTTGGTTATGTTTATCAGCAACCATAGTTGCTTTTTCAGTAACCTGAGGAGCTAAAATCGCTTGTAATGACTTATTTATGCTCATGCGAACATCCCTTCTAATTGTTTGATTGCAGCTGATGTTGCTATAACTTTTTGGAAATGCACCAAGCTAACTGGGTCAGCATGTTGTGCTTCAATAACTAGCACATGTGAAATATTTCTTGATGAAAGGTATAAGTTTTCATTAAACTCATCAATTAAAATCAATACATTATTTTTTACGTCAAATGCATTAATCTTTTCTAAGAACTTTTTGGTTTTCGGTGTCTCGATATCAAAATTTTCAACTACCATTAATCTTTCTTGCCTAACAATTTCAGATAAAATTGACCTCATACCTGCACGATAGGCTTTTTTATTAAGTTTTTGTGTGAAATTTTCATCAGGTCTGTTTGGAAATGCACGACCTCCTCCACGCCAAATAGGGCTTGAAGTCATTCCGGCACGAGCTCTACCTGTCCCTTTTTGTGCCCATGGTCTTTTCGTCGTGTGACTAACTTCACCACGAGTTTTTTGTGATCTAGTACCTGTTCTTCCATTATTCATATAAGAGGTAACTAGTTGATGAATTAAACTTTCATTAAAATCTTTAGCAAACGCATTATCAGAAGCACTAATAGTTTTTTTTGTCTCTTTTCCTTTACTATCGATTAATTTTAGGTCCATTATTTACCTGCCTTAACTTTAATAGCTGGTTTGATCTCAATATCAGAACCTTTTGATCCAGGAACTGCGCCTTTAATTAGAATTAAGTTTCTTTTAGAATCAATACGTACTACTTCAAGATTCTGTGTTGTTCTTTTTTTTGAGCCAAGTTGTCCAGCCATTTTTTTTCCAGGAAACACTCTGCCCGGATCTTGACAGTGCCCAGTTGAGCCTAATGAATTATGAGAGACTGAAACTCCGTGTGTTGCTCGTTGAGATTTAAAATGATGTCTTTTTTGTGCACCAGAAAACCCTTTACCATTTGTTATTCCAGTCACATCAACTTTTTGTCCTTTTTCAAAAGTATCCACAGAGAAAATAGAGTCGATTGAATAGTTTGATAATTCATCTGATGATTTGAGTCTGAATTCTCTTAGACCTGCGCCTGCCTCTTTAGCAGCTTTAGCATAATGACCAGTGGTTGCCTTATTTAACTTAGATGGCTTAACACTACCGTAAGCTACTTGAACTCCATGGTACCCATCAGTTTCATTATTTTTGATCTGGGTTACTCTATTTGGAACAACCTCTAGTACTGTTACAGGAATTGAAATTCCATCTTCAGTAAATACACGAGTCATTCCTATTTTCCGACCTACAAGCCCTAAGCTCATGATCATTTCCTTATAAATTATTATTTTACAAACTAATTACAATTGATTAGCTTGCTACAAAAAGAGCGCTATTATAACTAACGCTTATTAATTTTACAACTTTATTTCTACATCTACTCCAGCTGGAAGGTCTAGTTTCATCAAAGCATCTACAGTCTTATCCGTTGGCTCAAGAATATCCATTAGACGTTGGTGAGTTCTTATCTCAAATTGATCCATTGCTTTCTTATTAACATGAGGTGAACGTAATAAATCAAAGCGTTCTTTCCTGGTAGGAAGTGGAATTGGCCCTTTTACCAAGGCTCCCGTTCTTTTTGCTGTGTCTACAATTTCTTGTGCAGATTGATCTATTAATCTGTAATCAAAAGCTTTTAAGCGAATACGTATTTTTTGTGAAGCCATTATAATTTTCCTTTTAAGAGCGAATGTTCATTTCAGAACACTTTTTTTAATTTTAATTTAATTTATTCTATAACTTTTACTACAACACCTGAACCAACAGTTCGGCCACCTTCACGAATCGCAAATCTCAATCCTTCTTCCATCGCGATTGGTGCAATCAATGTTGCTGTAATT
>Ga0209279_10000228_pt1 | contig 38855 bp, 43 predicted proteins | sample CoawatmetaG00DNA_3_FD_187508 | JGI IMG/M metagenome (GOLD analysis project Ga0209279, IMG submission 187508) | Marine microbial communities from the West Antarctic Peninsula - Coastal water metaG006-DNA (SPAdes) (version 2) | ecosystem: Environmental > Aquatic > Marine > Coastal ...
CAATATTAAATGCAATATTTCTTTATTATGTTGTTGTGTTGTACAGGAATTATTCTGATAAACTATCAAAAAAAATATTTAATTATTCGATTTTATATCTAAGTTTAATATTTACGGCTTTTTTAGTAGATCACTACTATAAATTTATTTTTATTTAACTTTTAATTTAGTAAGAAAGGGTTTTTATGAGTAAAGAAAACAGTCATTTAAAAAGTATTCTAGAAACTGTGGGCGTTGTTATAGGTAGCTTTATTTTTGCAATGGTTGTTATTGTGGCAGCGACAAAAAAAGATAGCCCTGAACCTACAGCAAAGGTAGTTGAGAATACAGTGGTTGAGGAAAAGGTGGCTGAGGCTGATATGAAACCTGTAGCAAAGGTTAAGGTGGCTCAGGCAACTCCAGAGAAAACTGGGGATAGCGGCAGCATATCAGGAGAAAAAATTGCACAAAAGAATTGTGCATTGTGCCATGCAAGCGGTATGATGAATTCTCCAAAAATTGGTGACAAAGGTCAATGGGCTCCAAGAATAGCTCAAGGCAAAGAAATGCTCGTAAACAATGCAATAAAAGGTATTGGAGTTATGCCTGCTAAAGGTGGTAATACATCACTTTCAGATGCAGAAGTTGCTGCAGCTGTTGTTTGGATGGCAAATTCATCAGGCGGAAAATTTAAATAGCTAAAATATAATGGCAACCTACGCAATTGGTGATGTTCAAGGATGCTACTATTCACTTCAAGATTTAATAAAAAAAATATCATTTGATTCCTCTAAGGATAAGATTTGGTTTGTAGGTGACGTTGTAAATAGAGGCAATTTCTCATTAGAAACACTTTCATGGTGTTACGAAAATCAAAAAAATATCAAGGTTGTCTTAGGTAATCATGATCTGCATTTTTTAGCAATTTTCTTTAATCAAAGAAGCCTTAATAAAAAAGATACATTAAATTCTTTGCTTAAATCTAAAGAAATAAATAAATTAGTCGAATGGGTTTTAACTTGGCCATTAATGTTTTTAGACGAAAAAGCTACTCTCGTTCATGCTGGCATACACCCATGTTGGTCAGTTGATGATGCTTATACAAATGCTAATGATACGTGTTTGCAAATGCAGTATGATCCAGAGAATTTTTTTAAAAATATGTATGGAAATACACCGAATATATGGAGAGATGATTTGAGTAGTCAGGAAAAAATGAGATTTTCTATAAATGCATTCACCCGTATGCGCTGTCTAAATAAAGATCAATCATTAGATTTCACATACAATGGAACTTTGAATAATATTCCTGCTGAGTTAAAACCATGGTTTTATTTCAAGTCTAAATTTAAAAGAGATAAAAAAATAATTTCAGGGCATTGGTCAGCAATAGAGATTTATAATCATCATTATGGCACCTCAATTGATTCAGGTTGTGTATGGGGAAAAACACTTACAGCTTTGTGTTTAGAGGATAATAATACTTTTTCGATTGAAATTAATAAAAAAGATCTAAATTAGTTTTTTACCAAAGAATTCTTCTATTTCTAAAAGTGAAGGGTTATGATTCTGCCCACCTTGTGTTTTAATTTTTATGCTTCCCATAACCGAGGCAAGCTTCCCTGTATCCTCCCAAGTAAGTTTGTTTGAAATACCATAAAGTAAACCCGCTCGATAAGCATCGCCACATCCAGTTGGATCTATAGTGGAATCTGCTTTTATTGGCGCAATATTAATCTTATTATCACAATAAATTTCAGAGCCATGCGCTCCCTTTGTAATGATAAGAGCTTCAACTTTTTTTTGAATTTCACTGACACTCAACCCTGAAACTTTCATCAGAAGTTCAGCTTCATAATCATTGACAGCTATATAAGTTGCTTGATCTATAAAGGCATTCAATTCAATTTTATCAAACATCGGAAGGCCTTGACCTGGATCAAAAATAAAAGGGATTTTTTTTTCATAACATTCTTGAGCATGTTTTATCATTCCCTCCTTTCCTGATGGTGCAATTATTGCTAAATCAACTTTTTCTGTAACGCTTGAAATACTATTTTGGTGAGATTCCATCATCGCTCCTGGATGAAAAGCTGTAATTTGATTGTCGTCTAGGTCGGTAGTGATATAAGCTTGTGCAGTTAAACTTTCCGAAACTACTTTGATATAATCTTGCAAAATATCAAATTTACTCAATCGTTTTTCATAAGCGCTGAAATCCTCTCCTACGGTTGCCATTATAATTGCACTTGAATTAAGCAAAGATAAATTGTAGGCAATATTACCTGCTGTTCCACCAAAATTTCTTTTAAGTTCAGGAACGAAAAAAGAAACACTTAGTTTATGGATTTGATCTGGCAGAATATGATTTTTAAAATAATCTTGAAAGACCATGATGGAGTCATACGCTAATGACCCAGAAATTAAGATGTTTTTCATAAAGGTTTGAATACCACTAATAAAATAATAATAATAAGAAATGCTACAGGGACTTCATTAAACCACCTAAAAAAAATATGACTATGTTTATTTTTATTTTCCTTAAAAGCAAAAAAATATTTAAAACAATACAAATGATAAACACTTAAAATAAATACGCAGAGGATTTTAAGATACAACCATATCCCTGAATAGTTATATTGAAACATTAGCCAAAAACCAAAAGCAATTGTAAGTATTCCACCAGGAGTCATAATTCCATACAAAAGCTTCCTTTCCATAATAATAAACCTATCAATACTAATTTTATCAACGGCCATTGAGTGGTAGACAAACAATCTCGGAAGATAAAATAAGCCTGCAAACCAGGTAACCATAAAAATGATATGAAAAGATTTAATCCAAAGCATGAACTTTAATTACTCTTAATTACTCTTATCTGTATTCTCTCATATCTTATGAAAGTAACTGAAACTAAATAACACTTTGTATGGCTTATCCCTGCATGGTATTCTTATGACTTAAAATTGATTGTGATAAATGAACGCACCCCTATCATCTGTATTAGCTAAGCTTCCATTCTCTTCATCTACTAGATTAAGAGAAATTCCATACAACTACACGTCTTTTTCAGATAAAGAAATTGTTATCCGTTTTCTTGGCCATGATATCTGGGATATCATTCTATCGTTGAGATCTGAGAGAAAAACGGGGCGTTCTGCAAAAATGCTCTTTGAAGTTTTGGGTGATCTATGGGTTGTGAAAAGAAATCCTTACCTTCAAGATGATCTACTAGAAAATAAAAAAAGATTAAATATGCTTCTGAAAGCAATGCGCCACAGGGTTCAGGGTATTGAAGATAGAAGTTTCGGTAACATGAAGGTAGCGCAATTAACTAAAGCTGCTAGAACTGCAATAGATGAATTTGAGTTAGAGTTTCAGCAGGTTAAGAAGATAAGAAAAAAAGTTTTTTCTGGATTGAGGAAATTTACTAAAAAACATAACATTCAATTTGATGGCTTAGCAAGAGTTTCTCACGTAACTGATGCAACTGACTGGCGTGTAGAGTTACCATTTGTAGTTATAAACCCTGATACTGAATCCGAAGTGGCTTATATTGTAAAGGCTTGCATTAAATTAGGCTTAACGATAATTCCTCGAGGAGGGGGAACTGGCTATACGGGAGGGGCAATCCCCCTAGTTTCTCAATCAGCAGTTATAAACACAGAAAAGTTAGATAGTGTAAGCCAAGTCGAAATCAAAAACTTACCTGGAATCAGTCATACAGTTCCAACAATTCATTGTGGCGCAGGCCTTGTGACAAGAAGAGCAATGGAAATTGCATCTAACGCAGGTCTAGAATTTGCTACAGACCCGACTTCTGCTGATGCTTCTTGTATAGGTGGAAATGTAGCCATGAACGCTGGTGGAAAAAAAGCTGTTCTTTGGGGTACAGCTCTCGATAATCTTGCATCATGGAAGATGGTTGATCCAAACGGAGATTGGGTTGAAATTGAAAGATTGAATCATAATCTTGGTAAAGTACATGAAACTGAAACAGTTAAATTTCAGATAACTAAATTTGACGAAAATGGTATTAATCCTAAGAAAAATCCAGAAATACTTGAAATATCAGGAGCAAACTTTAGAAAAGCAGGGCTAGGAAAGGATGTTACCGATAAATTTTTAAGTGGTTTACCTGGAGTTCAGAAAGAAGGCTGTGACGGTTTAATTACTTCCGCAAGATTTATTCTCCATAAGATGCCTCAGCATATTAGAACTGTATGTCTAGAATTTTTTGGAAGTGTGAGTGATGCAGTTCCCTCTATCGTTCAAATTACAGAATACTTAAAAGGTTTTGATGGTGTGTATTTGGCAGGCCTTGAACATTTAGATGATAGGTATATAAAGGCTGTTGGCTACTCTACAAAAGCAACTAGGTTAGAAAAACCCAAAATGATCTTAATTGCAGATATTGCTTCCGATGATGAAAGTGAACTTGGTGCAGTTGCTTCAAAAGTTGTTCAAATTGCAAACATAAAAAATGGAGAAGGGTTTATAGCGGTATCGGCAGAAGCGAGGAAAAGGTTTTGGTTGGATAGGGCCAGAACGGCAGCAATTGCAAAACATACAAATGCATTCAAAATAAATGAGGATGTTGTTATTCCATTACCTAATTTAGGAAAATATGCTAATGAAATTGAAAAAATAAATATTCAACAATCTATTCGTAATAAATTAAGGCTAATTGAAGAGTTAGATAATTTATTTAATTTTAGTTTGCCAAGAGATATAAAAAATAACTTTGATGAAGAGGGTCTAGAAAATAAGAAAAGATTAGCACTTAAACTTCTGGGTTCTATTAAAAATAAATGGCTAAGTTATTTAAATAACTTTGATAAAGCTGCTAATGAGTTCCAAGAGTTATCTGAGCATTTTGTTGAGGATACTATCTTGGACCTAATAAAGACTCATAAATTAAGAATTTCTTGGAAGAGTGAGTTAAAAAAGCCTTTAGAAGATATATTTTCTGGAAGAGAATACATAGAAATAAGAGAGCTCATCTATAAAAAACATCAGGATGTATTGAAGTCAAGGCTGTTTGTGGCACTTCATATGCACGCAGGTGACGGCAATATACATACAAACATCCCTGTCAATTCTGACAATTATGAAATGATGCAAGAAGCTCAAAGAATTGTTGCTCGTGTTATGGATCTAGCAAAAAGTTTAGATGGCGTTATTTCTGGAGAACATGGTATCGGAATAACAAAAATGGAATTTTTGGAACCATCAGCTATAAATATCTTTGCTGAATATAAGAATAAGGTCGATCCTAATGGAAACTTTAATAGGGGTAAATTGTTACCTGGCTCAGGGCTGATGAATGCATATACACCAAGTTTTGGATTATTAGAGCAAGAATCAATTATTATGAATCAGTCTGCTATTGGTTCTATCGCAGATTCCATAAGCGATTGTTTACGATGTGGAAAATGTAAGCCAGTATGTGCAACACATGTCCCAAGAGCAAATTTACTTTATAGCCCTAGAAATAAAATTTTAGCCACTTCATTACTTGTTGAAGCTTTTTTATATGAGGAGCAAACTAGAAGAGGAATTTCAATTAAGCATTTTGATGAATTTAATGATGTCGCAGATCACTGTACGGTATGCCATAAATGTTTAGCTCCATGTCCAGTGGATATAGATTATGGAGAAGTCTCTATTGCGATGAGAAACTTTTTAACAGAACAAGGCAAAAAACATTTTAATCTTGGTAACTCTGTTGCAATGACTTATCTTAATTTAAAAGATCCTTTAACAATTAAATTAATGAGAAAGGTATTGGTTGATTATGGCTATAAAATGCAACGATGGGGGCATAGCATTTTTAAAAAATTAAAGCTTATAAATTTTACTAAAAATACACCAGGTTCCAGTGTAAAAAAGCCTAATGTAATAACTCAAACAATACATTTTTTAAATAGGCCAATGCCTAAAAATATGCCAACAAAAACATCTAGGGGCTTACTAGGCATTGAAGATGACAAAGTAGTACCAGTAATAAGAAATATAAGTAAAACGAATGATGAATCGGAAGCCGTTTTTTATTTTCCTGGCTGTGGTTCCGAAAGATTATTTTCTCAAGTAGGCCTCGCAACGCAAGCTATGTTATTTGAAGTTGGAGCTGTTACTGTATTGCCGCCTGGATATTTATGCTGTGGATATCCCCAGACCTCATCAGGGGATGAAGTAAAGGGCCAAGAAATTACATCAGATAATCAAGTTCAGTTCCATCGGGTTGCGAACACCTTAAATTATTTAGATATCAAGACAGTAATTGTGTCTTGTGGAACCTGTATGGATCAATTACAAAAATATGAATTTGAAAAAATATTTCCTGGATGCCGTCTTTTAGATATTCATGAGTACTTAATGGAAAAAAATATCAAGATGAAGGGTGTTTCTGGTCAGCAATATATCTATCATGACCCATGTCATAGCCCAATGAAGACATATGAACCTACAAAAGTGACTAGCTCATTAATGAATCAATCTGTTCCTTTAAATGATAAATGTTGTGGTGAGTCAGGAACATTTGCAGCAACTAGGCCAGATATAGCCTCACAGGTAAAATTAAGAAAACAGGAAGAAATTGAAAAGGGAATCTCTGAGTTACCTACCTCATCAAATAATGAGTCACAACCAGTGAAGATCTTGACATCTTGCCCGTCATGTCTTCAAGGGCTTCAGCGTTACGGGGACGATACCAATACATCAGCAGATTATATTGTTGTTGAATTAGCCAAACATAATCTTGGTGAAAACTGGCTGGAAGAGTATGTTGATAAGGCAACGAAAGGAGGTATCGAAAAAATATTACTATAGAAATGGTAATAAGATATTCAATGAAGTCCCTTGGATTGCTCTTGTTATATAGCGTTCTTTTTTTTCAGATAAGACATAAGCAAAATAATCTGTTCTCCCAATAATTTTTCCAAACTCTCTTTCGAATGATAGATTTTGAAACTCATCATTAATTTCATTTGTAATAAGGAATAGTTCTCCATTTTTTTTCTTTTTTGTTGATAATCGCCAAACAATGACTTCAACATTCCGGGCTGCATTATAAATTAGCTGTGGATCAAGCGAATCAAACATATCAAATTCTTTTTGATTATCATGAGCTATTATTAGCATAGTGTATAAACCGGTAATAAGTGAAAGTACTCTGTCACCTTTGAAATTTTCATCAAACACTTGATTAAGAGCTTCAATTCCTTGAGCGTCATTAATCTCTTTGAATTTCCAATTATGTTGACTTGTAAATAGCCAGTTGACTGTAATTTCTGGGCTGTCTGATGTTGTTTTCCTTAACTCTGCAGGATTTCTTTTATAAAACTTTAGGGCAAGAATTTTTAAACTTTCGGTATTTTCTTTAATTTCATAATCAGCCATCCTATCAAAATCAGTTTTTGTAAGCTGATTGAGAGAGCCTTTATCATATTGTGTAGAATCTTTTCTTTCTAATGATGAATTACATCCAATTAAAAATAAAGATAGAATTAAAAAAAACCCTCTCATAAAGATTTTATAATTCTATCTTTAGGAAATACTAGCTTAAAGGTACTTCCATTATTCAACTCACTTGATATTTCTAATTGGCCCTGATGCTGCAACATAATATTTTTTACGATTGATAAACCAAGCCCTGTGCCTCCAGAAGACCTACTTCTATCTTCATCTACCCTATAAAAACGCTCAGTGATCCTGTTAATTTTATTTTTTGGTATACCCACCCCACTATCTGTTACTTCCATAATTGGTAAGCTATTTATAAGGTGCCATGTTATAAGAATATTTCCCTTTTCAGGCGTATAGCGAATAGCGTTACTTATTAGATTTGTAAATGCACTTTGAACCTCACTCTTAGATCCATAAATATTTAATTCTTTATCGATATCAAATTTAATCTTTTGTTTTTTTTTGTTTAGTTTACTTGTAGATATCTTTATATTTTCAAACAACCTTCTAACAGAAATTTTTTCTGATCTATTTTTATTAAGACTCGCTTCAATATTTGAAAGTAATAATAAATCATTTATTAGATCCTTCATTCTATTTGCTTGATCGCTCATGAGAGTAAATATTTCTTTTGTATCTTGAGAAAGATTATTTTTTGGTTGATCGAGGGTTTCGATAAATCCAGTGATCACTGTGAGAGGGGTTTTTAATTCATGAGTAAAATTAGATACAAATTCTTTCCTAACTAATTCATTTTTAAGTATTGATGATATATCTCTGGCTGTAAGTAGCTTTTGATATCTTCCAAAAGGGATTACTTTTACTTCGATATGATTGATGTAGTTTTCAGTATCAATTTGAAGAGGAGATTCATAATTTTCTTCATCAAGGTATTTTTTAAAATCTGAATTCCTAAATATGTGCTGAATAGGTTTATTTAGATCTTTTCTTGCATGTATACCAAACATCAATTGCGCTCTTTTGTTACACCAAATTATTTCGTTAGACTCATTTAAGGAAACTACACCATCCAAGAGTGCATCTGCTGCCTCGATAAACTGCTCCATTGCAGTGGCAAGATCTTTTTTTGACTTAGTATCAAACCTATAATTTTTGTATATCTTAGAAAATATATCTTGCCAGACACCCTTACCGTCAGGAATATCTGTAGCTTTTGGTTTATCAAGCCACTTAGATAATTCATTTATCCAAAAAATATGAAAAATGAGATATATAGTTAAAGTAAAAACAAAAAAAGTAATTGCCGTATAGAAGTTAAATAATTTTGAGACAATAAGGCTTAATAATAAAATTAGAGCAATAAATATAAAGGTTCGAAGTCTGACGTCTTGCAAGATAAATATTCTCTAGTAATTTAAAAAATTAAATTCATTATAGCTTTATATTTTTATGAGAGATGCTTTTCTGAAACACTATAACCTTCACCCCGTATTGTTCTGATAATCTTATCGTAGCCATCAGTTGCCAGGCATGCACGGAGTCTTTTGATATGAACATCAACTGTTCTATCATCAATTTCAGACTTATTCCCCCAAACCTTATCCATAATTTGATTCCTACTAAATACTTTATTTAAATTTTTTATAAATAAATGAAGTATTTTAAACTCAGTTGGCCCAATTTTAATTAGTTTGCCTTTGATTGTTAATTGATGTTGAAGGGGATCTAAAGAAAGGTCTAAAATATCGACTGGTTCTTCAGTTAATTCAGGAGAGCTTCTTCGAAGTAGAGCATTAATCCTTGCGATAAGCTCCTTAGGACTAAAGGGTTTGGTGAGGTAATCATCAATTCCAGAGTTTAAACCCAAAATTTTATTATCTTCCTCACTTTTTGCTGTTAGCATAATAATAGGAATATTTCTTGTATCAGAATTGGCACGGAGTCTTCTAGCGAAAGTAATTCCATCCATACCAGGTAACATCCAATCCAGTACTATTAGATCTGGTAATGTATTTTTGACTAAGCTATCTGCAATTTCTGCACTTACTGCTCTCAGAGGATTAAATCCTGATTGATGCAGATTTAGGGCAATTAATTCTAAAATTGCATCTTCATCTTCAACGATTAGTATATTGGCTGCCATTTTTTTATATTATGTCATTAATATGTCATATTTATGACATTAATTTTGATTGTATTTTTTTTCATCCTAGATATTTTTTTTCATGTAGTATTATTTAGGATTATATTAATTTAAATTTTTTTTTAGGATATTTCTGTATGTTTGACTCCCTTGCAAAAAATAAAATTGTTGCAGATAAATCGTTTAATAGATGGATGGTTCCTCCTGCAGCCTTAATGATTCACTTATCAATTGGAATGATTTATGGGTTTAGTATTTTTTGGCCTGAACTTACAAAATTAGTAGGTACTGAATGTGGAGCTGATATAAGTTTCTTTGAACGCATTTTTACTACCTCATGTGACTGGATGAGGAGTGATGTTGTCTGGACTTTTGCTATTGCCATTGTTTTTTTAGGCCTTTCAGCAGCATTATTTGGACATTGGTTAGAGAAAGCCGGACCTAGGAAAGCGGGAGTTGCTGCAGCTATATTTTGGGGTGGCGGACTTATGGTGACATCCTTAGGGGTATCTCTTCATCAATTATGGCTAATTTGGTTAGGCGCTGGCGTTATAGGAGGTATAGGGTTGGGACTAGGTTATATTTCACCTGTCTCAACTTTAATCAAATGGTTTCCTGATCGAAGAGGTTTAGCGACTGGGATGGCGATCATGGGTTTTGGGGGAGGAGCAATGATTGGAATGCCCTTAGGCGATTATCTAATTAAAGCTAATGGGGTGGGGGAAACTTTTTTCATCATGGGTTTAATATATCTTTTTGCAATGACTATAGGTGCATTTGGATATCGTGTTCCCGCAGAGGGATGGAAACCAAAAGGGTGGAATCCAGTTGCAAAAAAAATAAATCATATGATTTCTTCGAGCCATGTGCATGTTAGCAAGGCTCATAAAACACCTCAATTTTGGTTATTATGGGGAGTTCTATGTCTAAATGTTTCTGCTGGAATCGGAGTATTATCCGTTGCAAAACCAATGTTTCAAGAGATTGCAGCGAGTAGTTTTGATCCCCTTATAATTGGCGCAATTGCTACAGGTTTTGGAGCATTGCTCTCATTAGCAAATATAATAGGAAGAATTTTTTGGGCATCATCATCTGACTTTCTTGGCAGGAAGTTAACTTACGCGATATTTTTTAGTTTAGGAACGGCGCTCTATTTGGCAGCTCCTTGGGCAGGTATAAATCAATATATAGCTACCTTTGTTCTCATTACACTAGTTATTCTTACAATGTATGGAGGTGGATTTGCAACGATACCTGCTTATTTAGCTGATATTTTTGGAACACAGCATGTTGGAGCTATTCATGGACGCTTACTAACAGCATGGTCTTTGGCGGGAATTGTTGGGCCAATGCTTATTTCTTATTTAAGAGAGTATCAATTAAGTATGGGTATACCAACAGATCAAGCTTATAACTCAAGCTTTAAAATTCTGGCATTACTTTTAGTTGTTGGCTTCATTTTGAATTTATTAGTCAAGCCAGTAAATAAAAAGTTTGGCATGACACCAGAGGAGTTAAAAGCCGAACAAGGAGCACTTAAAGGAATCCAAAACAATTCTAAGACGGTTGTATCTGTTACTAATACTTCAATGCAGAGAATTCTTCTTCCATTAGCATGGATTGTAGTTGGAGTCCCTATCACTCTAGGCATTCTTAATGCCCTACAAAAAGGTATAATCATTTTTCTTTAAACTAAGGATTAAATGTTGAGTAAGGAAGATATAAAAAATCTAAATGTGGGTATTGTTTATTCACGTTTTAATGAGCCTGTTGTAAAAGAGTTATTGAATTCGTGTGTTGATCAATTAATATTTAAGGGCGTCGATGAAGCATATATCCTGCAAAAAGAAGTTCCAGGCGCACTAGAGATACCAATAATGATAAATGCTTATGCAATCACAAAAAAGTTTGATGTGTTGATCGGTGTTGGAGCAGTAATTCGTGGAGAAACATATCACTTTGAGGTGGTATCTGACCAATCAGCTAATGGCCTGATGCAAGTGCAATTAAAGCACAATATTCCAGTTATTAATGCAATTATCACGACAAATTCAGGGGAAGAAGCTTTTGCGAGAACTAAAATAAAAGGTAAGGAAGCTGCAGATGGGGCTATTGAAATGGCTCTCATGATGGGTAGCATATGACTTTAGATTCAAAAGTAAACTCAAGGAAAAAGAAGATCAATAATAGACGTAAGTCACGTGAATTGGTGATGAAAAGTGTTTACCGTGGCCTTGTTAATCAAATTGATATCACTCAAATTAAAAAAGATATTCAAGAAGACCCAGACTATATTCGAGCTGATCAAAATTTGTATGAAGAAATGTTAACAGGAGTCTTTAAAAATCTTGATTCTCTAAAGCAAGAAATTGAATCATACATTGATAGAGGCTATGAGGAGCTCAGCCCAATTGAGTTATCAATTATTTATTTTTCATTATATGAACTTAAGTATTCAGTATCTGTACCTTATAAAGTTGTAATAAATGAAGCAGTTGAAATTGCAAAAACCTTTGGTGGAGTTGATGGGTATAAATATATAAATGGAATACTTAACCAGGCTGCCAAAGTAAACAGAGCTAATGAAGTAAAAAAAACTTAAATTTTAATATTTTTTAATTTACCCTTATCCCAAAGTAAAAAACTCCCCGATTCATACCAATCACTTAAAACTACTCTCTTTGATTTTACCCCGTTAAACTCATAGTTATGAATTTTTGGTCGGTGTGTGTGACCATGAATCATGATAGGAGGATTTTTAAATTCATTGAATAATTTTTCCACAGCAATAGCATTAACATCCATGATATCTTGTTCTTTGTAACTTTTATCATAGTTACTTTTTTTCCTAGCAAAGTTAAATATGGAATCCTTTAAATATTTTGGGAGTGATAAAAAAACCTTCTTACTAACCCAAGATCTTGAAAACTTCCTAAACCTTTGATATTTTATATCATCTGTACATAAAGTATCTCCGTGAAGGATGATTGCTTCTTCTTTTCCGAGCTTGATAAGTTCATGGTCTGGGAGAATGGTGATATTTGTTTTCTTAGCAAATTTTTTACCAATTAAGTAATCTCGATTTCCACAAATAAAAAATATTTTTGATTTATTAGATATTTCTTTTAATAAAGTAATAATTTTATTAAATTGATTGCTATCATCACCAGGCCACCAATCAAACAAATCTCCTAAAATAAAAATATTTGGATAATTTTTAGCGTAGTCATTTAGGAAAATTGCAAAATAGGCTATATCTTTTTTTGACGAGTCATCTAGATGAATGTCTGAAAAAAATATAGCACTATCTTTTATATGAATCAGGAGGAAGCTTCCTCTATTATTACATGCTCATTGGGAACATCTTGATGGCCATTTGTAGTGGATGTTGGTACTTTTGCAATCTTATCAACAACATCTTGGCCTTCGATAACTTTGCCAAAAACGCAGTATCCAGCACCATCTTGCCCTGGGAAATCTAAAAAATTATTGTTATTGATATTTATAAAAAATTGTGATGAAGCCGAATCAGGATCTTGAGTTCTTGCCATTGCGATACTATATTTTTCATTCTTAAGGCTATTATCAGCCTCATTTTTTATAGGTGCATCAGTCTGTTTTTGAGACATATCTTTTGTAAACCCTCCTCCCTGAATCATAAAACCGTCAATGACACGATGAAATATGGTGTTATTGAAAAAACCTTTATTAACATAGCTTTCAAAGTTTTTGACGGTGATGGGTGCAGCTTTTTCATTAAGCTCTACCACAAGAGATCCGTGGTTTGTTTTTAAAGTTACATTACTCATAGATTATTTAACCTTTATAGAATTAATTTTAACTGTTTTGATGGGAACATCACCCATACCATTTTTGACTCTTGTTTTTAAATTTGCAATCTTATCAACAACATCTTGGCCTTCGATAACTTTGCCAAAAACGCAGTATCCAGGACTGCTTTGACCTGCATAGTCTAAAAAATCATTATCTTTAATATTGATAAAGAATTGTGAGGTTGCAGAGTCAGGTATAGAAGTTCTTGCCATTGCGATACTATATTTTTCGTTCTTAAGGCTATTATCAGCCTCATTTTTTATAGGTGCATCAGTCTCTTTTTGAGACATATCTTTTGTAAACCCTCCGCCCTGAATCATAAAACCGTCAATGACACGATGGAATATGGTGCCATTATAAAAATCTTCATTAACATAGCTTTCAAAGTTTTTGACGGTTATGGGGGCTTTATCAGGATATGTTTCAATAACAATATTTCCTTTAGAGGTGTTTATGACAAATTGAATATTTTTTTCTGCATAAATATTGATGCTTGTAGATGATAATAAAAAAATAAAAAAAAGTTTTAAAATATATTTCAAAATTTCTCTCCAATTGTATTTGTAGGTTGAGTTAATTAGCTTAAAATCTGCGTGGTATAATTTTTGCATTACTAACCGGAATCTATCATAAATTAGTTTCGTTTACCAATAAAGGAGAGCTCCTCTAAGTTTATTTATTATGCTTTTAGTCTACAACACCTTAAGTAACAAAAAAGAAATTTTTAAATCTATAGAGCCAAATAAAGTCAAAATGTATGTCTGTGGAATGACGGTTTATGACTTTTGTCATATCGGACATGCGCGTGTCTTAATTGTTTTTGATTTGATCAAAAGATGGTTGGTTGAGAGTGGGTATGAGGTCCAATATGTAAGAAATATTACAGATATTGATGACAAAATTATAAAAAAAGCAATTGATGAGAAGGTTGATTATTCAGTCATAACAGAAAAATTCATTAAAGAGATGAATTATGATGCTGAGCAACTAGGTATAATTGCGCCGACTTTGGAGCCAAAAGCTACAGATCATATAGACGAAATGATAAAAATGATTGATGATTTAATTAGCAAAGGATATGCATACAAAGCTGATAATAATGATGTTTTTTATGCTGTCTCTAAATTTAAAGGGTATGGAAAATTGTCTGGTAAATCCCTTAAAGACCTGAGAGCAGGTTCCAGGGTAGAGGTGGATAAATTCAAACAAGATAATAACGATTTTGTTTTGTGGAAGTCTGCTAAACCAAATGAACCCTCTTGGAAGTCACCATGGGGAGATGGAAGGCCCGGTTGGCATATAGAATGTTCAACGATGAGCAACTATCTATTAGGTAAAAACTTTGATATTCATGGAGGCGGCCAAGACCTTCAATTTCCTCATCATGAAAACGAAATTGCGCAATCTGAAGCTGTGAATAGCTGTCAAATGGCTAATTATTGGATTCATAATGGATTTGTTAAGATTGATAATGAAAAAATGTCAAAGTCTTTAGGTAATTTTTTCACAATTAGGAGTATTTTAGAAAAGTATCAACCTGAAGTAGTGAGGTTTTTTATTTTAAAAGCTCACTATAGAAGTCCATTAAATTTCTCCCAAGAAAATCTGGAAGAGTCAAAGAGAGCCCTAACAAAGCTTTATCTCAGCATTAGGAATTTCAAGGTTGATAAAGAATTCAAGATTAATTGGGATTTAAAATCATCTAATGAGTTTAAGAAAGCACTTAATGATGACTTTAATACACCAGATGCAATAGCAATTCTTTTTGAATTAGCATTAAAGATAAATAAAAATCAAAATATAGAAGATATCAATTTGTTAATAAAGTTAGGAAATATACTTGGTGTTCTAAGAGATAATTCTGAAGAATTCTTAAAAGATAACATTAGTAAAGAGATTAATGTGGAAGAGATTATAAGTCAAAGGGATGAGGCAAAAGCATTAAAAGATTACTTCACAGCAGATAAACTGAGAAATGATTTACTCGAAAATAATATTTTAATTGAAGATACTCCTTCAGGCACTGTGTGGAGAAAAAAATAATGGCTATTAATTTAACTAAAATTGCAAAGAAGGATCTTAATAATATTAAGGGCTTAAGACTAGGAGTTACAAATGCCGGCATAAAGGATAATGCATCACCAGATTTGTTAGTTATATCACTTCCAGATAACTGTTCTGTGGCCGGAGTGTTCACTCAAAATCAATTTTGTGCGGCCCCAGTTCTAATTGCCAGAGAGCATTTGGAGCTGAAAAGTAATATAAGAGCACTTATTATAAATAGTGGTTGTGCAAATGCAGGAATGGGTCAGCAAGGCATTGATGATGCAAATGCTGTTTGTAAGTCAATAGCAAAAAATCTTGGGATAGATCACACACAAGTTCTTCCTTTTTCAACCGGCCTCATTATGTCGAAATTACCAGTTGAAAAAATTACCAAGGCAATTCCAAATACTTTAAAAGATTTTAATGAAAATAATTGGTTAAAGGCTGCGGAATCAATTATGACAACGGATACAACCCCCAAAGCTTTCTCAAAAAAAATTAATTTAAAAGAGAGAGATGTCACAATTACTGGGATAAGTAAGGGATCGGGCATGATTTATCCTAATATGGCAACCATGTTAGCCTTTATAGCAGTTGATATAAAAATCCCAACTTTATTACTGAAAGAACTAATTAGTGAAATATGTGGAAAAAGCTTTAACTGTATTTCTGTTGATGGCGACACATCCACAAATGACTCATTTATGTTAATGAGTGTACCTTCTGATAGAGAATTTATATTGAAAAAAAATAGCAATGACTATCAAAAAGTTAAATCAGCTATTTTTGATGTTGCTACTTTTTTAGCGCAATCAATTATAAGAGATGGGGAGGGGGCAACAAAGTTTATTACAATATATGTTAACAAAGCATTTACTCATAAAGAAGCAAAAGCAGTTGGAATGGCTATAGCAAATTCACCATTAGTAAAGACAGCTTTTTATGCTTCAGATGCAAATCTTGGAAGGGTGCTATCTGCTATTGGAAATAGTAAAATTAATGATCTTGATTTAAATAAAATAGATGTTTATATAAATGGAATTTTGTTTGCCAGTGCTGGTGCTATTTCAAATTCATTCGATGAAATCAAGATCGAATCAGAAATAAAAAAAGAAGAGATACAACTTGATATTAGCCTTGGAAGAGGCTCCGAAGAGGCTACGGTGTGGACGACTGATCTATCGCATAAGTATATAGAAATCAATTCTGAATATAGAACATAACATTAAAAAAATCCGAGTGGCTGTTGGAATTCTTAAAGATTCTGACGGTAAGTACTTATTAGGTAAAAGATTGAATTCACAAACTTGGCCTGGATGGTGGGAGTTTCCCGGAGGAAAGCTTGAGAGAAATGAGAATCCACTTGAAGCTCTCAAGAGAGAAATTTTTGAAGAGTTAGGTATTGTTGTTAACAAATATAGACAATGGACAACAAGAAGAGTAGTAGAAAAAAATAAAATAACAACTTTATATTTTTTCTTAATAACATCATGGAAAGGTATTGTTGAGGGTAGGGAAGGTCAAAAGTTACAGTGGGTTGACCTTAAAACATATAATTCAAAAAAAATTCTTCCACCTAATCAAGTAATTCATAAAGCTTTAAAAAATAACTTACCTGAAATTTATGCAATTACAAACCTACAGAAAATACCACCTGATAAGTTTTTTCTGGCACTAAAGAGTAAAATTAATGATGGGATAAGGTTAATACAGATAAGAGAAAAATCTTTTAAAGAGTGTGATTTAGAAATTTTAATCAAGAAAATAAAAAAAATACTTAAACAAGCAAATGTAAAAATAATAATAAATTCAAGAATAGATTTAGCTTATAAATTTCAACTGGATGGCGTTCACTTAAATTCATCACAGTTACACGAGTTAAAGTATTTCCCCAAAGATATGTTGGTAGGAGTTTCATGCCACTCAAGAAAAGATCTAGAAGTAGCTGAAGAAAAAAATGCAGATTTCGCTGTCCTCGGATCAGTAAAAAAAACTCTTACTCACCCTGGTCTTGAACCCATTGGATGGAAAAAATTTAATAAATTAATTGAAAAATCAAATCTACCAATTTACTCGATAGGGGGTATGACAAGCAATGATATTTCATCATCTTTTGAAAATGGTGCTATAGGTATTGCTTCTCAAAGAGCTATCTGGAATAGCTTGTAATATCTATTGAACAGCAAATTCAAAAACTTTTGTTATTTTATTACCGGCGTCATCCTCAAATAAAAAAGTTAGGTCTAAATTTTGTCCAGATACTAATTTTTTATTAATTCCAAATAACATTAAATGATCACTACCAGGAGACAAAACTAACGGAGAATTAGGACCCAGTTTAGGATTAATTATTTTTCTCATCTCCATTACACCATAAGCCATCTTCATTGAATGTAACTCAATATTTTTAAAGTTTTTATTGGAAATATTCATAACTTTAAGATTAGTATTAGCACTAATTGTTCCAAAACCTGCTGTGACATCTACTCCAGGCCTTGGTAATTTTATAAATGATTTTGAAATTGTTATTTCATACGCTGTAAATGCAATTGATGAAATTAAAATTAATAAAAAAAAACTAAGTTTCATTTTCAGATGTCGTAACATTTTTTTTCCCTTTAATAATAAATTTTTCTGAAGCCCAAGAACCAAGATCAATAAGTTTGCACCTTTCTGAGCAAAAAGGATTATGGGCGCTATTTTGAACATAGTTAAATAATTTTGAACAAGTTGGACAATTTATTTTCATAATAAAATTACTGTTCGCTAACACCTATTTTAAATTTGAATGATTTAATTATTTTTTTATTTTGCATGGGTGCACCAAATTGAATATTAATTGTATATTTATTTGAAGTTAAATTAGGATATAAATCAAACTTTTGTGGAATTTGTATTTGAACTAAGTCATGTTTAAACGAAGGGTCTAATTGATAGCTCAGCAAACCGTTTTCAGTACTATTTACTGACTTTAATATAATTGAATCTCTCAAAGTATTTAAATAAACTTTAATACTTTCAAATATAGGCAAATATGGAGCCATTTTATTTAAAAAATATTGTTGTCTGTTCTTAGTGCTTAATTGCTGCAACCAGAGTTGAAGTTGAGGAAGGTCGTTACTCACAATACCAGTTGGACTTATTGAGGATGTCTTGATTTCTTGTAAAAACTTATCACTTCCAAAAAAATTTCCTTGAGGCATATTTGCTTTCTCCAAATTTTTTTTTGCTTCAATTAATTTTTTGATATGTCCTATATTTTTTTTTGTCTTGTGCAATTGTTTTTTCTTAAGGGTAAGTTTTTCAAGTTCTTGCGCAATCTCTATTTTAATGTCTGCTCTAGAGGCTGTTGAACGCATATTAAAATATGACTCATAGCACGCAATTTCTGAAAAAGCTCCTATAGTTTTAATTTGGCTATTAAGCCTTGTGAAAATATTCTCAATAGAAATTAATCTTCGCGTTCTCTCATTAAGAGGCAATTCAAATTTATACATTATTTTTTATTCCTGATTAAATTATTATAATATTTTTTTAATTGAGTTCCAAGGTTGTCAATATTTCCATCGTTCAATATTACCTTATCAGCTAATAATAGTTTTTCATCCCTACTCATTTGGTTTTCAATAATCTTAATGGCTAAAGCTTTTGAAACACCATCTCTCTTAATAACTCGTTTAAGCTGATACTTAACATCACAATCAATCAATAATGATTCATTGATTAGATTTATATAATTCTTTGTTTCAAAAAGCAATGGAATAATTAATGCTATATATTTCTCGTTCCTTAATTTATTTAATTGCTTTTCACATTCTTCAAAAATAATGGGATGTAAGGTTGACTCGATTCTTTTTTTTAATTCTATTGATGAAAATATATCATCTCTGAGAAGCTTTCTATCAAGAACATTATTTTTGTCTATATATTTGTCACCAAATTTTTTTAAAATTTCTATATAACCAGGTTCTCCGGCCATCATAATATTATGAGTAATTTGATCAAGTTCTATAATCTTTAAACCCAACTCTTTAAGTATATTAGCTGCAGAACTTTTTCCCGAACCTATGCCACCAGTTAATCCAATAATAAACATAGTTTGCCCTTTATAATTATTAAACTATCCCCATATTAATGCTACTGATTATATGATAAATTATGGATATAGATATGAAATATAATATAAAAAATACCAAGCATAGTAAGAATAATTTACTTTTATCTGATGCAGTTGTCTGTAAGGTAGAGTTAGATTTAGGCAAGTGGCTTGAGCAACTGGCAGGTGGAAATGGCTGGGAAATATGGTCGGAATTTGAAAATGAACATTATGTTTCCTATCATCTGAAGTTTAAAAAACAAAATGCGGAAATAACGCTATACCATTCTGGCCATGCAATTGTTTTTATTGATGATAAGTCAGTTTTTGATGGTGATTTAATTGAAAAGAGAAACCCTATTGCTAAACTTAGTTATTACAATATTGAAGATGGCGAAAAAATTTCTCTCCACTAATTGATTTTTTTAAGTTGACCTAAATAATGAGAATTTAGCAAGGTTTAGTAAACTTTCTTGGTAGATTTTATTATGCTCTCCGTCAAGAAGTGCCTCAATTTTATTAAGACGCTCTTTTGCAATTTCTTTGATTTCATCAATTGCACCACTTTTTTGTATTAGAGATACTATGCTAGGTAAATAATTAATATCACCTGTTTTGATAGCATTGGTTAAAATTTCCCTATCTTTGCTGTTAGACATTTTTATTGTAAGGATTAAGGGAAGCGTTACTTTTCCTTCTCTAAGGTCATCACCTATATTCTTACCTATCTCATTTGAGTTACCAGAATAATCTAAAATATCATCGGCTAATTGAAAGATAATCCCAAAATGTTTTCCTATTGCTGAGTATAACTCGACTTGGTTTTGGTCTTTTTTATTAATAATTGCAGCAATTTTTCCGCAGGCCTCAAATAATTTTGCAGTTTTAAAATCAATAACTTCAAAATATTGCCTTTCATTGATTTGGGGGTTGTGACTATTAATTAATTGCAGTACCTCGCCTTCAGAAATCTTATTTGTGGCATCGGCGAGGACTTTCATTACTTTCATATTATCTATCTTGACCATCATTTGGAATGAGCGAGAGTATAAAAAATCTCCAACCAAAATACTTGCTGAATTTCCAAAAACTGCATTAGCGGTTTGAATATTTCTCCTTTTTGTTGATTGATCAACAACATCATCATGAAGCAAAGTCGCTGTATGTATAAACTCTATGATGGCAGCTACTTCATAGTTCGATTCGGTTATCTCACCATCTAGACCGGCTAGTAATAAGTGAAAAATAGGACGCATTTTCTTCCCCCCACTATTCAATATATATGTTGATATTTGATTAATAGTTGGAATGTCAGAGCTTAAGTGACTTTTAATTACTTTATCAACGCAATTAAGATGGTCATGAATAGGTTTTGTGATTTCTTTGAGGTTCAATATGCTTTAAATAGTCTACTAAATTTTTTAAAATTCTAACATACGTTAAATAAATGAGCAGATAAAATCAGTTACGATATTTGATGTCGAAAATTAAAACAAGACAGTCTATTTAATTGATAAATTATATTTTTTTCAGTATAATCGCGAGTCTATTTAAAGATATAAAGGTCGTTCAGATGTATGCGTTAATTAAAACAGGTGGTAAACAGTTTAAAGTTTCAGAGGGCCAGCTTCTGAAGGTTGAGAAACTAAGCGCTGAAGTTGGTAAAACCTATAATATAGATAACGTTTTGTCTGTTATTGATGGAGAAAAAGTGACTATAGGGACTCCTTTGGTAAAAGGTGCAGTTGTTAACACAACCGTTGTATCTCATGGAAGAGGTGAAAAAGTTAAGATATTTAAGATGAATAGAAGAAAGCATTATAAAAAATCTCAAGGGCATAGGCAAAGTTTTACAGAGATTAAGATCGACAAAATAACAGTTAAATAAGGACTTTTATAAATGGCACATAAAAAAGCAGGTGGTAGCTCTAGAAACGGAAGAGATTCGGAATCTAAAAGGCTAGGTTTAAAAATATTTGGTGATCAGCATGTTAAAGCCGGAGGGATTATTCTAAGACAGCGAGGTACAAAAATGCACCCAGGAGAAAACGTTGGGCTTGGTAAGGATCATACTTTATTTGCAAAGGTAGCTGGAAAAGTCAGCTTTACAATTAAAGGTGCTTTAAAGAGAAGGTTAGTTCACGTTTCACCTTCCTAGGACTTAAATAATTTTAAATTAAGCCCTGTCATTAGATAGGGCTTTTTTATTTGGTGATATCTTATGAAGTTTATTGATGAAGCAACTATTAATATTTATGCCGGGGACGGAGGGAATGGAATTGCTACCTTTAGAAGGGAAAAATATGAGCCTATGGGAGGGCCTAATGGCGGAGATGGGGGAAGGGGTGGCAATATATTTTTTGAAGCTGATGAAAATGTAAATACTCTAATTGATTTTCGATATGTAAAAAACTATAGAGCTCAAAGAGGACAAAATGGTAAAAGTTCAGAATGTTATGGTGCAGGTGGTTCAGACTTACTAATTAAGGTGCCTGTAGGAACACTCATAACCGAAAAACAATCAGGACAAATAGTTGCTGACTTTAGTCGACATGGTATCAAAATGCTTGTTGCAAATGGTGGAAAAGGTGGCTTAGGTAACGTTCATTTTAAATCAAGTACAAATAGAGCACCAAGACAATTTACAGAAGGTGAGCCAGGTCAAGAATTTGAGTTATATTTAGAACTAAAGATTTTGGCAGATGTAGGGTTATTAGGGATGCCTAATGCTGGAAAATCTTCATTAATACGACAAGTCTCAGCTGCAAAACCTAAGATTGCTGATTATCCATTTACCACGTTACAGCCAAACCTTGGTGTAGTGAAAGTTTATGATCAAAAAAGTTTTGTAATGGCTGACATTCCTGGATTAATTGAAGGCGCTTCGGATGGTCATGGTTTAGGGCACCAATTTTTAAGGCATTTGTCTAGAACAAAAATATTATTGCATTTAGTTGACTGCGCACCATATGATGAAAAAATAGATCCTGTAGAAGATGTTAAAAAAATTATTAATGAGTTAAGAAAATATGATGAAACATTATTTAAAAAACCAAGATGGTTAATATTAAATAAAATAGATTTAGTGGATGATATTGAGGAGATTAAAGATAGAATTATTAAAGAATTAAAGTGGGACGCACCTATTTTTGCAATATCAGCTATTAATGGTAAGGGCTGTAAGGATTTATCAAGAAAAATTATGGAATATATAGACTCTATTTAAAATTATGAAAAAGCTTAAATTTTCTGAATCGAAAAAAATTGTGATTAAGGTTGGTACAAGCACAATAACTAATAATGATGGGTTCGATAAAGAATTCTTAGTTAAACTATCCTCAGAGGTAACTTCTTGGATAGATAGTGGCATTGGCGTGGTAATTGTCTCTAGTGGAGCAATTTTTGCTGGCCTTAAAAAACTTAAAATTAAAGCTAAGCCTAAAGGTTTGAGTGAACTTCAAGCTGCAGCAGCAGTTGGTCAAATGGATTTAGCTCAAGCTTACAAAGATGTATTTATGCAAAATAATAAAATTGCGGCACAAGTTTTACTAACTCATGAAGATTTAAGTGATAGGAAAAGATACTTAAATGCGAGGTCAACGATTAATAACTTAATCACCAGCGGCGTAGTTCCAATTATCAATGAAAATGATACGGTTTCAACTGAGGAAATACAATTTGGTGATAATGATAACCTTGCAGCGATGGTAGCTAATTTAATTGAAGCAGATTACTTACTCTTGTTAACCGACCAGGAAGGTTTATTTTCTGATGATCCAACTATTGATATAAATGCTTCTCTCATTGAAAAGGCTTTTACTGATGATAAGAAGTTGGATTCATTAGCAAAAAAAACATCTTCAACATATGGTAAGGGAGGTATGGTGACAAAAATTGAAGCTGCTCGAAGAGCATCTTTGAGCGGTACCCATACGATCATTGCAAATGGAAAAATTAATGAAACATTTTTTAAGTTATTCAATAATAAGCCTATTGGTACTTTTTTAGAGTCGAGAATTGAAAAAAAAATAGCGAAGAAAAAATGGCTTGCAGATAACCTTAGGAGCTGTGGAAGATTGATGCTTGACGAGGGTGCATCCATAGCAATATTAGATAAGGGTAAAAGCTTACTTCCTATTGGTGTATTGGAGATAGAGGGAAGATTTGATCGAGGAGAGGTTGTATCTTGTATTGATACTAAGGGAATGGAAATAGCCAAAGGACTCGTTAACTATAGCTCAGTTGAAACAAAAAAGATTTGTGGTATTTCCAGTGATGAAATTGAATCTATATTAGGTTTTGTTAATGAAGTAAATATTATTCATAGAGATAATCTTGTAGTTCTATAATGGTTTAAGGGGAAGAAATGAATAAAGAAAAAGCAATTGTTGCAATTGTAATGGGATCAGAAAGTGATTGGCCAACGATGAAGCATGCAGCAACAATTTTTGATGATTTTGGAATAAATTATAAAGCTGAGGTTGTTTCTGCACATAGAACTCCTGATCTGATGTATTCATTTGCGAAAGAGGCAGAATCTAATGGCTTTAAAGTGATTATTGCAGGAGCTGGTGGAGCTGCTCATTTACCCGGTATGATAGCCTCAAAAACAAACCTTCCTGTATTGGGAGTGCCTGTAAAAACAACTTATTTAGAGGGTAAAGATTCATTGCTTTCAATTGTACAAATGCCGAAAGGAGTCCCTGTAGCAACATTTGCGATTGGAGAAGCAGGAGCTTTTAACGCTGCTCTTTTTGTAGTGAGATTACTCTCAGAGTCGAATAATCATCTAAAAAGTAAGCTTAAAGAGTTTACAAAAACTCAAGAACAAAAAGTTCTTAATATGAAATTAGAAAACTAATTAGCATGAGTAAAGTTATAAAGCCACCCTCGATGCTTGGAATGTTAGGAGGGGGTCAATTAGGAAAGTTTTTTGTGGTTGCGGCTCGTCGTTTAGGCTATCGAGTGACTGTATTAGATCCTAATCATGAGAGCCCTGCTGGAAAAATAGCAGATGAACATATTTGTAGTTCATTTTCGGATAGACCCTCGCTAGACTTAATGGCTAATAATTGTGTGGCTATTTCGACTGAATTTGAAAATATTCCATCGGAAACAATAAAGTACCTAGAGCAAAAAGTAAGAACTCACCCCAATTCATTAGCAATATCGATTGTTCAAAGGCGAGTAAAAGAAAAGGAGTTTATCAAAGCTCTCGAACTTCCAATTGGACCTTGTGAGCCAATTCATTCAATTGAATCATTTTCACAATTTGAAAATAAAGAGCTCTTTCCAGCAATACTCAAAAAATCACAGTTTGGATATGATGGAAAAGGACAATATCAGGTAAATAGTATAAGTGAAGCCAAAGGAGTATTAGATGATTCAAATGAAGATGAGTTTATTCTAGAAAAAAAATTAAATTTAGACAAGGAAATTTCTGTGGTTTTATCTAGATCGTCGGATGGTGTATCAAAAATATTTCCTGTTATTGAAAATCAACATGAAGCAGGTATTTTGGACTTATCTATCATTCCAGCAAGAGTAAGCGAAGGTTTTAAAAAAAAGGCTATCACCTATGCATTAAAGATAGCAAAAAATTTAAATTATGTCGGAACAATGGCAGTAGAATTTTTTATTTCTGACGGTAAAATTTATGTAAATGAAGTTGCACCAAGACCGCATAATTCTGGTCACTATACTCTAGATGCATGTAATGTAAGTCAATTCGATCTGCAGGTGTTGAGCCTGGTAGATAAAAATCTAATAGATATTAATTTGAAAAATAATGCGGTGATGTTAAATTTATTAGGTGACTTGTGGTTAAAAACTGGAGAAGCTAAAATTCCTAATTTTGGAGAAGTAGAGGGGTCAGGTATTAATATACATTTATATGGAAAGAATGAGCCTCGCAACGGTCGTAAGATGGGTCACATTACAGTTGTTGGAAAAAATACAGAAGATTTGATTATTAAAGCTGAAGAAATTAGATCTAAATTATGGAAATTGTAAAAAAAATATATTGCCTAAGTTTACATAGATTTAATTGCAGAATTTAATCTTGACTTATGACGAGAGGCTTTATTTTTGTGAATAATTTTTTTATCAGCGATACTGTCTATAATGGAAACATTTTCCTCAAAGGTTTTTTTTGCGACTTTGCTATCTCCACCTTCTATGGCTGATTTAATTTTTTTTATAGCTGATCTGAGCGTTGAACGGAGACCTACATTATGAGCTCTTTGTTTAACAGTTTGTCTTGCTCTCTTTCTTGTCTGAGCCGTATTGGCCATGTTATAAATCCTTACAAAATATTTTTAAGTCCCGTATTTTATCCATTTTATTAATTAGATACAAGTTTATTTAATTAATTTTGGTTAAATAATTGATTAAACATAAAAAATTGAATCTGGTACCGTGATAAAATCACTAACAAACTATAAAAATAATTGACTATGAACTTATTAAAAACATTCTTTGGTATTGGAGGAATGACAACAATATCAAGAATCCTAGGGTTTATAAGGGATACAGTTATTGCAAGAATTTTTGGAGCAGGGTTGGAAAGTGATGCATTTTTTGTTGCATTTAAAATTCCAAATTTACTAAGAAGAATTTCAGCAGAAGGAGCATTTACTCAGGCATTTATACCCATATTATCTGAGTATAAAATACAACATTCCTCTATTGAGTTAAAGTCATTTATAAATAAGATTTCAACCTTATTAGGCCTTTTTCTTATCTTAATAACTTTATTGGGAGTTTTTGGCGCGCCTTGGATTATTTATATTACAGCACCTGGGTTTATCTCAAACCCTGAAAAATATACTTTAACTGTAGATTTACTAAAAATTACATTTCCCTATATATTTTTTATTTCACTTGTTTCTATGGCCGGAGGCATATTAAATACATTTGGTAAATTTATTGTGCCTGCATTTACACCTGTTTGGTTAAATATTTCATTTATTCTTGGAGCATTATTTTTTGCGGATTATTTTAATCAGCCAGCTTATGTTCTTGCATGGTCAGTTTTTATTGGGGGAGTTCTTCAACTAATTTTTCAAATTCCATTTTTAAAGCAAATTGGGTGCATACCAAAGCTTGATTTTAATTTTAATGATGCTGGTGTTTGGCGAGTTTTAAAATTAATGGGTCCATCTATATTAGGAGTTTCTGTTGCTCAAATCTCACTTCTTATCAATACAATTTTTGCCTCATTTCTATCAGTAGGAAGTATTTCTTGGCTTTACTATGCAGATAGATTGCTTGAGTTTCCAGCGGGCATATTAGGCGTTGCATTAAGTACTATACTTTTACCAAACCTATCTAAAAGCTTATCCAATAAGAATAAATCAGAGTTTTCTGAATTAATAAATTGGGCGCTTAAGTTAGGTATTTTGTTAGCAGCGCCAGCAGCTGTAGGATTGGCGATGCTTGGCGTACCTCTCATCACAACACTCTTTTACTATGGGGCCTTTAGTGAATATGATATTTTAATGACTCAAGTAGCACTCGTTGCATATAGTGTTGGATTGGTTGGTTTAATTTTAATTAAAATATTAGCCCCAGCCTTTTATGCTCAACAAAACATCAAAACACCAGTTAAAATTGCAATCTTCACTTTATTTTGTACACAAATAATGAATCTCTTGTTTATTGGGTATTTGCAGCATGCGGGCCTTGCTCTTGCAATCGGTTTAGCTGCCTGTATTAATGCAGGATTATTATTTTATTTTTTAAAGAAAGAGAAAGTTTTTAGGTTAAACAAAGACTGGGGTAAATTTTTAATTAAAATTATAATTTCCATAAGCTTAATGACAATTAGTTTATTTTTTCTTCGAGGCACCTTTGGTGAATGGGTTGATTATTCATTTTTACAAAGAGTGGGAAATTTACTATTTATAATCGTTCTTAGTGGGGCTATTTATTTCGCAAGTTTAAAACTATTAGGTTTTGATTTCAATTCTTTTATTAGAAAGACGCATCATACATTTTGAAAATATTAAGAAACTTCAACTTAGAGCAATTGCCATGTGTTATAACTATAGGAAATTTTGATGGTGTGCATTTAGGGCATCAAGCTTTATTAACTGAAGTTAAGAAAAGGGCTCATGATCTCGGACTAGAGAGTGCAGTTATAACTTTTGAACCCAACCCAAAAGATTACTTCTCCCATGATAAGCCTCAAACGCGAATTTCAAGCCTAAGAGAAAAAATAGAACTCTTTAATGAATTAAAAATAGATCGAGTACATATCATTAAATTTAATCAGGAATTTTCAAAGGTAACAGCCAATCAATTTATAAGTATATTAATCGAAAAATTAAAGGTAAAAGAAATTGTTATAGGAGAAGACTTTTGTTTTGGTAGCGGAAGAGAGGGAGGAATAAAGCAGTTGTCAGCTAGCAGTATGAATCTTAATATTCAAAAAAAAATCCTCATAGGAGATATAAGAATTTCTAGCACTTCCATAAGAAATCTTCTAGCTAACGATAACCTTGAGGAGGCTAATAAATTTATGGGAAGGCCTTATTCAATATCTGGAAAAGTTGTTCATGGAGAAAAGCGGGGAAGGCAGATTGGTTTTCCTACTGCGAATATTCATATGAAGCATAATCGACCCCCACTGAAGGGTGTCTTTGCTGTAAAATTTCAAAATTATTTTGGTGTTGCTAACCTCGGTATCAGACCTTCAATTAAGGGAGAAAGTAAATTGCAACTTGAGGTACACTTATTGAATTTTTCATCAGATCTATATGACCAACATGTAAATGTTATTTTTTTAAAGAAATTAAGAGATGAAAAAAAGTTTAAGTCACTTGATGAGTTAAAAGAGCAAATTAAATTAGATGTAATCAAGGCAAAACTTTTTTTTGAAAAGAAAAATCTATGACAGAAAAAACCAAATATAAACTTAATCTCCCAGAAACTAGCTTTCCAATGAGAGGAAACCTTGCGAAGAGAGAGCCTGAATGGTTAAAGAGCTTAGAACATAAAAAAATCTATGACGCTATTAGGAAATCACGTCTAGGAATGAAAAAATACATTCTTCATGATGGTCCACCTTATGCAAATGGAAATATTCATATTGGCCATGCTGTAAATAAAATTTTAAAAGATTTTATTATTAAATCAAAAACTTTTTCTGGTTTTGATGTTCCCTTTATCCCAGGATGGGATTGTCATGGCTTACCAATAGAATTAGTCATTGAAAAAGAACATGGGAAAAATTTAAAACCAAAAGAGTTTAGAAGTCTTTGCAGATCTTATGCCCATGAACAAGTAGAGAGTCAAAAAAAAGATTTTCAAAGGTTGGGTGTTTTTGGAGAATGGGATAAACCTTATCTTACAATGGATTATAAAATTGAAGCTAATATTATAAGGTCATTAGCAAAGATTTACGAAAGTGGCTACTTATATCAAGGGGGTAAACCAGTTAATTGGTGCACAGATTGTGGCTCTGCCCTTGCTGAAGCTGAGGTAGAATATGAGGATAAAAAATCAATAGCCATTGATGTGGCTTTTAATTGTATTGATAGGAAAGCTATCGAAAGAATTTTTGATTATAAAATTAATAAAGATATTTTTGCTGTTATTTGGACAACTACCCCTTGGACGCTTCCAGCCAATGAAGCCATTTGTGTCAATCCAAAACTTGAGTATGGATTATATGAAATAGAGGATAAATTTTTGATACTTTCAACTGAATTATCAAAAGCAAAGCTAATGTCATATGAGCTTGAAGGTAATCTAGTAGGTTCATGTGATGGAATAGCACTTGAAAATATACAATGTCGCCATCCATTTAAAGAAAAGGATGTGCCTATCATTTGTGGCCCTCATGTGACAACTGAAACCGGTACAGGTTTAGTTCATACTGCACCAGCTCATGGAGTAGATGATTATGTAGTTGGAAGTCATTATGACTTACCTGTTGAAAGCCCAGTGGATAATGATGGAAAGTTTACAAAAGACACTGATATTGTTGGATCACTGAGTGTTTGGGATGCGAATAAAAAAATTATAGAAACTCTCAGAGAGAACGAAGCATTGGTCTCTATAGAAAATTTTACCCACAGCTATCCACATTGTTGGCGACATAAAACGCCAATCATTTTTAGAGCAACGGAACAATGGTTTATTGGGATGGATGTAAAAAATAAGAAAAATATTTCTTTGCGTGGTCAAGCTGAAGAAGTAATAAAAAAAACAAGTTTTTTCCCAAATTGGGGAGAAGGAAGACTGAAATCGATGATTGAGAAAAGGCCTGATTGGTGTATTTCTAGACAAAGGTCTTGGGGAGTACCGATACCAATATTTCTCAATAAAGAAACAAATTTACCGCATCCAAAATCTATTTCTTTTTTTGAGCAAATTGCAAAAAAGATGGAAAAAGAAGGCATTGACGCCTGGTTCAATTTAGATATTGATTCTATGCTAGGTGATGACGCAAAAGCCTATTTTAAATCAACGGATACATTAGATGTTTGGTTTGACTCTGGCACTACCCATCAATCTGTAATTCAAGATCGTGAAGAGTTAAATTATCCTGCAGACCTTTATCTTGAGGGTTCTGATCAGCATAGGGGTTGGTTTCAATCAAGCTTGCTGACAGGTTGCGCAATTAATGACGCGGCTCCATTTAAAGCATTATTAACACATGGCTTTGTAGTTGATGGCGATGGCCACAAGATGAGTAAATCTAAAGGTAATGTTATTTCTCCTCAGAAAATTATTAACCAATATGGGGCGGATATTTTAAGATTATGGGTTGCCTCCACTGATTACTCCGGAGAGCTTAATATCTCTGATGAGATTATGAAAAGAGTGGCAGATAGCTACAGAAGAATTAGGAATACCTTGAGATTTCTGATTTCTAATATTGAAGATATCGATAAAGAAACAAAACTAGTACCGCCAGAAAAAATGTTATCGATTGATAGGTTTGCATTGCATCAATGCCAAGCCTTGCAAGAATCAATAATTAAAGATTATGACGCTTTTAATTTCTATGTAGGCATTCAAAAGTTCGTTTCCTTTTGCTCAGAGGATTTAGGAGGATTTTATTTGGATGTCATTAAAGATAGGCTTTATACCATGCAGGAAAACTCACATGGGAGAAGATCGGCTCAAAGTGCGTTATTTCATATAACGCAGTCATTAATTAGGATAATGACACCAATCCTAAGCTTTACTGCACATGAAGCGTCAGAAACTATTTTTAAAAATAATAAAAAAAGTATTTTTACCGAGACATGGTACCAATTCCCAAAAAACTTGTTGCAAGATAAAGACTTAAATGATTGGAAAAATGTCTTAGAAATTAGAAGCTTTGTTAATAAAAAAATAGAGGAACTCAGAGAAAAAGGTATTGTGGGATCTTCACTACAGTCGGTTATTGAGATTAGTGCTTCAGATGAGATTTATAATAGTTTAAAAGTATTTAATGATGACTTAAAGTTTATTTTTATCTCTTCTAAAGTCATCATTAAAAAAAATGAAAAGCTAGAAGTAAGTGTAAATAAAAGTGAGCATCAAAAATGTGAGAGATGTTGGCATTATTGCGATGATGTTGGTCTTAATGAAAAACATAAAGAGTTATGTGGAAGATGTATAAAGAATCTTTATGAGGATGGCGAAATAAGACTTTATGCTTAAATTATATCTAATTAGTTTGTCTATTTTTTTGTTAGATATTCTTACAAAAAATTATATTCAAAATAAAATTATGTATGGTGAGCAAGTTGAAATTACATCTTTTTTAAGCCTTGTTCATTTCCAAAACCCAGGTGCAGCTTTTAGTTTTTTGAGTGATCAGGGAGGATGGCAAAGATATTTTTTGATTGTCATCTCATTGCTTGCAGTTATATACATCCCCTGGCTAATTAACCAATATAAAAAAAATATGTTAATCGTTATAGGATTATTTCTTATTCTGGGAGGAGCAATTGGAAACCTTTATGACAGGATAAGCTATGGCTATGTAATTGATTTTATCTATTTTCATATCGCTGAATTTTATTGGCCTGCATTTAACGTAGCTGATAGTGCAATATCTATAGGCGTATTATTGTTTCTGTATGGCTCATTTAGAAGCTATAAAAAAATATAGAGGCTAATTTGATTCAAATTTTTGGAAATATTTTAGAGTTAACAAATGGAAGAAGACTTTATGATATTACGCCAAAGATAAAAGATTGGATTAATTCAGAAAAAATTAATACAGGATTATTAACATTAAATATTAAGCATACATCTGCCAGTCTGCTAGTAAATGAAAACTATGACTCAGACGTCCTGCTTGATCTAGAAAATTTTCTTACAAAATTGGTTGTTGATGGTGATGAGGCTTACAGACATATTTTAGAGGGACCGGACGATATGTCAGCTCATATCAGAACTGCACTTACTCAAACGAACCTATCTTTCTCAATGAAGAACAAAGAAATAAATTTAGGAACATGGCAGGGAATTTTTCTTTACGAGCATCGATTTGGTAATTTTGAAAGATGTGTAGATTTACATTTTATTGGGGAGTAATTTTTTTTATTTAGTCCATTTTAGTGGATTGAAAGGTTTCCCATTGTGCCTTAGCTCATAATAAAGTCCGTTATGTTTATTCCCACCACTGTTCCCTGATAGGGCAATAACCTCATCCCCGTTTATATACTCACCCTTTTGCTTTAAAAGTGAATCATTATTTCCATAAAGACTCATATAGCTTTTTCCATGATCGATAATGATGATATTCCCAAATCCTCTAAGCCAGTCAGAAAAAACAACCTGACCAGCGGCGACTGATTTTACATCAGAGCCTTCTTTAGCTTTAATAAATAAACCCTTCCATTTTGTTCCTGTATCCCATCTTTTAGCATTATATTTATATATTACTTTACCTTTGACAGGCAGTTTGAGTTTCTTTTTAAGTTTTGCAAAATTTATTTTATAAGCTTTTATATCAACAACTTTTTTTTCTTCTATAGTATCTTTTTTTTCTGTTTTTCTTCTCTTTTCTTCTGCCTTAAGCTTCAACATTAAGTTTTTGACAAGCGAACTTAATTTCTTTTCATCTTGCTGCAATTTTAATTTCTTACTTTTTTGAGATTTAAGCTTTTTTGAAATTTTATTTAATGTTAATTTTTTTGCTTTCTTCTTTTTTTCTAACTTCTTTGCATTTCTCTCTTTTTTCTTTCTAAGCTGGGTAATATTTTTAAGAATTTTTTTAGTTGATTTTTTTGTAGAGCTAATTTTTCTTCTTATCTTATCAATTTTAAGGATATTCTCATTTTGAGCTTTAGTTAAAAAGCTAATATAGTTAACCTGTCTTGATACTTCATTTGGGTTTATACCCTCTAGGAACAATTGTAAGTAACCGGGTTTTGGTTTTATATATGATTGGTAGAATATTTCACTTTGTAATTTTTTTCTTTGTAACATTTCTAACTCTAATTTTTTTAATTTTTTGTTAAGACTTGATAATTTTTTTTTGTTTCTTTTTTGTTTCTTTTTTACTTTATAAATTTCTTTTTTAGAAGTGCTAATCTCTTTTTCATGTTTTTTTAATGATCTATTTAAGCCTTTCTTAACTTTTGAATTTTTTTTAATTTCTTTATCAATTAAATTAATTTGCTTTTGTATTTTATTTAGATTACTTTTAGCATCATCAGTTTCTCCTGCAAGGAGAGTCTGTGATGTTAGGCAAAATATAAGTATGAGAAGAGCGTTCTTAATTTTTTTATTCAATTTCAATTAAATTCTGCCCAGTCATTTCCTTTGGTTTTTTCTCACCCATTAGCTCTAGGATAGTTGGTGCTATATCAGATAGCTGACCACCTTCTTTAATTTTTTTAATTTTTTTCCCAACATAAACAAATGGCACCTTATTCACAGTGTGCTGAGTATGTTTTTGTTGATTTTTTGTATCCATCATGACCTCAACATTTCCATGGTCCGCCGTAATTATCATCTGACCATCTATTTTTTTTATTGCTTTGTATACTTCCTCTATACACTCATCAAGCACTTCAATAGCTTTAATTGCTGCATCTAAATTTCCAGTATGGCCTACCATATCTCCATTAGCGTAATTGCAAATAATCAGATCATAGCTCTCGGATATAATTGCTTCATGTAGTTTTTCTGTTATGAGGTACGCACTCATTTCTGGAGCTAGATCATATGTAGCAACTTTTTGTGATGGTATTAGAATTCTTTTCTCACCTTTATATTTTTCTTCAGTTCCTCCATTAAAGAAAAAAGTTACATGTGGGTATTTTTCTGTCTCAGCTATACGAAGTTGAGTTTTATTTAGGTCTGAAACATACTTACCCAACGAATTTTTGATATCAATTGGGTTAAATATACATTTAGCCTTTTTCTGTTTTTCATCATGGCTCGTTAATGTTAAATAATTTATATTTTGGGGTTGTGAAGAACGTTCAAATCTATTAAATGATTTATTAAGAATACTATCTGTTAACTGCCTTGCTCTGTCAGATCTAAAATTCATAAAAACGACCATATCATTGTCATTAATTCCTGAATATGTACCTGACTTTTTGATGAGTGTTGGGATTACGAATTCATCGGACTCTCCTCTACTATATGACTTATTAAGAGCCTGTTGAGCTGAGGATTCAGTATAGGATGAACATCCACAAGCAATTGCATCGTATGCTAAATGTGTCCTATCCCATCTATTATCTCTATCCATGGCATAAAACCTTCCAGAAACTGTTTTTATTTCACCAAGATTTATATTTTCACAAAAATCCTCTAGTTTTTTTATGTATGCTGAGGCAGATATAGGAGGAGTATCACGACCATCTAGAATGGCATGAATAAATACATTCTGAACATTTTGCTCCTTTGCAAGCTTTATTAAAGCAAGTGTGTGATCTATGTGGCTATGAACACCTCCATCAGAAAGAAGTCCAAAAATATGCAGCGCATTATTACTATAAGATATTTTTTCAAAGCCAGAAATTAAAATTTTATTAGAAAAAAAATTTCTATTTTTGATAGATTTATTAATTCTATCTAAGTCTTGATCTATGACTCTCCCTGCACCCATACATAAATGCCCAACTTCTGAATTTCCCATTTGACCGACAGGCAGGCCGACAAATGATTCAGATGCATTTATTAAGCTATTTGGATAAGATTTGAGTAATTGGTCCCAATTAGGTGTATTCGCAGCAGAAATTGCATTAAATTCTTTGGCATCACTGTGGCCAAACCCATCAAGAATGAGCAGCAATAGAGTATTTTTTTTCATTTATTTTTGGAATGAATTTTTTTTTAATTAATACGTCAATTATAATACTAATCATTAATGTTTATTTATCTATTATTAAGTGATTTTAATTTATGAAAGAAATTCTTATTTACAGCTCTCAGTTTTGCCCCTACTGCGTGAATGCAGAAAAACTACTTCTTAATAAAGGATTTAAAAAAATTAAAAAAATTATGGTTGATGAGAATCCTGATTATATGGATGAAATGATAAAAATAACAGGGGAAAAGACAGTACCACAAATTTTTATTGGAGATAAACATATAGGAGGATTTGAGCAACTAAGATCTATTAACAACGATGGCAGTCTAGATAAATTAATCCTTGAAAATTAAATAAGTAACAGCAAATATTTATTATTCCAGGTTTAGGGGATAGAATGTGGTTTAAGTGTGTGTTAATTAAATTAAATTAGGAAACAAAATGGCCGAAGATAAAAAAACTAAGAAAAAAGCTTCAACAAAAATTGATAAATCTGATTCAAAAAATCAAGGGCCAGGCTTTGGCATTGAAAAATTATTTCTTAAAGATGTTTCAGTTGAGATACCTAACTCCCCTGAAATTTTTACTAATAGAGAAGCACCTCAAATTTCAGTTGAGCTAAATAATGCAGCAAAACCATTATCTGATGGGTATTACGAGGTAAGTCTGCAAGTTACAGTAACTTCTAAGCAATCTGATGAAACTGCATTTTTGGTCGAAGTTACCCAATCAGGAATTTTTAAAATCTTAAATGTACCTGAGGATGGAATGGAGATGGTTTTAGCTATCACATGCCCTAATATATTGTTCCCTTATGCGAGAGAAGCTATCTCAGATTTAGTTACTAAAGCTGGTTTTTCACCCGTTCTTCTTAACCCAATTAACTTTGAGACGATGTATATGCAGCAAAAAGAAAAAGAGGCAGGAGCTGCTAAAAAGGCTAATTAGTTTGATTGAAAAATTTTATAAGTTTGTATTATTTTTTCCCCTTATATTGTCGAGTTTTTTAGCCCAAGCAGACTTTATATCAGTTAAGACAAAACAAGCTATATTATTTGAAGGCCCTTCCAATACAACAGAAAAAATGTTTATTGTGACAGAAGGATACCCGCTGGAAGTTCTTGTAAGCCTTAAAGATTGGAAAAAAGTTAAAGACCACAATGGTAAGATAAGCTGGATAGAGTCAAAATACACACATAAGGAAAGAACTGTTTTAATTTTAAAGGATAAAGCAGTAATTTTTAATAAAGCGAATGATGAGAGCCATAAGTTAGCTAATGTAGATAAATTTGTGGTCTTAAAATTAAACTCCTCTATGCTCATTGGTAACTGGGCAGAGGTCAAAACGCAAATAGAAGGTTTAATTGGGTTTATAAATTCTAAAGAAGTTTGGGGCTTATAAGATGAAGGTTTGTGTTTTGGGAGCAGGTGCTTGGGGAACTGCTCTAGCTATTCACTTGGCAAAAAATACGCCAGTGACACTATGGGCTAGGGATGCTAGCCATCTTTCAGGTATGAAAAAATCAAGATCGAATCCAAAATATTTAGGAGATTTTAAATTTCCGGATTTATTGTCATTGAATGATAATTTTAAAGAATCAGTTTTAAATTGCGATTTTATTTTGTCTGCAATCCCAACTGCAGGATTTAGGGACGCATTAAAAGAGCTAAAAATTATAAACTTTAGTGCCCCTATTTTATGGGCTAATAAAGGCTTAGAAGTTTCTTCAGCAAAGCTTCCATTTGAGGTTATTAATGATGAATTCCTAAACTCAGAAAATGACTTAAGAAGTTGGGGAGTTTTATCTGGACCAAGCTTCGCAGCTGAGCTTATAAGGGGTCTACCAACGGCAGTAACAATTGCAACGAATGATGAAGAATTTTCAAATAAAATCGCACCTCTTTTCCATCATAACAATATGCGATCTTACACAAGCACAGATATTGCAGGTGTTTGTGTTGGTGGGGCGCTAAAAAATGTAATTGCTATTGCCGCTGGAATTTCTGACGGAATGGGTTTTGGTAATAATGCTCGTGCCGCTTTAATCACTAGAGGTTTAAGAGAAATTAAGAGATTTGGTTTAAAAATAGGTTCAAAAGCTGAAACATTTGCAGGGTTATCAGGGATGGGTGATCTCGTACTAACATGTACAGGTGAATATTCTCGTAATCGGGAGGTTGGTTTAAGGCTTGCTAAGGGGGAGTCATTACAATCTATTTTAGATGGTTTAGGTCATGTTGCTGAAGGAGTCTACACAGCCAAGGAGGTTTCTAATCGTGCATCATTTCTTGATATTGATATGCCCATCACTCATGAGGTTAATAATGTTCTTTTCAGAGAAAAACCAGCTAAAGAAGCTGTTCTAGATTTAATTCAACGGCCAATTACAAAAGAACAATAAAGATCAACTTCCATTGTCAAAATTTATTTGGCGCCAAGCTTCGTATACAACTATTCCAACACTGTTTGATAGATTTAAACTTCTGTTATTCTTGACCATTGGAATTCTAATTTTCTCATTAATTTTTTCAGATTTTAATATTTCATCAGGCAAGCCTCTTGTTTCAGGTCCAAATATAAAAGAATCATTCCTCTGGTAGTTATAATTTGTATATAAAGATAAAGCCTTAGTGGTTACAGCATAAAATCTTGTTTTATTAAGAGTTTTATAGCAGCTATTAAAGGAGTTATGCTCTATGATATTTGCTAGATCTATATAATCTAAACCAGCCCTTCGTAAATTCTTACTATTTAAGTTAAACCCGTAAGGCTTTATTAAATGAAGCCTTGAGTTTGTGTTAGCACAAAGGCGTATTATATTTCCAGTATTTGGAGGTATTTCTGGTTCAAAAAGAATTAGATTAAACATGTGATTAAAATTTATACAATTGTTAATAAATAAAATGAAAAGTGTTAACAATTCATCTATAATAAATACATTAAAAGTATATAGGATTTACCATGGCTAAATTAGAGTCGGCATTAAAAGTAAATACTGTTTCATTTATAAAGCCCAAAAAAAACAAACACAATATCCAAAATGAAGTTTGGAAAAAAATAGCCATCCAAGGCTTATTTAATCAACCATTTAATGATTTGTTATTCAAAGCGCATCAAGTCCACAGAAATAATTTCGATCCCAATAAGGTTCAGCTTAGCACTTTATTGTCAATTAAAACTGGGGGTTGTTCTGAAGATTGTGGCTATTGCCCCCAATCGGCGAGGTACGATACGACCGTTGATAATGAGCCAATTATGAATATAAAGGATGTAATTTCGGCAGCAAAACAGGCCAAAGATGCAGGTGCTTCCAGATTTTGTATGGGAGCCGCATGGAGAGGGCCTAAAGAAAAAGACATTGGTTTGGTTGAAGAGATGATTTTCGAGGTTAAGTCTCTTGGCTTAGAAACATGTGCAACGTTAGGTATGCTAAAAGACGGTCAAGCAGAGAGGCTAAAGGATGCGGGTTTAGATTACTATAATCATAATTTGGATACCTCCCCAGAATATTATGGAGATATTATTACAACAAGGACATATCAAGATAGACTTGACACATTGAGCAGGGTGAGAGACGCAGACATTAATGTTTGCTGTGGTGGTATTGTTGGTATGGGCGAGTCAAGGAAAGACCGTGTCAATCTTATTTACCAACTTGCAAATATGAATGTTCCACCTGAGAGTGTCCCTATTAATTTATTAACTAAAGTAGAAGGGACCCCTTTGATAGATGCGTCCGAACTTGATCATTTTGAGTTTATCAGAATGATAGCAATCGCAAGAATTTGTATGCCTAAAAGTTTTGTTAGGCTTTCTGCTGGAAGAGAGAGTATGAGTGATGGCATTCAAGCATTAGCTTTTTTTGCAGGAGCTAACTCAATTTTTTATGGCGAGGAGCTTTTAACGACGGGAAACCCAGATGTTGAAAAAGACCAGCAATTATTTAAGCGTCTAGATATAAAGCCTATATAAATGATTTTGCTGGACGAAATTGACTCCTCTCTAAAAGATTTAAAAAAAAGATCACTTCTTAGAAAAAGAGTTGTAG
>Ga0209279_10000232_pt1 | contig 38464 bp, 34 predicted proteins | sample CoawatmetaG00DNA_3_FD_187508 | JGI IMG/M metagenome (GOLD analysis project Ga0209279, IMG submission 187508) | Marine microbial communities from the West Antarctic Peninsula - Coastal water metaG006-DNA (SPAdes) (version 2) | ecosystem: Environmental > Aquatic > Marine > Coastal ...
TACCTTCCGGCAAATGAACCGCAAACGATCCGGCTCCTGGACTGGTCACCGTGCCACTTGCGCGCATCGCAACCTGCCCGACAACAGCCCCAATCGCGTTGGCAACGCCCGCATGTTTGGGCAAAATCATGCGCGTGTTCAGGCGTTCACCAACAGCGCCGTAATAAGCAGCAGCAGACGCGCCAAGCCCGATTACAGGCACGCCAAGCCGCAGATCAACCTGCACGACTCCGCTATGCTGGCTCAAGCCAGCCATTGTCAGCGGATGGGAGGCCAACACATCGGGTTGCGCCCATCCGTCTTCATCGAACGCCGCCTGCAACAGGCAATCCACCGTTTGTTTTGTCAGCTGATCAATCACCATCTGGGCCATCGCATCAGGCCCTGATGCCAGCCGATCACCTGATCCAATGCGCCTGCGTGCAAACAGCGTCAGCGCCTTGGTTGCGGCATTCGTGTCCCAGACATCAAGACGACCCAACGTATGAGATGCATCCGACGGGGTCACACCGGCAATCATCACCATGCCGCGCGTGACAAGACGCATCAACGCGGGGTGTTCCATGCGGGTCGCCGCAGCTTCGCCGGCACGCAAAGGACCATTTAGCAGACGGGTTGCAACAGCGGTTTCGCGGGCATCAAGCCCCTCTGGCAGGACCGTAAAAATCGGTATCGCAAATTGGCCACCATCAGCTGGCGGCACGTCGCTTGATAGACAACGATCCAGCACGCGGTGCACCAGCTCTGGATGATCGCGCGCCGCCAGCGCAATCGGCATCAACCGGCGCGGCCCAAGCCGCAAGCCACCGCCCAAGCCGTCAACAACGTGCACTTCGCTGTCGCCACCAAGGCCAGTCGTGCGCATCGCAACCGCCTCTACCATTGTGCGGTACGGACCAACGCGGGCACCTTGTGGGTCAATTTTTGGGCGTCCGGCCTTTAATAGACACACATCCGTGGTCGTTCCGCCAATGTCAGACACCAATGCATCTTGCTCGCCTGTCAACCAAGACGCGCCAGCAATCGACGCCGCAGGGCCAGATAAAATCGTTTCAATCGGCTTTTCGCGGGCAACATCTGCGGACACCAAGGCACCGTCACCGCGCACAACCATCAGGCGAGCGTCAATACCGACATGGGCCAAATGGCCTTCACAGGCACCGATTAGTCCGTCGATCATCCCGATCAAACGGGCGTTCAGCACGGCGGTTAACGCTCGCTTCGGCCCGCCCAATGCAGACGACAGCTCGTGCGAACAGGTCACAGGTTTCCCCGTCAAATCGCGGATCAGATCACGGGCAGCAACCTCATGCGCAGCATTGCGCGTGGCGAAACTTGCGGCGATGGCAAACCCTGTGACACCCGCATCAAGTCCGCGCACCGCACTTTCTAACGCAGCCAAATCCAACGGCATGACCTCGGTGCCAGCGTGGGAATGGCCACCGGCCAATGCGATAACCGGGTCACCACGCAACGCATCCGTCAGACCAGCACGGCCCAGCTCGGCAGGATCAAATCCAATAAACACCAGCGCAATGCGACCACCTTGGCCTTCAACCAACGCATTCGTGGCAAGCGTCGTAGACAAGGACACCATCGCGACCTCGGCAGGATCAATCGCAGCATCAGCCAATGCCGCATCAATCGCAGCACCAACCCCAACGGCCAAATCTGGACGGGACGTCAGCGCCTTGGCGCTTGCCAAAACCGCATCCGTCGCCTCATCCAAAATCACCGCGTCAGTATACGTACCACCGGTATCGACACCCAAAAGATACGCCATTCAACTGCCCTCACATATTTGGCAGAAACAACCACTGTTCAAGGCAGCTGACCATCCCAAATGCGACACATCAGGTCGCTATGCAAATCGGGGCACCGGTACTGTCACGAACTACAAACAACTCCGACGCAAACGTGTAGAAATAGCACCCATCAGGATCACGGTTCACCTCAGAGCGATCAATGTCCGACGGGATCGCTGCGTCCACAGACAGCGGCAACAACAACGGATCGACCACAGGACGGGCACATGCCGACAAAATGAATAACCCAACCATCAAGCCGCATTTTACCACCCACGTATTACTGTCATTCAAGCTGATCGTCATTGAGTCTCGGCCCTTGTCATGTTTTCAGTGTCATCGGAATAAAACTATGCCACGATGGGTGGAATATGACAAAACCAGCGACCCGCATACAACAAAAAAACCGTTCCACGATCTTGTCTGCGGGACTAGACGTCTTTTCACAATTTGGGTTCCGTGGTGCCACGGTCGACCAAGTCGCAACAGCGGCTGGTTTGTCAAAACCGAACTTGCTGTATTATTTCCCATCAAAAGAAGCGATCCACCAAGAGGTGCTTGCCTCTTTGCTCGATCTTTGGCTCGATCCTCTGCGGGACATGGACGCCGATGGCGATCCGATCACGGAAATTCTTACGTACGCGCAGCGTAAACTAGACCTTAGCCGCGACTACCCGCGTGAAAGCAGATTATTTGCCAATGAAATCCTGCAAGGCGCGCCGCGATTGGCGTACACACTTCCTACCCTGAAATCCTTGGTAGATGAAAAAGCAGCGATCATCCAAACATGGGTTAATGACGACAAAATCGCCGTAATAGACCCTTATCACCTGATATTCTTGATCTGGGGACAGACACAGCACTACGCTGATTTTGATGTGCAAGTCCGCGCGGTTTTAGGGTCCGATGACCCCTATCCAGGGGCCGCAATATTTCTCGAACACACCCTGCGCAGGTTGCTTGCGCCTTAAAACGAAAACGGGGCGACGTTGATACGTTTGCCCAATGTCATCGCATCAGACACATGCACCATTGGGGCCAAATCCACATCGGACCGCCCTTCGCGCACAAGCGTTGCCATATGATGATATAGCGCGGGATATTCGTCCAACGTCGTACCCGCGACCTCCACATCATTGATCACACAGCGATTCCCGCCATCCAACAAGGCCACGACATCACCGCCAGCGCGCAGGGTCATTTCCCACATCTGACGACCTTCGTTTAGCCAGTCCAACTCCATCGTAAGGTCACCACTAAACTGAACGGAGGCGGCAATCGGCGTGAACTTGTTCTCTGGAAACTGCAACTCGGCACTTTTGATATACACAGGGGCTGGCAGAACATTGGTCAAGATCGACAATGCGTTGATACCTGGGTCAAACACACCCATGCCGCCTGGCTCGAAAATCCAGTCTTGATCAGGGTGCCAACGGCGCACGTCTTCTTTCCAATCGACATGACCGCCAGTGACGACCTTATCCGACAGAAATGCCTTCGCAGCAGCAACACCCTTGGCCATACGGCTATGCCATGTTGTATAAAGCGACACACCTTGGGCGGCAGCCATCGTCTGCAAATCCTGCACCTCGGCCAACGTCGCACCCGGTGGCTTTTCCAGCATCACATGACGGCCAGCAGCAATCGCGCGCGCGGCATAGTCATAGCGCGGGACAGGCGGAAGACATAATGAAATGGTGCGAATATCTTGGCGCTCAGCCAGCATTGCATCGAAGTCCGAATATGATGGAACACCTTCAACAGTGCCCGCACGACTAACCGTCGCGGCCAAGGTCCAGTCACCGCTCGCAGCAATCGCAGGCACGTGCTGATCAACAGCGATCTTTCCAATACCAACAAGGCAAATTGGCTGTTCCATGGGGTGGCTCCTCGTAAAGTTATCCAGATCAGGCATCCCTCATATCAATCGAATGTTCAAGTACGGCGCTGATGTCGCATTCAGGCTTGAACGCACTTCGATCCACTGCAAATATCGACGCAACACAACAAGGGGAAAATCATGCGCGATAATATGGAATTCTGGCAAGAACGCGTTGATCTGGCCGCCGCTTTTCGGTGGACCGCGCGGCTGAACATGCATGAAGGGGTCGCCAACCACTTTAGCCTCGCGATCAATGATGATGGAACCAAGTTCCTGATGAACCCCAATCAGGCACATTTCAGTCGGATCAAAGCAAGCGATATGATCATCGTAGACGCCAACGATCCTGAAACCCTGACCGGACCAGATGCGCCCGACCCAACGGCGTGGGGGCTGCATGGGGGTATCCACCGCGGTGTGCCGCATGCGCGGTGCTGCATGCACGTGCATTCGATCCATGCAACCGTTTTGGCGGCGCTTGCCGACAGCCGCTTGCCCCCCATCGACCAGAACGCCTGCACGTTCTACGGACGGCAAGTGGTCGATGAAAACTACGGCGGTTTGGCGTTCGAAGAAGAAGGCGCGCGCTGCGCCACCCTGCTATCTGATCCCAAGGATAAGGTCATGGTCATGGGCAACCACGGCATCATGATTATCGGCGATACGGTCGCAGAAACCTTTAATAGACTCTATTACTTTGAACGCGCCTGCGAAACCTACATCCGTGCGCTGCAAACCGGACAGCCCCTGCGGATCATTCCACATGACATCGCGACCAAGACTAGCCAAGAACTTGCGGACTATCCAGAACAAGACGAGCGGCACCTGTCCGAACTTAAGGCGATCCTGACGGACGAAGGGTCCAACTTTGACAAATAGGAAAGAATGGAACAACGCGCCCGACGGGCCGATCCAAGTCTCTCCTCTTTGGCAATGGCCACCCAAACCACTGGCTGCATTCCGCTGGTATTTCGACAGCTGGTTCATCATCACGATCAACCTGTGCATCGCAGGCCTCGCCGTCGCGAGCTATTTCTGGGCAAGCCCAACACTGGCACAAACCGAGACATTCAGCATCGGCTGGATCACCCTGATCTTTGCGCGCAACTTCATCCTGCTTTGCGTTGTCGCAGGATCACTGCACCTTTGGTTCCACGCTTACGCCATGCAAGGCGACGACAAAAAATACGACCCGCGCCCGTTCCCACGCAAAGGACGGATGTTCACCTTCAACTCACAAGTGCTCGACAACATGACATGGTCGCTGGCATCAGGCGTGACAATCTGGTCAGCGCTCGAGGCACTGGTTTGGTGGAGCATGGCAAACGGATACGCAGGGACCCTGTCATGGGGGGATAACCGCGCTTGGTTCATCGCAATCTTTTTCCTGATCCCCGTCTGGGAAAGCCTTTATTTCTACTGGATTCACCGGCTGTTGCACACAAACGCGCTTTACCGGTTTCACGCGCTGCATCACCGCAATACTGACGTCGGACCGTGGTCGGGGTTGTCAATGCACCCCGTCGAACACCTCTTCTATTTCGGCACTATAATCGTCCACTTCGCCGTGGCGACCCACCCCGTGCACCTCATCTTTCACCTGATGTTCTATGCGCTGTCTGCTGTGACCACGCATACCGGGTTCGAAGGGCTCTGGTTCCGCAACAAAAAACGCGTGAACCTTGGTATGTTCCACCATCAAATCCACCACAGGTATTTTGAATGCAACTATGGCAACCTTGATGTGCCGTGGGACAAATGGTTCGGCTCTTTCCACGACGGAACCCCAGCATCAAAAGACAAAATGCGCGCCCGATTGGCCGCCCGCAAAAGGACTAACCACAAATGATCTATGGCCTCTCAGACGAATCCCAAATGATCGCAGACACCGTGCGCTCTTTCGTGGAAAAAGAAATTTACCCACACGAAGACCTTGTGGAACGCACCGGTGAGGTCCCCGCCGAAATCGCGCAAGACATCAAGCAAAAGACCCTAGACCTTGGGTTTTACGCCTGCAATTTCCCAGAAAGCGTCGGCTGCGCGGGACTGTCGCATGTTGATTTTGCAATCGTTGAACGGGAACTTGGACGCGGCTCTATGGCGCTCAACCACTTTTTCGGTCGCCCGCAAAACATCCTGATGGCCTGCAAAGGCGAACAGATCGACCGGTACTTGATGCCCGCCGTGCGCGGCGAACGGATGGATGCACTCGCCATGACCGAACCGGGTGCAGGGTCCGATATCCGCGGCATGAAATGCAGCGCCGTGCGGGACGGCGGCGACTGGGTTTTGAACGGTACAAAACACTTCATCTCTGGCGCCGAACATGCGGACTTTGTCATCGTGTTTGTGGCCACAGGCGAAGACGACACACCGCGCGGCCCAAAGAAACGGATCACCACATTCCTTGTCGATCGCGGCACGCCAGGCTTCACCATCCGCGACGGCTACAAATCGGTCAGCCACCGTGGCTATAAAAACATGATCCTCGAATTTGACGACTGCCGACTGCCAGATGCGCAAGTTTTGGGCGACGTCGACGGCGGTTTTGCAGTGATGAATGAATGGCTTTACGCAACGCGGATTACCGTGGCGACAATGTGCGTGGGGCGCGCCCGACGCGCATTTGATTACGCGCTGCAATACGCCGCCGACCGCGAACAATTCGGGCAACCCATCGGCAAATTCCAAGGTGTCAGCTTTCAACTCGCAGACATGATCACTGAAATTGACGCCGCTGACCTTCTGACTATCGCCGCCGCTGATCGGCTCGACAAAGGCATCCCCGCCAATCGCGAGATTGCCAGCGCGAAACTTTATGCATCTGAAATGCTCGCAAGGGTGACGGACGCGGCAATCCAAGTTCACGGCGGTATGGGGCTTATGGACGATTTCCCGCTTGAACGGTTCTGGCGAGACGCGCGCGTGGAACGAATTTGGGACGGCACCTCTGAAATCCAACGGCACATCATCAGCCGCGACCTTCTCCGTCCGCTTGGCGCATAACGTCGATGTCACGTGATCTGTCCCGGCTGCTGCGCCCATCATCTGTTGCCATCATTGGGGGCGGTGCGTGGTGTAAATCCGTCCTGGACCAACTGACAAAAGCGGCCTTCGATGGCGAAATTTGGCTGGTACACCACAAAGGCGGCCAGATCGACGGTCGCGCAGTGTTCCCCAATCTGGCAGCACTCCCCTCTGCCCCAGATGCGGTATTTATCGGCATCAATCGCGACGCGACAATCCAGATTGTGGCTGATTTGTCGACCATGAACGCAGGCGGAGCGGTTTGTTTTGCCTCAGGCTTCGCTGAGGTCAGCGACGGCGGCGACCGCAATGCAGCCTTACTAACTGCTGCGGGAAACATGCCAATTCTTGGGCCAAATTGCTATGGGATGATCAATAATCTCGACGGCGCGCTGCTCTGGCCTGACCAACACGGATGCGTGCCAGTCGACAGCGGCGTGGCGATCCTGACCCAGTCATCCAACATCGCGATTAACCTAACCATGCAATCGCGCGCCTTGCCGATTAGCTATGTGGTGACCTGCGGCAATCAAGCCCAAACGACCCAAGCTGACATCGCGCTTGGGCTGCTAGACGACCCACGCGTAACAGCCATTGGCCTACATATCGAAGGGTTCGGCAACCTTGCAAAATGGCAAAATCTTGCACGGGTTGCACGGGCGAAAAACATCCCACTGGTTGCAATCAAGGTCGGGCGATCTGTTCAGGCCCAAGCCGCCACGATTTCGCATACAGCATCTCTTGCAGGCGGTGATACAGGTGCCGCAGCATTCCTTGAACGGCTTGGCATTGCGCGTGTTGACGATCTTCCCACATTTTTGGAAACCCTCAAAATCCTGCATGTGACCGGCCCCCTGCCCAACGGCAATATCGCAACCATCAGCTGCTCTGGCGGCGAGGCGTCGCTTGCCGCTGATCTGTCCCACGGTACCCAATTGTCATTCCCGCCGCTGAACCAAACGCAGCATAACGCCCTGTTTGCAGCACTTGGTCCGCGGGTCGCTTTGGCCAATCCGCTCGACTATCACACCTATATTTGGCGCGACACAGCGGCGATGGCCGCTGCCTTTTGCGCCATGATAGACCCTGTATTAAGCCTGACGATGCTCATCGTCGACTTTCCAAGGGCAGACCGGTGCGACCCTAGTGATTGGGATTGCGCGGTTAACGCGGCACTTGCAACACGCGCGCAAACCGGCGGCAACGTCGCCATGGTCGCGACCCTGCCAGAACTGATGCCAGAAAATGTTGCGACCACATTACTCGCGGGTGGCGTGATTCCCTTGTCTGGCCTGCGCGAGGCGCTGATGGCCACCCAAGCCGCCATTACATTGCCCGCGGCTGATCTGGATATCGACGTCTGTGCTGCACCCGCCGCGCAAGCAGGTTCGATGATAACAGAAGCCGCCGCAAAAATCGCCTTGGCGGCATACGGCTTGCGGATCCCGCAACAACGCACAACAGACACGATTGCGGACATTGACCTGTCCGACATGCCATTTCCCGTGGTCCTAAAAGGCGCCGGTATCGCCCATAAAACCGAGGCGGGTGCCGTCGCGTTGAGCCTGCCAAATGCACAAGCTGTCCAATCCGCCGCAAACGCAATGTCCACTACACAATTCCTAATCGAAGAAATGATCACCGGAACGGTGGCAGAGCTTTTGATCGGTGTCGTCAAAGACCCTGCGCATGGTTTTGTGCTTACTATCGGCGCAGGCGGAACACTCACCGAACTGTTGCAAGACAGCGCATCCATTCTGATCCCAAGCAGCAAAGCCAACATAAAACAGTCTCTAACCAGGCTTAAAATCCACAAATTGCTTCTTGGCTATCGCGGCGGACCTGCTGCAGATATAGCTGGCATCATTGATGCAATCATGGCCGTGCAAGACTACGTGCTTGCGAATGTGGAGCACCTGCAAGAGATTGAAATCAACCCGCTCATCTGCACACCCGATGCGGCCATCGCAGCCGACGCCCTGATAAGGACCAGCCAATGACCAGCCCGATTAAAACCAAACGCGACGGCGCAATTTTCCACGTGACGCTCGATCGACCCAAGGCGAACGCCATTGACCTCGCGACCAGCCGGATCATGGGCGACACCTTTGCCGCGTTTCGCGATGACCCCACATTGCGGGTGGCCATCATCACCGGCGCAGGCGACAAATTCTTTTGCCCGGGTTGGGACCTCAAGGCAGCCAATGACGGTGACGCGGTCGATGGCGATTACGGCGTCGGCGGGTTCGGCGGGCTGCAAGAACTGCGCGATCTGAACAAACCAGTCATTGCAGCCGTCAACGGAATCGCATGTGGCGGCGGGCTGGAACTGGCGCTATCCGCCGACATCATCCTAGCAGCTGATCATGCCACCTTTGCACTGCCAGAAATCCGGTCCGGCACTGTCGCCGATGCTGCATCAGTAAAACTCCCCAAACGCATCCCCTACCACATCGCAATGGAGCTGCTTTTGACAGGGCGCTGGTTTGACACAACCGAGGCGCTGAACTGGGGGCTTATTAACCATGTACATTCAGCGGACGCATTGGAAGCGGCGGCATGGGACATGGCGCGCCTTATTGCGTCTGGCCCGCCGCTTGTGAATGCCGCGATCAAAGACATCGTGCGCGACGCCGAAGACAGCAAGTTCCAAGACGCCATGAACCGGATCACAGGGCGGCAATTGGCAACGGTCGATAAACTTTATGCGTCCGAAGATCAGCTTGAAGGCGCAAAGGCATTCGCCGAAAAACGCGATCCCATCTGGAAGGGTCGCTAGGCCTTTTTGAACACCATTAAATGGGCCATGTCATTGCGGTGGGCATCATCTGCACGGTCATCATAAATACGAACATCATCCAGCGTTAGACCCTGTATTTGATCACCAAATGCATCCATCTGCGTGGCAAACCCCGCGCTTTGAAAATGGGCGGCGTTGACGGAAATGACAAACACTGCACCAGACGCAGCCACATCCAAAAGGTTCGAAATCGCAGCCGGCCCCACATGACCAAGCGTAAACGTTCCCGCGCTCACGACACCTTGATATCCGGCTTTCGGTAGGGACAATGGCACGGTAATATCACCCGTATATAGGCCGCGATACACGCCCTTTGTGCGGGCAACCGCCAGCATGTCATCCGACAAATCCAAACCATCAATCACCGATACGCCAGCCGCAATCAACTGCTCTGTAACCAGCCCAGTTCCGGCACCGACATCCAACACCGGACCGACACCACCGGCGGCAACAAATGCTTGCGCGACCATGCGCGGCATCTGATATCCCTGCGCATCGCTAAAACCGGTGTCATACGATTGCGCCCAATCACTGTACAAGTCTTTGACGTCCTGTTTGGACGACAACGCATATGCATCTTCAAGGTTTGGGCGACGGGACATAGCAAAAGGCTAACACAGACTTGCATCTACGCAAATCTTGGCGCACTGATCAGGCATGACATATACACTGCTTTCCTTTGGCCACGGCTACTCCGCACGCGCATTATCACGTATCTTGCTTGCGCAAGATTGGCGGGTAATCGGAACAACGCGCAACGAAGACAAAGCCGTCGGTCTGATGAACGACGGAATTGAGCCGCGCATCTGGCCCGGTGCTGATATGGCACCTGCGCTGAACGGCGCAACACACCTTTTGATCTCGGCGGCACCTGACGACGCAGGCGACCCAGTGCTTGCGGCATTGCACGATGAAATCGCAGCGCGCGCAAGCCAATTCGAATGGGTTGGTTACCTGTCGACCACTGGGGTTTACGGCGATCATGGCGGCGATTGGGTGGACGAAACGACACCACTCACACCATCAACCAAACGCGGTATCGCGCGGGTACAAGCAGAGTCAGCATGGGCCGCGATCCCTGACCTTCCACTGCACATATTCCGACTTGCTGGCATCTACGGACCCGGTCGCGGACCGTTTGCCAAGGTGCGCGCGGGAACCGCACGACGCATCATTAAAGCCGACCAAGTTTTCAGCCGAACCCATGTCGCCGACATCGCCCGCGTGCTTGCGGCGTCCATCCGCAACCCAAACCCCAGTGCGGTCTATAATGTTTGCGACAACGATCCTGCGGCACCCCAAGACGTGATTGGATACGCCGCCGACCTGCTTGGACTTCCGCTTCCACCTGCCGAGGACTTTGAAACAGCCGAGATGTCCCCAATGGCGCGCAGCTTTTATGCAGAAAGCAAAAAAGTCCGCAATGGTCGGATCAAAAACGAGCTTGGGGTCGAGCTACTTTACCCTGATTATAGATCAGGACTTAAGGCGCTTCTTGCCCACGAGTTAAGCGCCTGATCATCCATGCCAATCCCGCAAATCCAACCAACAATACGATAGAAACGGCAAAGTTAGACCCGTAAAATACGGACCGACCCACCAATTCCAAGTCGTTCAAGAACGGATAGGGCAAACCACTTGTCACTGACCCCATCGGCGTGTCGTTCATCGGCTGCAAAGCCAGTTCCGCCCATAATACATAGGCGGCGATCACACCAAACAACCACATCAATGGCGCGCCCAGTTTGCGAAAACTTCGGTGGATGAAAACCGCGTCGATCCATTGCAACAATGGGCCAAGCGCATGCAAATACAACTCAAGGTAAAGCGGCCCAAGCTCCCCGTCAGTGGACACTAAATTCGGGTCCTCTAAGAACAACCGCCAATACATGAAAACAACCATCGCGTTGATCACAGCCGTCGCACAAACGAAGCCATCCCAGCGGCGAGTGCTGCGACCTTCAACTAACGCCATCATGCGGCTTGCGGCAAAGAACGACATAAACAACGCCCAGTGGGTCAGATACCAGAACGGACCTCCGAAATGTTCATACGACCCGAAAACAAGCGTCCGCAAACAATACGCTGCCGCCAGTAAAAAGACGATCCAGCGAAAGATGCGTGCGTAACCTGTCATATGAATTCCCCTTTTTCCGACCCTGTTCCGTACCCGCTGCATACACAAGTTTGACGCCACGTCGCACAACCATCTTGCCCTTCATCGACACCGGCACCATATGGGGACAAACAGACCAAAGGCCGCCACTCATGTCGATCCGCAAACGTACGTCAGATATCCTTGACCGCCCATTCGTGGGGTGGTTCATCATTGGGGTCATTATATTTAATGCGATCCTTTTGGGGCTGGAAACATCGGCCACCGTCATGGGGCAAATGGGGCCAGTAATCCTAGCTCTCGACGCGGCGTGCCTTGCGATCTTTACCCTAGAAATCGCGGCAAAGTTGTTCGCCCATGGGCCGCGATTTTTCCGGAATGGGTGGAATATTTTCGACTTCACCATCGTCGCAATCGCCCTCATTCCTGGCGCACAGGGTTTCTCTGTACTACGCGCACTGCGGGTTTTGCGGGTACTTCGCGTCATCTCGGTGGCACCCTCGCTGCGGCGTGTTGTCGAAGGCTTCATCACTGCCCTACCCGGCATGGGATCCGTGTTCTTGTTGATGGGAATTATCTTTTACATCGGCGCGGTCATGACAACCAAACTGTTCGGCGCTGAATTCCCAGAATGGTTCGGCACCATCGGGCGGTCCGGCTATTCTCTGTTCCAGATCATGACACTTGAAAGCTGGTCCATGGGCATCGTGCGCCCCGTGATGACGGTCTATCCCTACGCATGGGCGTTCTTTGTGCCGTTCATCTTGATGACAACATTCGCCGTCGTGAACCTGCTTGTGGGTTTGATCGTAAACTCCATGCAAGACGCGCACCACGAAGAAGACGTCGCCGCAACCGACGCCTACCGCGATGAAGTGATGGCGAAGTTGGAATTGATTGAAGCACGGCTCGACAAACGCAACTAGAATGTCCGAACCTTCCAGCACATAATATCAGTGACATCACTCAGCTGGCGCTGTTCGGCCATGTAATTTTTGTGTCAGACGCAAATCCTACAAATAGGCGTTAGGCTCGCTTTTCAATCGAAGCAATACCTAGAACATCCAAAACCTTGGCCGCGATGTCTTCTGCATTTAGCCCCGCCGTCGCATACATGTCGCGCGGACTGGACTGGTCGATAAACGTATCCGGCAACACCATCGACCGATACTTAAGCCCGTGATCGAACACGCCCTCATCCGCTAACAACTGCGCAACATGTGACCCAAAACCGCCGACAGCGCCCTCTTCCACAGTAATCAGCGCCTCGTGATCAGCAGCAAGCGCCAAGATCATGTCGCGGTCCAACGGCTTGGCAAAACGAGCATCTGCGATGGTTGGCATAATCCCCTTGGCGGCCAGAGCCTCACAAGCTGCCTCGACCTCTTGCAAGCGCGTGCCAAACGACAGGATCGCGACGCGCGCGCCTTCGCGGATCATGCGGCCTTTGCCTACTTCCAAAACTTCGGGATCAGCAGGCATCTCAACACCCACGCCTTCACCACGCGGGAAACGGAATGCAATTGGTCCGTCATCATACGCGGCAGCAGTCGCCACCATGCGCACCAACTCGGCCTCATCAGCAGCAGCCATCACAACAAACCCAGGCAGGTTCGCAAGAAAGGCCACGTCAAATGCGCCAGCATGCGTGGCACCGTCAGCCCCGACCAGCCCAGCGCGATCAATCGCGAACCGAACGGGCAGACGCTGAATGGCCACATCATGCACAACCTGATCATAACCGCGCTGCAGGAACGTGGAATAAAGCGTACAAAACGGACGCATCCCGCCAGCGGCCAAACCGGCACTAAATGTCACCGCATGTTGCTCGGCGATACCCACATCAAAGCAACGACTGGCATAGCGTTCCATGAACTTGTTCAGCCCCGTGCCATCTGGCATCGCAGCGGTCACAGCACAGATTTTAGGGTCTAACGCTGCGATTTTCAGCAGGCTTTCGGCAAAAACAGAAGTATAGCTTGGGGCGTTAGACACCGCTTTGGCTTGCTCGCCCGTGACCACGTTAAACTTACCCGTCGCATGACCCTTATCGCGGGCAGCCTCGGCAGGGCCAAATCCCTTACCTTTTTTCGTGATCGCGTGGATCATGATCGGGCCGGTCGCGCGGTCTTTGACAGTGCGCAGAACCTGTAACAACTGCTCCATATCGTGGCCATCAATCGGACCAACGTAAGAAAAACCAAGCTCTTCAAACAGCGTCCCACCAACGGTCATATGCTTGACCATTTCCTTGGCACGCTTCGCGCCCTCACGGAATGGTTCGGGCAACAGTGACACTGCACCCTTGGCCGCAGCCTTCAATTCTTGAAATGGCTCACCTGCATAAAGGCTGCTTAAATACGACGACATCGCGCCAACTGGCTGCGCAATCGACATTTCATTATCGTTCAAAATGACGATCAGACGCTTGCCCAAATGACCCGCATTGTTCATCGCCTCGTAAGCCATACCAGCCGACATCGCACCGTCGCCAATCACAGCAATCGCATCGCCGCCATCGCCACCCAAATCACGGGCCACAGCGAACCCAAGTGCCGCCGAAATCGACGTGCTGGAATGGGCGGCACCAAACGGGTCATACGGACTCTCGGACCGCTTGGTGAAACCGGACAGTCCGTCTTTCATACGCAACGTGCGGATACGGTCACGACGACCGGTCAAAATTTTATGCGGATAACATTGGTGGGACACGTCCCAAATGATTTTATCCTTTGGGGCATCAAAAACCGCGTGCAAGGCAACGGTCAGCTCAACCACCCCAAGACCGGCACCCAAGTGACCACCAGTGACCGACACTGCTGAAATCGTCTCAGCGCGGACCTCATTAGCCAGCTTGTGCAACTGAGCATCCGACAGCGTTTTCATATCCGCAGGGGATTGAATGGTGTCTAAGATCGGGGTGATTGGATCAGTCATGTCAGGCCTTCTATTTACGACGAGCTATAACAAAGCGCGCGGCGTCTTTCAACGTCTCGGCGTCGTCACCATAGCCTGATAATGCATCGCATGCCTCTGCGACCAGTTCAGCTGCGCGGTTTTTTGCGCCCTGAAGACCCAAAAGCGAAACAAACGTGGCCTTACCGGCAGCAGCATCCTTGCCCACAGCCTTACCAACCTCAGCAGCATCGCCCTCAATATCCAGCACATCATCAGCAATCTGAAACGCGAGGCCGAGTGCGCGACCATAGCTACACATCGGCGTTTCATCTGCATTGGCCAATCGCGGCCCCGCAGCAGCAGCCCATTCAATCAATGCACCTGTTTTCTTGGACTGCAGCACCTCGATTTTAGCCAAATCCAACGGAGCATCTGCACGCTCGGCAGCCATATCCATCGCCTGTCCGCCAACCATACCGTCCGCACCCGCGCGCGACGCCAACGTATGCGCCAGCAAAACCTTCGTGCGATCAGGGACATCTGCCAACATGATCAGCTCAAACGCCAACGACTGCAAAGCATCACCAGCCAGAACTGCTGTCGCCTCGTCCCACTTTCTATGCACCGTCGGCTGACCACGACGCAGATCGTCATCGTCCATGCAGGGTAAATCATCATGAACCAGCGAATAGCCGTGGATTGCCTCAATCGCACCCGCAATCGGGGCCGCGGTTTCAGGGTCGACGCCGTGCAGTCTGGCACCTTCCAGCACAAGAAAACCGCGCAATGCTTTACCACCTTGCACCGCATGCATCATCGCAAGCGGTATATCACCGCCGTCAAACTTAACTGCGCCACGAATGGCACCTTCAACAGTCACCGCCGCGGCGGCCAATGCATGCGTCAGATCAGTCATCCAGCGGCGCAGTCCCAACAGCATTGCCATCAGCATCAATCGTCAGCTTGGCAACCTTTTCTTCGGCACGCTTCAGCTCGTCCTGACACCGCTTGCGCAGGGCTGCACCGCGCTCATACAAGGCAATGCTTTCGTCCAGCGCGACATCGCCACGCTCCAATTGACCAACAACCAGCTCTAACGCGGCAATCGCCTGCTCAAAGCTCATTTCGTCTACGGCATCTGTCATCGCGCTCTATCCTTCAACACATTCACATGGGCGGCGGCACTGGCCCCCAAAGCTGGCAAATCATACCCGCCCTCAAGGCTGGATACCACCCGCCCTTCGCAATGACGATCCGCGAGATCACACAGTTTTTCTGTGACCCAAGTAAAGTCAGCCTCCACCAAATTCATCCCCGCCAGTGGATCATCTGAATGTGCATCAAATCCGGCCGATATGATGATAAGTTGCGGGGCAAATGCATCAACGCGCGGCAGCACGACCTGCCCCATCACATCACGAAACGCTTTTGATCCGGCACCATCAGGCAGCGGGCAGTTCAACACGTTGCCAACACCAGTCTCGTGCGCAGCACCAGTTCCCGGATACAGCGGCATCTGGTGGGTCGAACAAAACAGAATACGCGGGTCGTCTTCGACCAAATCTTGGGTGCCATTGCCGTGGTGGACATCAAAATCCACGATAGCGACGCGGTCCAAGCCATGATGCTCCAGCGCATGTTTGGCGGCAATCGCGACATTGCCAAAGAAACAGAACCCCATCGGCGTCTCACGCTCGGCATGATGACCCGGCGGGCGCATCGCAACAAACGCATTTGGTGCGTCGCCGCCCAACACCATATCAACCGCACGGACCACGCCACCAACGCAGCGGAACGCGGCCTCCAATGTGCCAACAGACATATGCGTATCAGCATCCAACGACCGCCAACCTTCATCAGGGGCAGCAGCGCGCAGCGCGGCAATATGTGCGGCAGGATGGGCGCGTAGAATATCATCCTCAGCGCCCAACGGCGCGGCCACACGGTGCAACTCCATCCCCTGAAGCGCGCCCAAAACTGCGTCTAACCGCGCCACCTGCTCAGGATGACCTGGCGGGGTTACATGATCAAAACACGCATCATGTGTCACAAGTGCTGTGCGCATATTTCACCTCTTTGGTTTGAAAATACCCCCGCCAGTGGCAGGAATTGTTTAAGCGGCACCCGTATCAGGGGCCAGCATATATCCCTCACCACGGACGGTCTGCAAATATCGGGGCTGCTTTGGATCAACCTCGATCTTGCGACGCAAACGGGTGATCTGAACATCAACAGCACGTTCCTGGGTCTGGCTTCCCGACCGAGACAATTCTTCGACCAATTTTGCACGACTAACAGGGACAGCAGGCTGGCTGGAAAAGATGCGCATCAACTGACCCTCAGTGGCAGTCAGGCGAACTTGGGTATCATCACGCCACATCTCACCGCGCTCAATATCATAGCGCACAGGACCAAGGTTAAGAACCCGAGGCGCAACAACCGTAGGTTCCGCCGCTGGGACACGGCGCAAAATCGCGTTGATACGTAACAACAATTCCTTTGGCTCAAACGGCTTTGCCAGATAATCATCAGCGCCCGCCTCAAGGCCAGAAATCCGGTCGCCTGTCTCGCCCTTAGCAGTCAGCAACATAATCGGCGTTGTGATCGTCTTGCGCAGATCACGGCACAACGTCATGCCATCCTCACCGGGCATCATCACATCAAGGACGATCAGATCAAACTCCAGCCCCGCCAAAATACGGCGGGCATGGGCGGCGTCACGGGCGGTGGATACCAAAAATCCGGACCGCATCAAAAACTTTTGCAACAGACCGCGAATGCGCTCGTCATCGTCAACAATCAACAGGTGTGCGTCATCCGCCATCAGTCTGTCCTATCCTTTATGGCCACGTAATGGTGGCGCATATCCTCATCCATCATGGCCTCTAGGACCTCACGAAACCCTGCCACCGCCTCAGGTCCGGCACGGCGGTACGCACTGCGCATCCGGTCCCGTTGAGCATCCGACAATTCACGCTCCAGCGCGGCACCGACATCGGTTAAATGCAAATGACGCTCACGCTTGTCCGCACGGCCCACCGTAGACGACACCAAACCGTCTGCAATCAAGGTGCGCAAGACACGATTAAGCGATTGTTTTGTAACGCCCAGAATGTTCAGCAGGTTATTGACCGTCGTGCCAGGGCTGCGGTGAATGAAATGCACGGCACGGTGATGGGCGCGCCCGTACGCTTTGGTCTGCAAAATGCGATCAGGATCAGCCGTAAACCCGCGGTACGCAAAGAACATCGCTTCGATGCCCTTGCGGACCTGCTCGTCTGTCAAAAACAACAGGCTCTGGCCGCTTTGTGATTGTCCGCCCTGCGACATCGCATGCGTCCCCTCTTTAAATGCTGACACAACAATACGTCAGCTTTGTTGACATTCCAAGTCGTACTCGGTATCGATTCTCACAAATAGCGTAATATTATGTCCGAAACGGACCTTACTACGTAACAAATGCAAATTCAAATAGGAGGCTGCAATGACTGCTGCATATGACGACCGCGATGGAAAAATATGGATGGACGGCAAACTTGTCGACTGGCGCGACGCCAATGTGCACATCCTGACGCATGCAATGCATTACGCCTCCTCGGTATTCGAGGGCGAGCGCTGCTACGAAGGCAAGATTTTCCTTAGCGAAAAGCACTCTGAACGGCTGCACGCCTCCGCAAAACACCTCGACTTTGAAATCCCGTATTCCGTTGCGCAAATTGAGGCCGCCAAACGCGCAGCCCTCGATGCAAACGGCCTGAAAGACGCCTATGTGCGCCCCGTTGCATGGCGCGGATCTGGAACAGACATGGGTGTCGCGGCCGCCGCAAACCCTGTGCATCTGGCCATCGCCGTTTGGGAATGGGGTGCCTATTACGGCGACGCAAAAACCAAAGGCGCGAAACTCGACATCGCCAAATGGAAACGCCCGTCACCCGAATGCGCACCATCCCAAGCCAAGGCCGCCGGTCTTTACATGATCGCAACCCTGTCCAAGCACGCAGCAGAAGCCAAAGGCTGCTCTGACGCGCTGATGTTCGACTATCGCGGCTACGTCGCCGAGGCGACAGGCGCAAACATGTTCTTCGTCAAAGACGGCGAAGTCCACACTCCAACGCCCGACGCCTTCCTCAACGGCCTGACCCGTCAAACGGTCATCGGCATGTTGGAAAAGAAAGGCATCAACGTGATTGAGCGGCACATCATGCCCGAAGAGTTAGAGTCCTTCGAGCAATGCTGGCTCACAGGCTCCGCCGCTGAAGTCACCCCAGTAGGCCAAATCGGCGACTACAATTTCGAAGTCGGAGCACTCGCCATCGAAATGGCCGCCGACTACGAAAAACTAGTCCGAGCATAAACAATCGGGGCGCTTAGGCGCCCCTTTTAGTCTCAGAGGTTGTTAGATAAACCATGAGATAACTGAAATTCAGCATCGAACTTCTGCGCGAAATTGGCTTTAGTCGCCATTACGAAAAGAAAAGAAGTTTTTCCAACGCTGCATTGAGTCCAAATCGCCTCGCTTTTTCCCAAATACTCAAATCTTACTTCCCGCCAACATGCCCCATCGCCTTACGCTGCTGCGCGCGCTGTAACCCAAGCACCCGCTCGCGCCAAATAATCAGCACACCAGCCAGAATAACAATCCCAGCACCCAGCAACATCGTCCCCGTCGGCACTTCGTCAAACACGAAATACCCGATGATCAACGCCAAAATCATCGACGCATAATCAAACGGCGCAACCAATGACGCATCAGCATAGCGGTAACTCGACGTCAGGAATATCTGCCCCAATCCGCCCAGCAACCCCGCCATGATCAGCATCGCAGCGACGCCCACCGATGGCATCGCCCAACCCCACGGCAAGGTGCACAGCGCCAGCACCGCGGACGTGATCGAAAACCAAAACACAATCGCCGCCGTGCCCTCGGTCTGGACCAATTTACGCACGAATACTTGGGCCAAGGCAGCAAACACAGCGCCCATCAACACCACCACCGCGCCCAATGTCTCGCCCGTCGACAAGCCCGCGCCAATCGACAATCGCGGCGACAAAACGATCAACACCCCGATCATGCCAAGCAACACAGCCGACAGCCGGTAAACCCCGACCTGTTCATTTAAAAACATCGACGCAAACACAACCACCAACAACGGCGCGGCATAACCAATCGCGGTCACCTCCGGCAGCGGCAACAACCCCAATCCGGTGAACCCAAGCCCCATCGCAGACGTCCCCAATAACCCACGCCAGAAATGGCCCACAGGGTTCGGCGTCTTCCATCCACTACGCAGTTCGCCACGCATCGCCAGCCAGCCCAAGATAACTGGTAGCGCGAAAAATGACCTGAAAAACACCGCCTGCCCCGGCGGAACCTCGACCGATGCTGCCTTGATGAAACTGGCCATGAACATGAACAAACAGACGGCCATAACTTTGAACATAATACCACGAAGCGGCTGCATGATTAATCTTCCTTCAATTGAGAAACGGCCCAGCGCGCAGCATCACAAACTGCCTCATCAGGATCATACAACAGCGGTAAAACAGACTCTAACAATGCCTTTTCGCCAGAATTCCCAATCGCATACAGCACATTGCGCACAAACCGATCACGGCCAATCCGCTTTATCGGCGATCCCGAATACCGCAACCGAAACGCGGCATCATCCAACGCCGCCAATTCAGCCAACGGCGGGGCCAACACATCATCGCGGGCATCATATTTGGCATCACGGCCAGCAACCGCAAATTTGTTCCACGGACACACCGCCAAACAATCGTCACAGCCGTAAATCCGGTTGCCCATCTTGGCGCGCAAGTCCAGATCAACTGGGCCCTTATGCTCAATCGTCAAATACGAGATACAGCGACGGGCATCCAAGCGGTACGGGGCCGGAAACGCATCCGTCGGGCATACATCCAAACAAGCCGTACATGACCCACAATGGCTGGCTTCGGCCTTATTAGTGTCGAATTCCAGCGTCGTGAAAATCGCACCAAGGAAAAACCAAGACCCTAAATCGCGACCCAGCAGGTTGGTATGCTTGCCCTGCCAACCCAACCCAGCCGCCTGCGCCAGCGGCTTTTCCATCACCGGAGCCGTATCAACAAACACCTTAATTTGGGCATCCGGTTCCTGTTCAATCAGCCAACGACCAACACGCTTTAGGCGCTTTTTTAGGACATCATGATAATCACGGCCATGGGCATAAACCGATATAGCAGCACGGTCAGGGCGCTCCAAAACTGCCAGCGGATCATGATCAGGGGTATAGGGTTCGGCCAACATAATGATGGTACGGGCCTCTGGCCATAACGCGGACGGATCACCGCGCCACGCCATGCGATCCGCCATCCACGCCATCTGACCGTGCATGCCCTCAGCCACAAACGCAGCCAACCGATCTGGCAATTCGGGCAGCCCATCTGGGCGGCAAAAACCAACCTTGGCAAAACCCGCTTCAGTGGCAAAATTGATCAACTGGTGCTTCAGGTCCACCGACTGATCAGGCCCCGACATCAGCGCTTAAAAATCAAGATCGGAATAATGGCGCGCCGGTAAAAAGCCAGACACTTGATCCGCCAACAACGACCGAAACGCAGGGCGCGATTTAATCTTGGCGTACCAATCTTTGACAACTTCTGACCGGTTCCAATCAACGTCCGACGTATAATCCAAACACGACAACTGGGCGGCTGCTGCAAAATCAGCAAGCGACATATCATTGCCCGCCAACCAACGGCGCTGATCCAGTAACATGGTCATATAATCAAGGTGATATTTGATCGCCTTGGACCCAGCTTTGACATTCGCACTATCAGGATAGCCGGTGCCCATAATCTTGCGGAACACACGTTCACCCAGCAACTTTGACGTCACTTCGGCGTGGAACTTATCATCAAACCAAGCGACCAAACGGCGAGCTTCATACCGGTCTTCAGCCGATTTTGGCAGCAACGACGGAGTCGGAAACGCCTCTTCCAGATACTCGCAAATCGCAGTGCTATCAGCAAACGTACTGTTGCCCATTTTCAAGATCGGGACTTTGCCAGCCGGATTGCGGCGCAGGAAATCAGCATCCTGTTCCCAATACCGTTCTTCGACCAATTCAACCTCGATCTTCTTTTCGGCCAACGACAACCGAACTTTGCGCGAAAACGGGGAAAGCGGGAAATGATATAAACGGTTCATATGCAGTGCACTTTGTTGAAAACGGGTCCCTCTTCAATGCCGCAAGAGAGGGCGCGTTTCAATGGGCGATCAGTCAGTAAAGCAATCCGCGCGGCCATCCACCGCAATTGTCGCGGCGCCATCCATGATGCTTGAACTGCGTTTACGCAGATATCTGGCGGGATTGGCCGCGTCACGTTCCTTGGGGTTCGGCAATACAGACGCCAGCCTTGCGGCTTGCACAGGCGAAAGATCAGCGGCATCAACGTTGAAATAATGCTGGGCCGCAGCCTGCACGCCAAATACGCCTTCGTCGAACTCGGCAACATTCAGATACAGCTCGAGAATACGGCGTTTGGTCCAAATGATCTCAGAAATCGGTGTCCACAATGCCTCGACAGATTTGCGGACCCAACTGCGCCCCTGCCAAAGGAAGACGTTTTTCACAACTTGCTGACTAATTGTTGACGCACCGCGATTTGCGCCGGCTTCCAACGCGGCCTCGATCGCTTTGACATCCAAACCCCAATGCAGACAGAAATTCGCATCCTCTGCGGCAACAACCGACCGCGCCATAACCGGAGCGATTTGTTCCATCGGGACCCAATCACGATCCAATGGCCCAAGGCGGATACGCTCAGACATCAAATAGATCGACGTCGGCGGATTGATCACGACAAACAACACCGTCAAGGCCACGACAACAGCGGCACCCACCAAAAGCGCACGCAATATCCATTTCACCAAAAACCGAATGGGCCTTGGGCGCTGAAACCTTACCTTCTTTGGCGTGGTTTTACCTTTTGATCGCTGCTTCTTGGCCATTGTTGTCATAAGTCACGCCATGCAGATCACGTCAAGCAGCGCGAAATATGGGGCGCAACACTTGGGCATCCCGACACCGAACCTGCGGTCGTGCTAACGTCGCCTCTGACGCCTGATCAATACACAAATCAGGAAAAAGCCGGAGCAATTCTGCTTGGGTAGGATGTGCGCAATCAGTCTCTAACTTGGCCGTATCGACGAAAAAGCTTTCCGACAAAGCCCCGGCGCCCCAAACGATTTCGTGTTGATCAAACAGCAAATGAACATATGTCACGTGACCGGACGGCGCGCGCCTGATCGTCGTGTCATTGACCATGCCAACAGCGGGTACCAATACAGAATCTTCGGCAAAATACAGTTGAGCCCACCACCCAGCGAGGTAAATCCGGTGCTGTGGTGACACCAAAAGCGGCTCTGTGTTGTCGATTGCACCGATCTCAAAACGGATCGGGGCATAATCTCCGGTCGCACGAAATTTTTCTATGCTTATGGCGCGAACAGGCTGCAATCCATGGTCAAGCGTCAGCACCTCATCACCGACGCGCAGCGCTTCCACTGGAATTCGGCCCTTTGCGGTGTCAATTAGTGTGCCCGTGACAAAACAGACCGGTGGCGGCGTTGGCGATAGATCACCAACCGTTAGCTGTGTGTTGCCGTTCTGAAGATTTGCCACCCCATCGCCATCGTAATCCATATCAAGCGCAAACGTTTCAAAAGTGCCATCACCCATGTCAATTTTGATGAAGCCAGCAACCTGATCACTGTCACCTCGGACTTCGCCATAGCCCAGAAACTCATAACTTAGAAAGGTGACGCCGCCATCCAGCGATACAAACCCGCCGGATTGGGCAATACCCCAAACGTCATCGACGTCTTGGAACACCATGTCTGTGGTTTGTCCTTTGACAATATTGATGCCCCCGCCAGAAGATGCAGGATCACCATTCACGTCTTGCGCGGTATACGAAAAGTCTGCCATTTACGCCTCAAAAGGGTCTTTGACCCATTATTTTAAACCCATCTTTATGTGGGTCCCTTTCAGGTATGGCAGAAACAAGGCAACAATGTGGCAGACTGCCTTTTTTCGGACCCACCGCGCCGCAGCGGGCCCAAAATATCACTCAGCCGGTATTGCAGCCTGCTCAATCGACAGAGGTGCCGGCAAATGCACCAACATTTCTGTCGGGCAAATCTGCACAAAATTGGACTTCTCAATGTCCCAATGCTGCAAAATATCAGCAGCTTTGCGGCTGCCAGTCTCAGTCAAATGACGCTGCACCAGCGCCTTAAGTTGGCTCATCCAATGTGGGACAGTGACCGCGTTTGTCACCAGCGTTTCCATATTGATCAGATCAGCGGTCTCGCCCTTAGGATCATAAATGTATGCCATACCGCCCGTCATACCAGCGCCAAAGTTGGCCCCAATTGACCCAAGGATAACAGCCACGCCACCAGTCATATATTCACAACCATTCGTGCCGCAGCCTTCAATTACCACCGACGCGCCAGAGTTACGCACAGCAAATCTCTCGCCCGCGCGACCTGCAGCAAACAAGAATCCATCGGTAGCACCATACAAAACCGTGTTGCCAATGATCGTGTTCTCAGACGCAACAAGCGGACTGCTCATCGGCGGACGCACAACAATCGTACCCCCCGATAAACCCTTACCAACGTAATCATTGGCATCACCTGACACCTCTAACTTCAGCCCAGGGGCGGCAAACGCTCCCAAAGATTGGCCAGCAGATCCACGTAACTTCACCGTCAAATGGTCAGGCTGCAAATCGTTGCGCATCCCAAATTTCTGCACAATATGGCTTGATGTGCGGGTACCAACAGTGCGCAACGTGTTCTGCACCGCATAATCCAACTGCATCTTTTCACCGTCATTCAGGAACCGCGCGGCATCCTGAACGATCTGCGCATCCAGCGTATCGTCCACAGGATTGCGCTCTTTATCGCGGTTATAAACAATGGATTTCGACCCATCGACCGTGATCAACAGCGGGTTCAAATCCAGATCATCCAGATGCGCCGATCCACGGCTCACTTGCGTCAGCAAATCAGCGCGGCCAATCACATCATCCAACGAACGGGCACCAATCGATGCCAAAATCTCGCGCACTTCGGTGGCATAAAACGTGATCAGATTGACCACTTTATCGGCATTTCCCGTGAACTTTTCGCGCAACGCATCGTCTTGCGTACAGACGCCAACAGGGCAGGTATTCGACTGACATTGACGGACCATAATACAGCCCATCGCGATCAACGCTGCAGTACCAATCCCGTATTCCTCAGCGCCCAACATGGCGGCGACAACAATGTCACGGCCCGTGCGCAAACCACCATCGGTGCGCAACGTGATCCGTTCGCGCAGGTTGTTCATCGCAAGCACCTGATGGGCTTCCGTCAGGCCCATTTCCCACGGCAAACCAGCATATTTAATCGACGTACCCGGCGACGCACCTGTGCCACCGTTGTGACCGGAAATCAGGATAATATCGGCCTTTGCCTTGGCAACGCCTGCGGCAATCGTGCCAATACCAGACGACGCCACCAGCTTAACCGTCACCTTACAGCGCGGGTTGATCTGCTTAAGATCGTAAATCAGCTGGGCCAAATCCTCGATCGAATAAATATCGTGGTGCGGCGGTGGTGAAATCAACGTCACACCCTTGGTCGAATGGCGCAGCTTGGCAATCAGGTCAGTGACCTTCATCCCCGGCAACTGTCCACCTTCACCGGGCTTGGCACCCTGCGCGACCTTAATTTCCAGCTCTTCACAAGCCAGCAAATATTCAGCCGTTACGCCAAAGCGTCCCGACGCAACTTGCTTAATCTTGGCGCTGGCATTGTCGCCATTGGCGTCCGGCGTGAAATCATCAGGGCTCTCACCACCTTCACCACTATCCGACTTTGCGCCAATACGGTTCATCGCAATCGACAACGTCCGATGAGCCTCTGGTGACAGCGCACCAAGCGACATGCCCGGCGTGACAAAACGCTTACGAATGGCAGTAATAGACTCTACTTCTTCGATTGGAACAGCCGTGCCCATCGGTTTAATCGCTAGCAAATCGCGCAGGTGAATAGGTGGGTTGGCCTGCATAGATTTCGAATACTGCTGCCACATCCGGTATGACGCGTTGGTGCAGGCGGCCTGCAGCATATGCATGGTCTGGGCTTCCCACGCGTGCTTTTCACCCGACCGACGAGACTTGTAAAAACCACCCATCGGCAACACGTCAGTCTGACCTTCCCAACCACGGGCATGAACCTCTTCGGTTTTGGTTTGAATGCCGTTGGTACCGATGCCCGAAATGCGGCTTTGCATCCCTGGGAAATACTCGGCAACCATCGCACGCGACAGGCCAACAGCTTCAAAATTTAGACCCCCGCGATACGACGATAAGACACTAATGCCCATCTTTGACATGATTTTCAGCAGGCCAGCATTGACCGCCCCACGGTAACGACGGACCGCATCAAGCAACGTGCCATCTATCAAACCGCGCTCCACGCGGTTGGCAATGCTGTCTAAAGCCAAATAAGCATTCACAGTTGTCGCACCAGAGCCGATCAGCACGGCAAAGTAATGCGGATCAACACATTCGGCAGACCGCACGTTGATCGAACAGAAAGTACGCAATCCCTTGGCAGTCAGCCCGGAATGCACAGCACTTGTCGCCAAGATCATCGGCATACCAACGCGGGTTTCCGACTGATGTTGATCGGTCAAAACGATGTGACCAGACCCAGACGAAACGGCATCCGCAGCTTCGGCGCGGATACGTTCCAGACCCTGTTGCAGGGCGCCGGCGCCTTTGGCAAACGTACAATCAATGACCGTCACGCTTTCGCCAAAGTGGTTCATCATCTCATCAAATTCAGCGTTCGCCACAAACGGGCTTTCTAGCTGCAAAATCTGGGTCTGCGACCCATCTTCATCCAGCACGTTCTTAAGGTTCCCAAAGCGGGTCTTAAGGCTCATCACACGGCTTTCGCGCAAGCTGTCAATCGGCGGATTCGTGACCTGAGAAAAATTCTGGCGAAAGAAATGCGACAGCGGGCGATACATCTTAGACAATACCGCGCTCGGCGTGTCATCACCCATCGACGCGATCATTTCCTTGCCGTCCTCGGCCATTGGGGCCAGCACCTGCTCCAATTCTTCAACCGAATACCCAGCCGCTATTTGCCGCTTGCGCAGATCGGCACCGTCAAACACCGCGTGTTCGGGGACATCGCGCAACATGCCCGAAAGATCGACGACCTTTTCAACCCACGCGCCAAACGGCTGGGCTGCGGCCAACTTATCCTTCAATTCTTCGTCGTGGTACAAACGGCCTTTAACCATGTCGACAGCAATCATCTGCCCCGGTCCAAGCGCACCTTTTTCAACGACAGTCGCCTCGTCAATCGGCACCATACCGACCTCGGACCCGGCAACCAACAGGCCATCACCCGTCACGACATAACGCAGCGGACGCAGACCACTGCGGTCCAATCCACCACAGACCCAGCGCCCATCAGTCATCGCCAGCGCAGCAGGCCCATCCCAAGGTTCCATTACCGCGTTGCAATAGCCGTACATGTCTTGCCAAGGCTTCTTCATCTCAATCGCTTGCTGCGACCACGCCTCTGGAACCATCATGGTTTTCGCCATTGGGGCGTTACGGCCAGCACGAACCAGAACCTCAAAAACTGAGTCTAACGCTGACGAATCAGACGCACCTGCGGGAATAATCGGCTTGATATCCTCGGCCTTGTCACCAAACGCGGATGACGCCATGCGGATCTCGTGTGACCGCATCCAGTTGACGTTACCTTTTAGTGTGTTGATCTCACCGTTGTGGGCCAACATGCGAAATGGCTGGGCAAGCGACCACTGCGGAAACGTGTTTGTTGAATACCGCTGGTGGTAAATCGCAAACGCAGACTCAAACCGCGCATCCATCAGATCTGGGTAAAATTCAGCAACCTGTTCAGCCAGCATCATGCCTTTATAAATGATCGACCGGCAGGACATGGAACAGAAATAAAAGCCCGTGACCATCGCAGCAGCTTTTTCGATCCGACGACGAATGATGTACAACTCGCGCTCGAACTGCTCCTCATCGACACCTTTTTCGTTGCGGATCAATATCTGCTCAATCTCGGGGCGGGTGGCGTTTGCTTTTTCACCCAGCACGGAATTATCGACAGGCACATGGCGCCAACCGTAAATATAATGCCCCATGCGAAGCACTTCGGATTCAACAATTGTGCGGCAACGTTCTTGCGCGCCAAAATCGGTCCGTGGCAGGAACACCTGCCCAACAGCGATCAGCTTATCATCCGGCTCGTGACCAGTGCGACGAATTTGATCTTGAAAAAATGCCACTGGGATTTGCACGTGAATACCCGCGCCGTCACCCGTCTTGCCGTCAGCGTCCACGGCACCACGGTGCCAAACAGCCTTCAGCGCGTTAATGCCTTTTTCAACCACATCGCGCGACGGGGTGCCATCAATGGCAACGACCAATCCGACGCCACAAGAGCTATGCTCCTCTTCGTGGGCATAAAGCCCATTCTCGGCCATCCAATTGCGCTTCGCTTCTTCAGCGGCGACCCAAGTTTCATCATAAATTGTCATGGCATTTCTCCTTCTGAGATACCGAAATACGCAAGCGTCTCGGCCTCGGTCATTCGCTTGTGATCACCCATATAGGTAAAGCCATCCGGCTTCTGATCGACGTAATATTCAATGTTCAACGTCTTGCCAGCGGCGTTATCAAACAGCCCAACAGCAAGCCCATAAGACCCATCCTCGTTAATTCGATAGAACAACGAAGACCCGCAAGTGTCGCACCATCCGCGCGTCGCCCATTTTGAACTGGCAATCGTTTTGACCGGCCCGCTAAATGTGACATCGACCGCAACGCCATGCACAGCCACAAATGCGCTACCAGCCCAACGGCGGCACATCTCACAATGACAAGCGTTCATGCGGTCGGTCAATTTTGCAACCTCGACCGTAACGTCGCCGCACATACAACGACCGCTAATCATTGGGTGATCCGTGTCAATTTGCGCGTCATCCGGCGAACCGCGATTCAATTACGCCGCATTCGAATTTTGGGCGCTCGGAAAAGAAGCCCTGTTCGCCGGGATAGATAAACTCGACTGGCGACAGATCAATGATGTCATCTGGCGTCGCAGCATCCCAGCCTTCGCCAAAGAAAAACATGCGGTGCTTTGCGCTGATATACTGGCGGCCCGCGCTATCATCGATTTCAGTGCCATCCATCAAAAGGGTCTTACCCTCAAATTCGGTTTGCAAAAGCGGCTCACCGTCGATGATGACTTCCAGACCCGTCAGCGCGTCATAGCCAACATTGCGTTCGGAATTTTCCGGTTTGTTGATCACAAATTCCCATGTATCGATGCCATTCTTCAAAAGCTCGGTTACGGATGACGGATCAGGTGCTGGTTGCTCAAGCGTTTCGGTGCCAGACGGTTTAAATGCCTCGACCCACTGGAATTCGCGGTCGACATGTTGAATAGAAAACACGCCGCCTTCACCAATCAACGCGATCCATTTGTCGCCTGCCTGATCGGCCTCACATTGCCAGACGTTAACCATGACACATCCGCGCTGTTGGACAGTCACGACACCTTCACAGCCATCAGGGATCGATAGAGTTTGCGCGGACACCAGAACGGGAGCCATAAGCAGGGCAGCGGTCAGAAGTTTATACATTCGTAACTCTCCACGTCAGGGCCATTGACCCATTAAGGTTTCGGATTGGTTGCAAGCGGCATATGGAAAACTTATGCCAAACTTATACAAGAATTATCACTCTGCGGCGACAACTGCAGATTGGTTAAGATAACCAAGGATCGCCTCGGCAGCATCGCGCCCGTCCTTGATCGCCCAAACAACAAGCGACGCGCCACGCACGATATCACCAGCGGCATAGACCCCCTCAAGGCTGGTTTGGCCGGTCGTAAACTCGGCTTTCACAGTACCCCAACGGGTGACTTCGAGACCTTCAACACCCCAAAGGGCTGGCAAGTCTTCGGGCTCGAACCCAAGCGCTTGGATCACGATGTCAGCGTCTTCGACATAGTCAGCGCCTTCAATCAATTCAGGCATTTGACGACCAGTTGCATCCGGCGCGCCAAGGCGCATTTTTTGCACATTCACGCCAGTGACAGCATCGCCTTCAAACCCAGCAGGGGCAGACAGCCAGACAAATTCGACGCCTTCTTCTTCGGCATTTTGAACCTCGCGCTGGGATCCAGGCATGTTGGCCTTGTCACGTCGATACAGACACTTCACGCTTTCTGCGCCCTGCCGAATTGCCGTGCGAACACAATCCATCGCAGTGTCGCCACCACCGATTACAACGACACGTTTTCCAGCGGCGTTCAGCTCACCAGATTCGAATTCTTCGACCACATCGCCAAACGATTTACGGTTGCTTGCGGTCAAGTAATCAATCGCGCGCACGATCCCGTCGGCGTCGTTACCAATTAGGTCCAATTCCCTTGTTTTATAGACGCCCGTGGCGATTAAAACCGCGTCGTGCTTGCCTCGAATGGCGTCAAACGACAGGTCTTCACCCACGTTGCAATTCAACGAAAACTGGACGCCGCCTTCGGTCAATTGGTCCATGCGCTGCATGACAATATCTTTTTCAAGCTTAAATCCGGGGATGCCATATGTCAGCAATCCGCCCCCGCGATCATAGCGATCATAAACAGTAACCTGCACACCCTGACGGCGCAGCATGTCAGCAGCAGCAAGGCCACCCGGACCGGCGCCAATGATACCAACACTCTCTGCGCGCTCGGTGTGGGGACGGATGGCAGGCACCCAACCCTCGGCGAACGCAGTGTCTGTGATGTACTTTTCAACGGCGCCGATCGTAACCGTTCCGTGACCGGATGTCTCAATCACACAGTTGCCTTCGCACAGGCGATCCTGCGGGCAAATGCGACCACAAATTTCGGGGAACGTGTTGGTCGCTTGGCTAATCTCGTAGGCTTCGCGCAGACGACCCTCGGCGGTCAGGCGCAGCCAATCGGGGATGTTGTTGTGCAGTGGACAATGGGTCTGGCAATACGGCACGCCGCACTGGCTACACCGGCTCGATTGCTCGGCGGCTTTGTCGGATGCGTACTGCGCATAAATCTCGTCGAAATCTTGCTTGCGTAGGTTCGGAACACGCTTGTCAGGCATGTCACGATTAACATCGGTAAACTTCAACATCTTCTGACCAGCCATTGACCCGTCCTCGCTCTAAATTCTCTTATGGGGTTTTAGAGCGCAGCGGTAGGAATGAAAAGGCAGCAGTGCTGACCTATTTGTTGAATTTTCTCGAAGGCGATCAAATATTTGAGCGGATATTGCTGGATAAAGGTAAGTATAAGTTCCCTATTACCCTAAAATCCCAGTAAAAGCGCAGTAATCGCAACCAAGCCGACCACGATTCGCCACCAGCCAAAGAACGCATACCCATGCGAGCTGACGTAATTCAGCACCCAACGTACCACGAGCAACGCGGTAACGAACGCAGCAAGTAGCCCCAAGGCGATCTCACCTAATGCGGTAAAGTCCAAAACATCGCGGTTCTTCATCAAGTCATAGCCAAACACACCGAACATCATCGGGATCGACAAAAAGAACGAAAACTCCGCCGCCGCACGTTTACTGACACCCAACAAAAGCGCCCCCACGATCGTAGACCCAGACCGCGATGTACCTGGGATCAGCGATAGGCACTGGAATAACCCAATCCCCAACGCAGTCTTCAACGGCAGGCGCATCGGATCGCAATGCACTTCGGTCAATTCCAACCGATCCACGAGCAGCAAAATCACGCCACCAATGACCAGCATCACAGCAATCAACATCGGCGTTTCAAACAGTACGGTCTTAATCAGGTCATGCATCAACACACCCAGCAAAACCGCAGGGATCGCCGCAATCACAATAGATGCGATAAAACGCCGCGACGCAGGGTCAGACGGCGCCGAGGCAACAGCCCCCCAAAGCCGCGAGAAATACAAAACCACCAGCGCCAGAACCGCACCAATCTGGATCACAACTTCAAACGTATTGCCTGCACTATCGAACCCAAGGAAATGCCCTACCAGCAGTAAATGCCCCGTGGATGACACCGGAATAAACTCCGTCAGCCCCTCTAGAATTCCCAGAAGAACGGCGATGATCGTCGTGTCCATGATTTAAGAGTTCCGCAGGTTCTTAGCGGATTCCTTGATCGCGTCATATTGACCGGACGGGCGGAACCGCCACAAGTAATCAGGCAAAACAACAGCCAGCGACGTCGGACGAATGCCCAGCGCGTCAAAGCCACGCGCACCATCGGCAACGACGTTATCAACCGCTAGGTTCAATACCTGATCCTTGGTAATTGGTGCTTTGAAAATACCCAGCGTGCAAACAGAGGCGACCTTGAATCCCCAAGCCATAATCTTGGCAGCAAAGAATGGGATGTTCAGAACCAGACGACGGCGGCGCACGACGCCCAGCATGGTCTGCATATGATCACGGAACGATGCGACATCAGGACCGCCCAGTTCATAAACGCCCGCATCTGCGTGACCCAACACACCCTGCACAGCAGCGGCAGCAACGTCATCCACATACACCGGCTGGAACATCGTATCAGCGCCAACAATAGGTAGGATTGGACCAAAGCGACTCATGCCAGCAAAGCGGTTAAAGAATTCATCTTCTGCACCGAACACAACAGACGGACGCAAGATCACAGCGTTTGGCATATGCGCCAGAACGCTCGCTTCACCAGCGGCCTTTGTCTTAGCGTATTCACTGTCGGCATCCGCATCGGCACCGATGGCGGAAATATGTACCATACGGCCAACGCCCGCGACAGCAGCCAAACGGGCAACGCGCTCAGCACCCTCGGCCTGCACCGCATCAAATGTATTGCGGCCACGTTCAGCCAAAACACCCACGCAGTTCACAACCGCATCTGCCCCGCCCATGACGGACGCGACAGACGCATCATCACGAATATTGCAGAACACAGGCTCGACCTGACCCACAGCACCATAAGGGCGCACAAACGTCGCCTCGTTATGATTGCGGACAGCGACACGCACTCGCCAGCCTTCTTTGGCCATGCGGCGGGCAATATAGCGACCGACAAAACCGGATCCGCCGAAAATGGTAACAAGCTTGGTCATGACATCTGGCCTCTGTGCAAAGTTGCCACGGGTTTACCGCCCCAAACCCCATCAGACAAGGCGCAACGTCTCCTTCATCTAACCCTAATTACATCAACCAGAGGTTACCACGCGATCGTCCTGCAAAAACGCCTCCGAATCGCGTTGACAGCACACCAACCCCGCCCTAAACGAACTTCACGTAATCTGTTGCCCAGATGGCGGAATGGTAGACGCGCTAGCTTCAGGTGCTAGTACTCGCAAGGGTGTGGAGGTTCGAGTCCTCTTCTGGGCACCACAAATCTACCACTTTATCCTTGTTCTTATGGCTACAATGGCTCATACCGTCGCCTAAGGAACACTTTTTAGCGTCGTCTAGGAACACTTTTCTGTCGTAGTTAGGAAAACTCGTAGGTGTTAGTGTGGCGATAGTGTCTCCAACAACAGGAGACTACCGATGTTCAAACTACCCCCGTACACCGAGCTAAAAGCTGATGGCATCTACCGCTACCGTCGTCGTGTCCCTGTCAAAGCCATAAAAGAGCTGGGTAAAGGTTTTCTGTATCGCAACCTCGGTAAGACCAAAGATGAAGTTTTGGCTAACTGGTCAGGTGCTCATCAAGAAGTTGAAGCCCTGTTCGAGCAAGCCAAGAGCAACACCAAGGTAGAAGCAGAAGTGTTCGCCACGAAGGATGAACGCGAGAAAGTCCTACATCTGGTCCAGAAGCACTACGGTAAAGAAGCCTCACAGCTATTGGCTATGGGTGCTGTCGATGAGAACTTTGAATACGCTTTGATGGGGCTAGCTGATGAGCTATCGGGGTCTATCCCTCGGAAGACTGAAGCCATTCTGTACAGTGGTAAGGTTCCTGCCAAAGTCATCACGATGAGTAGTGTCATTGATGCCTACTACGGCTACAAAACCTCTGGTGATACTGCTACGGATAAGCGTCTACATAATCGCCTGATGCGGGTCAAAGGAGACCTCACAGAAGCCCTTGGTGAGCTGAAGATACACAAACTGCCCATAGACAAAATCAGCAGGATAGATGCCAACACCTACCGAGACCTTTTGCTCACAAGGATGGTGCCAACAAGTGTCCAGAGAAACAAGAACACCGTAAATGCTTGCTTCAACTGGTTCGTAAAAGAAAACGGGTTGGATCTACCAAGTCCCTTTGTGTTCATCATCAAGGACGCGGGGCACACCAAGAATGACAGATTACCTTTATCACAGGACGATGTTAGCACCCTGAACAGCAAGTTCGCTGGTTCTTCTGTTGATGTCATCTACAAGGTTCTTCGTGATACTGGTGCTCGTGTCGGTGAGGTAGCAGGACTGCTTGTCGGTGATGTAAGCCTTCAAACAAAGACCCTACACATCAAAGCTAACGACATCAGAGGCCTAAAAAGCCAATCAAGCGAACGTAAGGTGCCTTTGTCGGATACAGTGCTAGAGGCCCTCCAAGCCCTAAGAGTAGGCAAGGAGGATGACCAACCAATCTTTGATGCTTACGCCAGACCAAATGGCAATACAGCCCTGTCGGCTATCCTGATGAAACACCTGAGAGAAATCATAAAAGACCCTCGTAAGTCTGCGCACAGCCTTCGCCACAAGATGAAAGATGAACTCCGTAACACTGGTTGTGACAGTTCCTTGGCAGATGCCATTCTTGGCCACACCACAGCAGGGGTCGGTGCTAGATATGGTAGCGGATATTCTGCGGAAGTGATGAGGTGTGCTCTCGTAAAGATCTGGTAGAACCCTCAGAAAACACATCAAACCGAAACAATAACCTACTGATATTAGGCCAAGAATGCAAAGCAACCACTCCAACAAAGCCCGTGCATTTAACCCGTTTCTTCGCGCTGGGACTAACAAGATGAAAGACCTCATCGGGGAGGTCCAAAAACAAGTGGAAGGATACGAGCACTTTCATAAGCTGCGTAAGCGGGCTCGGAAGGCCGTGGACCAAGCGACGTTCGAGCGGACACTAGAAGCCATTGTCTGTGACCTGTGTGTTTGTGTCCTTCAGCCTGATTTTGATGCCATACACCTCCCCCTGTCCAACAAAGTCTTGCGGAAACAATCCCGATATAAAGGGGTGGCGCTGGGCAAGACACTTCCCGATATTATTCATGTACTAACTGCAGAAGAGACTACATTTGTTGGCCTAAAAACGGGGACCAGTAAATTTAGAATAATTGATGAGATGATGAATGTGGCCTTTGCTGGTGGGGTCCAAACCACCCTCTGGGCTGAACACAAACTCCTAAGTCGGATTGAGCGCTTTGGCATTTGCTTCGAGGACACCCAACAAGACCCTGGAGAAGAAGCCATCATTCTGCGTGCCCCTAAGGATCGCTCTGACCAAAGCGCAATGGCAAAAGAATACACGGACACCGCAGACACCCTTGCCCTGAGAGCTCAGCTGACAGACATAAATACTTGGCTAGGGGGAGCTGACCTCCACTGTGACCTCTCAGAGATAAACACCCAGGACAGATATCTGAGACGCATCTTCAATAATTCTGACTTTGCTCAGGGTGGTCGCCTCTACGGGGGCTTCTGGCAAAGAATGTCATCTCAGGACCGTCAGGAGAACATCTTGATTGATGGTGATTGTGTTGTTGAGCTTGATTACGGACAAATGAGCCTAGCCATGCTCTACGGGATAGCTGGGAAAACCCCACCAGAGGGTGACCTATATGACCTATCTGCTTTTGGCATCCCAACTCAGTACCGTAAGGGCCTCAAGAAGTGCATCCAGGCGATTGTGAACAGTCCAGGCATTCCCAAACGCGTCCCCAAGGGTGTCAGACAACACCTCCCTGCAAGATACAGCATGAGGGACATCCTCGAAGCAGTTGAGCAGAAACATGCTGCCATCTACCCACTGATGACCTCGGGCATGGGTATGCAGCTGTTCCGCAAGGAGTCAGATATCTTGGTTGATGTTCTTCTGACCCTAAAGGCTCAAGGCATTACTGCCCTACCAATCCATGATGCTGTTGTTGTCAGGCATGATAAGTCAGACAAAGCTGAGGCTGTTATGAAGAAGGTGTTCAAAGAACATACAGGTATCACCCCTGATGTGTCCTTAGGATAGACCTAAAGGAAGGTACCTATTGGAGGTAAGTTGTTGTGGATAATTATTAAGAACAACATCAATACAAGAGGTCCTAGGGGGGATATCTAACCCCTCTTCATATAGGGGACCCGTAAGCATTGAGGACATTTGACCGTTAGGTGTTTCAGCGAAATTTTTAATTGGTGTCGTTGGCTAGTTGAAGGCATGCCCGTAAGGTCTGTTCACGGCCCAAAGCCGACCTTGAGCATAGTCTTCTAATGCTGCGTTTGCAGCCCGCATTTACTCAGGTCGAATGGGAACCGCAGACAGATCATTAGGCCTTCGCCGGGTACGTCTTTGACAATGCGCCCGCGAAAAGTGCCTTTGCGCTTGAAGCGTCGTCAATCGACTCACGCACTTTACTGTTTTGCATATCAAGAGAACGCAAGGTTCCATCAATCTCAGCAATCGCCTCGATCCTCGAAAACTCAGCACCATGCTTTGCGGCGTAGTCTCTTAGCCCTTTCAGCTTTGGCAAGGAGTCCGCCAAATGATGCCCGTGCGGGTCGACAATACTTGAATTGATTTCACCGGCCTCATCCGCTGCGAAGAAGATGAAGTCTGGCCGCAATATTTGGGCTTCATTATCCTGCTCGTAGACAATGCCAAGCGATTCCGGTTTTGGCGTCGACGGATTCCGATACCAAGCAATAGCGCTGTCAGATGCCATCTCGTTGTCAAGAACTTGACGCTCCCAACTATTCAATAGGTCGGGATACTTGCCGTCTTCATCGGATAGGAGATGCCGTTCAAACAATGGCAGGACAACTTCTGAGCCGTCTTCTCTCAACTCCTTCGTCGCTTGAAGGCGGCTACGTGGCGAAGCGAGAGACACATCTAAGGGCTGGGCACTGAGTTCCCGCAATTCCCGATAAACGTCTTTTCGTTCGTCAGTGAAGTCCTTGATCGCGTCTGCATGTGTCGTCAGCCAAGTGTTTGCAAGTTTCTCTGCCTCGGCTTCTAGCTTGGTTTTGACGTCCTCAATTAAACCCAACGCAGCAACATCGGTATGGGCTTCCATTAAAGCTTCTTCGAAGTCATCTGCATCAGCATTCTGTTCGGCCACATGCTCACTAAAAGTTTTTGCAAGGTCTGGGGAGATTAACCTGCCTGCGCGTTTGTAAGCGTCTTCGATAACGGCGTAATCGGCAACTTCAACGAATTCGTCGAATGTCATTTTTTTTGCTTCGATGTCAGTTCGGAATGATATTCCGCCGACGGTTAAAATCTCGGCTCGTGCTTTCGAGATGTCTGCGGCACGTGCCTGCGTTTCTGCGTCCAGAACAGTATGCAAATGGGAGTGCGCCTTCTTGCCTGCATTGGATAACAGCCCGTCAGCGGAAAGTTCATGTGCAAGAGCAGTCAACCTCTTGATCGGTCGCGCTTGTTTTTTCGGCAGTGCGGCGGACGGAAGGGTTGTCAATTTATCCCATACTCCATCGGCAATGTTCGGGTTTGGCGTCATCTCTCTGGGATTGATCAGTACGCGTCGGCCCGGCAAATTACCACTGCCGTCGCCACCAGACATCAATGCTTCGACAACAGCTTTCACGGCGTCTTTGTTGAACTTTGGCAGTAGGCAATCAACCGAATTCAGGCGCTCGTTGCCCGGAATGCGGCGTGCAAGCGGCGTCCGCACCATTCGCCCCAAAAGTTGCGTGATGTGTGTTTGATCAGAAGCGGCTCGGAATGAAACCATAACTTCGGCTCGTGGACAGTCCCAACCAGTGCTGATGGCATCTTTCGCCAACAGAATGCGGACGTGCTCCGACTCTTGGACGCGTTCGGGCGCAATGTAGGGTACCGAATAGCCGCCACAGTTCTCTGTTTGGTGTTCACCGAATACGTTAAAAACACAGTCCGACGGTAGGTCCGGCCAAGTGTCGAAGATGGTCTTCAACCAAGTTCCGATTTCATCTTTGTTGGGCGAATTTGGTACCTGCAAAACCATCAATGGTTTCACCTGCCTCCCCTCGCCTTGGCCCTCAGCATAGGCAGCCCAAGCCTCGCTGGATTCTTTCAATTTCTCGGTTCCACGTCGAAGCAAAACCGTCGTGACGTCCCCAGCCTGATCGGGAACGTCCAGTACAATGGTATCCTTCAATAGACCGGACTCTTGTACTAGCTTTGGGTCTACAACAACGTTCGGTAAGGCTGTCCGGTTACTCATCGCGCCAACAGCATCGTTGAAGCGCTGAACCGTCGCAGAGACGCCCCAGACAATCGGAATCCCCGGTATAGAACCATGCCCATTGATAAGCCGCGTCACAATGGTCTGGGTGCCTTGCCTTGCGTCCCGCATGCCTCGGTGGGCCTCATCAAGCACTAGATACAAAGTCAGGTCGGGATCTTCGACTGTATTGCGAATGGTGTCCCAGATTGTATACGCCCGCCCATCTGGCATCAGGGGCACGCCATCAACGGTTAGGACGCCTTGGTCGCTGGGGTCAGCACCACGAACCAACATAGACGTCTTGGAAAGCTTTTGCGTGTTCAGGAAGTGGACCGTTGTGAATCATTTGCACTCGTTTGGGATTGTGATGACTCAAACTGACTCCGTGTGAATTGTGGTGTCGCACTACTGTGCTGTCTGACGTTTTGGGCAC
>Ga0209279_10000237_pt1 | contig 38069 bp, 44 predicted proteins | sample CoawatmetaG00DNA_3_FD_187508 | JGI IMG/M metagenome (GOLD analysis project Ga0209279, IMG submission 187508) | Marine microbial communities from the West Antarctic Peninsula - Coastal water metaG006-DNA (SPAdes) (version 2) | ecosystem: Environmental > Aquatic > Marine > Coastal ...
ACTTTAAATATTTAAACAAGTATTGGGATAAAACAGTTAGTGTACATATAAATGACGACAACTTGTTAGAATCAATTCAACGGTTAGGTAACAGTCTTATTGATGAATTAGACGTTCCTATTGCAAGCAATCCATTAGATGCCCAGCAAAGTAAGTTCTTCAAAGCAGTATATCAACATCCGTCGAGGACAGATCATCAAAGGTTTATAGAAAAGTTATGAGCAACGAAACCGACAGAATACAAAATGTAAAAGACATTACTAATACTATAAGTCCTACTTTTTGTTTAGCCAAGTGGCATCACACTACAATTTATTTACATACCGGCGACACACACAGTTGTTATCATCCATCACCTCATCATATACCTCTTGAAGAAATTGAAAAAGATCCTTCGGCACTTCACAATACAATAGAAAAGAAAAAAGAACGTGCATTAATGTTAATAGGTGAACAGCCTAAAGGATGTCAGTACTGTTGGAATGTTGAAAAGCTTAGTGACACACATATTAGTGATAGACATGAGCGTAATGCAGGCATTTACAATCAACACAGACTAGAAGAAATTGTTAATAGTCCGTGGGACTTTAATATTAACCCTGAATACATTGAATTAGCATTTAGTAATGAATGTAATTTTAAGTGCGGATACTGTCATCCTATGGCTAGTAGTTCATATGACGCAGAAATAAAGAAGCATGGTCCTATGCCAGTTAAAAATCACACATTAAATGTTGATTGGTTTAAACCTTATGCTGAAGATGAAAATCCTTACATAAAAGCTTGGTGGAAATGGTGGCCAGAAGTAAGTAAAACACTAAACATTCTTCGTCTTACTGGCGGAGAGCCTCTAATGCATAAAAGCACTTGGAATTTATTTGAACGTTTAAAAGAAGATCCTAAACCCCAATTAGAAATAAATTTGAATAGTAACCTTGGCATTAAAGAAGCAATGGTTAAAAGATTAGCAACAAATGTTAAAGAATTAAAAGATGATAAAAAGATTAAAAACTTTAAATTATTTTCTAGCTTAGATTCGTGGGGTGCTCGGGCAGAGTATATACGCACAGGATTAAAACTAGATTTATGGGAAAAGAATTTAAATCATTACATATCAATAACAAATGCTCCAGTTAGTATCATGTGTACATTTAATATTTTAAGTGTAACTTCGTTTACACAATTTTTACAGAAAATTTTAGATTGGCGAACACAGTATCAAGCAACAATGAATCCAGGAGGATATGGAAGACGTATTAGATTTGATACTCCTTATCTAAAAGAACCATTACAATACGATATGATGATATTGCCTAAGGAAGAATTTTTGCCGCACTTTGATAAAATATTAGAATTTATTAACGATAACAAAGATGACAACGATGCTACTAAGTTTACAGAACTAGAGTATCAAAAGTTTCGTCGTGTGCGTGATTACTTTGCTACAGCTAACTATGATGAAAAAAGAGTTAAAGAAGGTCGTATAGATTTTTATAATTGGTTTAATGAGTATGATCGTAGGCGCAATGTAAACTTTTTAGAAACGTTTCCTGAAATGGAAAACTTTTATAATCACTGCGGCGAATTAGCAGAAATTGCAAAGTCTCAACCAGAGTCAGATTAACGATATGTTTTACTACTAAATACTATTATATGCTACTATAATAGAAAGGACGTATATTGGAACATGTAACAGACGTATTTGGTACTGAAATCTTTAAGAACGCTTCTGAGTTTAAATCAGCTAAGCCAATACCTTTAGGTATTATGGATAACTTCCTCCCAAAAGATCTTGCACTAAGCATGTACAACGAAAGCCAAACTATTCCTGACGAGCATTGGAAGACGTTTACAAGAAACGGCAGCCATATGATGGAAGTAAATAAGATGGAGTTAGCGCCAATTGCGTTTAACACACTTAATTATTTTCATAGTTCAAATTTTTTAAAATTGCTTTCAGAGTATACAGGAATTACAGGACTAATTCCCGACCCGCATTTAATAGGTGCAGGCTATAGTAAAAGTTTTAACGGTGATATGCTAAACGTACATACTGATTTTAATTGGAACGATCAACTTCAATTACATAGAGTATTAACATTTACTTTGTACTTGACACCTGATTGGCAAGTAGACTGGAAGGGTGCATTAGATTTTTATGATAATAAAAAAGAAAATATTGTAACAACTGTAGATACGTTGTTCAATAGATGTGTAATTTGGCAATATAATAGATTTGGATATCATGGTTATGCTGAACCAATAGAGTGTCCAGTAGATAAAAATAGAACAACTTTTAGGTTATTTTACTATACTAGTAACAGCACACATTTACCAGACGATCCACCTCACAGAAGTTTATATTGGATTGATGATATATCAAAAATACCTTATGATAAAAGGACACAAGAATGAAAATATATACTAAGACAGGAAAAACAAGCATGTATTTTGACAAAAGTATAGTAGAGGTTGTTCACTCTAGGCATCGCTTTGAGCAAGGATCAGTATTTTGGCATGATCAACATGACGCCGCGCAAAATCGTTTATATTTTAATGACTTTTTAGATTACTCTATATCTAAACACCTACGTCGTGATCCTACTTCTAAAATTCTTTTATTTTACGGTGATGAGTATTTTAATAAACTTGACATAGAAATTATAGCTAAAGCTTTAATAGAAACAAAAGTACCAGCTAATCAACTTTACATTATATGCATTGACGAAAACTTTAAAAAATGGGCTGGCGATATGTTTACTGAACTTGGATTGCCTAATGTAAATATTACTGTACTAAATGTGTTAATGAAAAGAGTTGTTGCACCGCCACTAACACCTACACCAATGAAGTATAGGTTTAGTACTTTTAGTAGAAATTATCTTAAATTTAGATTACAACTTTTTTGTGAGTTAATTAAAAAAGATATATTAAAAAACTTTGATTATACATTTAACAACATTATGCCTTATGGTGAAGTTATTACATTTTCACATGATGAGATGCTTACACATGCAGAAGAAATGGGCTACAGTCGTACTTCAGAATTAACTAACTGGATGTCTAAAGTGCCGTATACTTTAGAATCAACTAACCAATTTGGCAACGGCTGGCAAGATAAAATGGCAACAGGAATATACGATAAACTTGCATCAGCAGGTATTAGTGTTATAATAGAATCGCATTTTGATCCTTTTTGGAACTTTAAAGGTCATTCATACGAAGATTTTAGAAAATTTAGTCCTGCATTTCCAACAGAAAAAACATACAAAACTATAGGATGTACTAAACCGTTTATGGTAGTTTCTACCCCAGAATTCTTAAAAGAATTTAAACAACTGGGATATAAAACGTTTCATCCGTATATAGACGAAACATACGATACAATTGAAAATGACAATGACCGTATGAAAGCAATTACGTCTGAAATAGAAAGACTATCGAATTTATCAGATCAAGAGTTTGCCGCAGTGGTTACAAAATGTACAAAGATTGCTAACCACAATGCACAAGTTATGCAAACTAAGCAAGCAAACTATTCTTTTCCACTAGAATTTAAATGGGCAGAAGAAATAATGGTAGATACTTTTGCAAAACCTAGAGTAACATAATATGCACATTTTTATAACAGGTATAGCTGGCTTTTTAGGAAGCCATTTAGCAGATCGCATGATTGAATTAGGTCATGAAGTTTCAGGCAATGATACTCTTATCGGCGGCTATGAAGATAATGTAAATCACAAAGCTACTTTATACAAAGTAGATTGTTGTGATAGAGAGCGCATGGCTGACATAATGAAAGGCGTTGATATTGTTGTACATACTGCTGCAACTGCTCACGAAGGACTAAGTGTAGTAAGTCCAGATTTTATTACTAAAAATATATTTCAAGCAACTGTAGCTACAGTTAGTGCAGCACTAGAAAATAAAGTAAAACGATTTGTGTATTGCACTAGTATGGCACGATACGGCGGACAAACAATTCCATTTCATGAAGAACAAACTCCTGCGCCAGTTGATCCTTACGGCATTGCAAAAGTAGCAGGCGAACAGGTATTAATAACACTTAGCGAAGTGCATGGAATGGAGTGGAATATTGCTGTTCCTCATAATATAGTTGGACCAAGGCAACGATATGATGATCCGTTTCGTAATGTAATGAGTATAATGATTAATAGAAACTTACAAAGCAATCCTTCTATTATATACGGTGACGGCTTACAAACAAGATGTTTTAGTTATGTTGATGATTGTATACAGTGTCTTGAAAAACTTACATTAGATAAAACTATTATAAACCAAATTATAAATATTGGACCAGATGAAGGAACAATTACTATTAAAGATCTAGCAAAACTTGTAGCTAACAAAACAGGCTGTAACTTAGATCCTATACATGTAGATGATAGGCCTCAAGAAGTTAAACATGCAATGTGTAGTGCAAACAAAGCAAGAGAACTTTTAAATTATAAAACAACAACTACTTTAGAAACAGCAGTTGAACACACAGTTCAATATATTAAGAACCGCGGCACAAAGCCTTTTGATTATACTTTTCCTTTAGAAATAGTAAATTCTAGGACACCCAAAACGTGGACAGACAGGTTAATTTAAATGCATTTTACTTTCGACACTTTAGACTATGGTGGTCAATTTCAGACTGTGCCAAGAAACTTAACTAACTGTAGAGATAAAAATCTATCAGGTATTTCTAGATTTACTCCTAGTCCTATAGTAATTGGATTTATGCTACACAGCGATAAGTCTGGCCATACATTTGGATCAACACATGAACGCGGCCAAATTCATGTTATTGCTACTGGTGTTGCACATGCTCCGTGGGATTGGTGCGGACCTGATAGTATAGGACAAGGATTTAATAACGATGTTCGTAATAGAAAAAGTTTATTTGATTATCTAACTAAAAAACAACGTAAAGCATTGCGCAAGGGCGGAGCATACTTATTAATAGATCAATCTCATGAAGGGTATCAAACTAAATGGTTATGGAGTTGGTTCCATAACAATTGTAAAACTCATAATATTAATCCTAAACAAATTATATATGTTACTGGCAACTTAGATTGCACAGACCAGTATAACACTTGGGCAGACAGTTATGCATTAGAAGATAGAATATTAACAATTCCTTATCCCCATTTTGAACCTGTAATTTCTAATATATTAAACGACAACTTAGAAAAGTATCCAACATTTGAACAGCAGTTAGAATACAAACTAGCTAACATAGATACTATAAAAACTTACAGTGCTTTACAAAAACGTCCAAGAGCACATCGTGCTTGGTTCTTTAAACATCTATCTGATGCTAACTTATTAGAACATGGCATAAACAGCATGAATGCGTTTCGTATTGAGAATACAAATTACGAAGGTAAAATAATGACAGAGGACGAGTATAGATCTGTAATACACCAGCTACCTATGTTACCCCCAACTGTTGGAATAAAAGGATTAAAAACGTTCGCTTCAGATGATTGCGCACATTATTTAGAAAAATTTAATGAAGAAACAATGTTAGATACATGGCTAACTGTTGTTAGTGAAGCGTCATTTGGCGAAAGCGAAAACGAATGCTTTATTAGTGAAAAGACATTTAAGCCTATAGCATGCAATCATCCTTTTATAATAGCAGGTAATCAAGGATCGTTGCATCGATTAAGAGAATTAGGATATAAAACATTTAGTCCGTTTATTGATGAAAGTTATGACAGTCTACCTACATGGCAACGAATGGCAGCAATTACAGTAGAGCTAACTAGAATAAACAATATGTCTATCAACGAAAAAATAGAATGGTATCAAGGCATGCAGGAAATTTTAGATCATAATTATAAACTTCTAAAATTTAAGTCTCACTTTGAAAGCATATCGTCATATTCAAACATTATAGAAAAATACACTACGAGTAGGAATAATTAATGTATCAAGTACAAGTTAATGAAATAAACAAAAAACTAAACAATAATAAAAAGGCTATTATTGCAATAGGTTGCTCTTTTGTACAAGGGCAAGGTGCAGTTGATGACGAGTTATATAATACATACAACTGGAAGTTTACCGAAGGCGAGCCGCTTACAATGCAGGCTTCGCCTAAAGAAAGAAAACGTTTAATAAAAAGGCACAGAGGCCTTGTTGGCACTGACTTTGCAGGTAAATTAGATTTTACTATGATGGAGTATAAAAATTCATTTGTTAATGTACTGTGTGAAAAATACTTTACTGGCGATTACACTCCAATTAATTTAGGAATGAGAGGATGTGGAAACCGTGCTTCGATTAAAGAATTATATATGTATCCTGATCTTGATTTGCATAAAGCAGAGGAAATTATAGTTATATATTGCCCAAGCGGTTTGGAAAGATTTGATTTTATTAATGACCAAGCAACTGATCATTTTAATTGGAAATGTATGTGGCCTGCTAGTGACCGTGACGGGATGCCAGAGGGCGGTAGAAAGCAGTTATGGACAGGTTATGCTAACGAACTGTCAAGTCCTAAATTTGAAATAATGGAGCAACTTGCCCACGTACAAGAGTTAATAACATGGTGCAAAGCTAATAACGCAAAATTAATAGTTACACCAGGCTTTGATAGAAGATATGATAAAGATTATTTTACAGAATGTCTATCACAGCATGTTAGTCGAAACGAAGATGGCATGACAGTATCTAAACGTTTAGGCGGAATTATAAAAGGCGCTAGTGATAAAACACATTTAATAGATTTATTTCCATGGGACTCAATGTTTGAGCCAGGCGGATATACTACTTTTATAGACTTAGTGCTATCAAAAGAACTAACATTACAAGATAAACAAGATCATTACTGTCAGTTTTTAGGACGCGGCAGTCCAGACGGATGGGTAACACCGTGTTCGCATCCTAGCCAGAAGGCGCATGATTTGTTCGCAAATCAATTATATACACATATAACTAAGGACTAACAAGATGGGCAAAAAACAAAGAAGACTATTAGAAAGGTTTAATATCCTTAGTCCCCCAGTGCAAGAACCAACCCCTAGAGAAGGACCTCTTGGAGATGATGCATTACCTTTTTATATAAATGATCCTAAAAGGCCATTTACCTTTAAACCCCAATCTGCCAAGCCTAATTTTATTCCTGAACTTGCTGGCACATTTAAAGAAATGGATGGCGACAGGTTCGAAAGTCTTGAAAAGAATAAAAAAATAAAAGAGAATAACCCTGAATGGCTCTATCATACCAAAGAAGTTAGATACACTACAAATAGAGATGGATATCGAACTTATGAATGGGATAAAGTAGATTGGCCAAACGCTATTGTAATATTTGGGTGTTCGTGTACTTATGGAATTGGTGTTGATGACGATCATACATTATCAGCATACTTAGAAAAATATTCAGGCAGACAAGTAGTTAACTTAGGAGTAGGTGGCGGCTCAAATAGTTTAATGTTACAAAACAATCTTAACTTACTAGAAAACTTTGGCACACCGTATGCTGTAGTTAACAATTGGAGTACTTCGGATCGTTTTGAATTCTTTGGTAAACATAACCCTTACCATGCAGGTCCATGGGACGGTCTACAAGTTAATGGCCCAAGACTAGACAAAGGACCAAGTGATATGATTGATATTGAACAATTATGGAAAAATACTTTTGCAGATCCGTCCCACGAAGCAGGACTTTCATTTTACGAAGGACAAATGGGCAAATGGTTATGGGAAGGTAGATGTAAATATGCCAGTATATCATTTTTTTCGGGAAGTCCCTTACATCTTGACAAACAATTTATGATTGATAATCAAGCTAGAGATTGTATTCACCCTGGTCTAGGTAATTATAAAGAAATAGCAAAATATTTATGGAAAAGGTTTAAATGAGCGATTATAACGAATCAGCAGATATTGCTGAAAATCAACTAAAACGTATTTCACCAAGTATGTGCTACGCTAAGTGGTCTCAAATGTCTATGCATTTAACTAACGGTACTACACACAGTTGTTATCATCCTCCGTTACATAAAATTGATGTTAAAGAAATAGTAGACAATCCAAGTGCGTTACATAACACTAAACAAAAAAAGAAAGAACGCAAACAAATGCTTGCAGGCGAAAGACCTGAGGGCTGTTCTTATTGCTGGAAGATTGAAGACCAAGGCGGGCGTAGTGATAGGATTTATCGCAGCGGAGAGCAATGGGCACAAAATTCTAAAACTGATATAATTGAATCGTTAGACACTGGTGACGTTACACCTCGTTATGTAGAAGTAAACTTTAACCAAGCATGTAATTTAAAATGTTCATATTGTTCTCCGCACCTTAGTACTGCTTGGGAAGAAGAAGTTAATAAGTTTGGTCCTTACAACATTATAGATAATAAAGGTAAATCTGCTCAACATAATAATATTGAGTATCTAGCAAAAGATGGATTAATGCCACTAAAGGGTAAGCAAGCAGATAATCCGTATGTAACAGCATTTTGGAAATGGTGGCCTGACTTATATAAGAAACTTGAAGTATTTCGTATTACAGGTGGTGAGCCTCTAATGGATGTTAACACGTTTAAAGTACTTGACTACATCTATGAAAATCCTAACGCATGGTTAGAAGTTAGTGTAACTAGTAACTTTTGTCCTCCTAAATCTGAGCTAATGACTAAGTTTATTAACAAACTAAAGAAGTTAGAAGAAATACAAATTTGGAAAGATGATGAACGCTTTAATCCTGGATCAGGTAACAACTGGTATGTTAATATGGCATTGAAAAATGTTGCTGTATTTGTTAGTGTTGATTCTGTAGGCGAGCAAGCTGAGTATATTAGAACTGGATTAGACTATAGTGTTATGCAAACTAATGTAGACACATTCTTAGCAGAAACTACTAACACAACAATGACATTTATTAATACTTTTAATGCGCTAAGTGTACCTAAGTTTAAAAACTTTTTAGAATATATTCTTTCATTAAGGGCTGAATATAGCAGAGATGCCCAAGGAATCAAATATGTTCCTATACACGACCCTTACAACACACATGACGATTATGAAATACATCCGCGTCAGCGCATTTGGTTTGATATTCCGCTATTAAGAAATCCAGCATGGCAGGCAATACATATTTTACCAGAAGAATTTGATCATTACCTAGTAGATGCAATTGCATTTATGAAAGCAAATGCAAATACTGATAATTTTATAGGATTTTATGACTTTGAAATTGAAAAGGCTGAACGTAACTTAGCAGCGTTACAAGCAAGGAATTTAAGTAGTCCTGAGGCACTTGATAGAAACCGCCACAACTTAGTTAAGTATTTTGATCAACATGACAAACGTCGAGAAACTAATTTTTTAGAAACGTTTCCTGAATTTACTGATCTTTATAATAATTACTCTTGACAAACAAACTAATAGGTGCTATAATAACACATGTATGATATTGTATTCATAAGTTATCAAGAACTTAGTGCAGATGAAAATTACGCTGCATTAAAGTTACGCTTTCCTATGGCTAAACGTGTGCATGGAATTAAAGGAATACACCAAGCACATATTAAAGCAGCAAAGAAATGTTTTACTAAGATGTTTTGGATTGTAGATGCTGATGCAATAATTATGGACGACTTTAACTTTGATTATGTTGTTCCTGATCATCAACTAGATCACGTACATGTTTGGCGCAGCAGAAATCCTATCAACCATTTAGAATACGGCTACGGCGGAGTAAAATTATTTCCAAGAAAATTAACTATTGATATGGATACAAATAAGCCTGATATGACTACAAGTATTAGTTCAAAGTTTATTGCCGTAGATGCTGTTGCAAATATTACAGCATTTAACACAAGTCCATTTGAAGCATGGCGCAGCGCATTTAGAGAATGTGCAAAATTAAGCAGTAAATCTATTGCGAGGCAAAACAATGAAGAAACTGAAGAAAGGCTTGCAGTTTGGCAGTCCAAAGGACGGGATCAAACTTATGGAAAGTATGCTATTGCCGGTGCTAATGCTGGCAGGGAGTTTGGGCTTTCTGATAATGCTGACCTTAAACTTATAAACGACTTTGACTGGCTATATGAACAATTTTCAAAACATACCATTTGAGGACATAACAAGCTTTGGACAAAAGACCTTACTAGGTACGAACTTGTTCACAGTTAGTTGGATCCTTGCTAGATTTTGTAACTATAATTGCAGTTATTGCTGGCCTTATGCTCGCAGTAGCACTCCTGATCACCAAGATTTAGAAGTATATATTAAAACAATAGACAGTATTAAAGAACAAGCTAGGGCAAACGGATTTACTGACTTCCATTTTAGTTTTAGCGGCGGCGAGCCTACTGCTTATAAATACTTTGGGAAGGTTATAAACCATTACTGTAGTGATACAGCTCCTGAATACCAAAGTATCCACATGACGACCAATCTAAGCCCGGGAAGCAAATGGTGGAACAATTGGTTAGAAGCTACGAGCAGTTTACAGCGTAGAAGTATAACAGCAAGCTACCATGCGGAGTTTGCAAATGAACAGGAGTTTGGAGATAAATGTCTTCAATTAATGAAAAATAATGTATATATTACAATCAATCAAGTTATGGTCCCTGAAATGTTTGAAGAGCTTTACGAACGCCTACAGAGATTTGCCGCCAGAGGTATTAATGTTACTCTCAAGCCACAGTCCGATCCTACAGCCTCTCGTGTGGTATCCGGATATACAGACATACAACTTGACAAATTACAAGCCGGATTCCCACAAAGAATCCCAGACGAATTTAAAAAAATAATACCTTTATTACAAGTAGAGTTACAAGACAAAGCCGGCAACAAGTACTACATAGATCAAGCTGAACGATTTAATGCCTTTGGATTCAACAAGTTTAAAGGCTGGAATTGTAATGCAGGATACCAAGGATGTGTTGTACGTGAAAATGAAGTTAAGCGCAGCTACAGTTGCCATGACGAACCCTTAGGCACGTTAGACGGCGGATTTGAGCTCTTTAAGGCGCCACGTAAGTGCATTACTCCTACTTGTGTAAGCAGTGCAGACAGTAAAATACCAAAGGTAAAGAATGAAGATTGATATTCAAGATATAAAGTTTTGGGCTGATGCTATTCGCAATAGTGAAGATCGTGACCGAACCTTAGAAAGTCTTTGGGGAGGACAACTTCAGTCTAAAACATGGCTAATTGAAACACTTGAACTAAAAACACATATTTCTAATGCTGAATGTGCTATTTTTGGAGGATGGAACGGAGTACTTGCTAGTATGATGTTTAATAGTGAATTAGGAATTAAACATATTACAAGTATAGACATTGATCCTGCATGTGAGCAAACTGCATCAACAATTAATAAACGCCAAGAAATAGATGGCCGGTTTAAAGCAGTTACAGCAGATATGTGTGATTACGAATATACAAATGATCCATATTTTGTTATTAATACAAGTTGTGAACACATTACACCGGGCCAATATAACAGATGGTTAAACAAAATACCCGAAGGTGCAAAGATAGTTTTACAATCTAATAATTATTATGAATTAAAAGAACACATCAATTGTAGTAGCAGCCTCGATCAATTTATTAAGAAGTCTAATCTAACAGAAATACTTATAGCAGAAGAATTACAATTACAAAAATATAAAAGATTTATGATTATGGGAACATTTAATGTATAATTACGAAGATATAACTTCTATACATTTAGAAGTTACAACTAGATGTCAAGCAAGATGTCCTATGTGTCCAAGAAGAGTTCAAGGCGGTCCAGAACTTGACAGTTTAGATCTTACAGAAATTAGTTACCAAATGTTTACTGAATGGTTTCCTATAAGTTTTGTACAGCAACTAAAGTTCTTAAATATGTGCGGGAACTTAGGCGATCCAATTATGGCTAAAGATACGTTAGGTATAATGCAATACCTGCGTAAACACAATGCCGGAATGACCTTACAAATGCATACTAACGGGAGTGCTAGAACAGCAGATTGGTTTAAGGGTCTAGCAGACGTAGGAGTAAAAATTGTATTTGGTATTGATGGACTAAAGGATACACATGCACTATATAGAATTAGTACAGATTACGATAAAATTCTAAAGAATGCACAAGCATTTATTGATGCAGGCGGCGACGCAAGATGGGATATGTTAGTATTCAAACATAATGAACACCAAGTAGAAGCATGCGAACAATTAAGCAAAGATATGGGATTCAAAGGCTTTAGTATTAAGCATACTACTAGATTTAAAGACGGACAGTTAGAAGTTATTGATGATAATTACAATGTAACGCATATATTGTTACCGTCACAAAAAAGTTTAGAAATGATTGCACCGGCAGAAAAAGCTAGGAACGAATCTATGCCAACTATTAATTGTAAAGCAGTTCAAGATAAACAAATGTATATTGCTGCAAATGGAAATGTTAGTCCTTGCTGTTGGCTAGATTTAGAATGGCTACCACAACATAGTTTTTCAAGAATAGACTATATGACGAAAATTAAAGAATACCCTAATTTACACAAGTATTCATTTACAGACATCTTTGACAACGGCTTCTTCAACAAGATTAGTAGTTGTTGGACTAGTACTGGACTTAAAGAATGTTCAAAGCAATGTGGTAGTTTTGATAAACTAAACGCACAATTTGAAAGGCATGAACATGAGTAAAACATTTTGTCCTTTACCTTGGATACATTTAGCAACACGACCTAACGGTGACGTTAGAGTTTGCTGTACTGCTAATGCATCAGGTGCTGGACTTAATGATGATAAAACAGTTGGCCTTGTTAAGAAAGACGGTATTGCTATGAATATGCGTAACCATACTATTGAAGAAGTATGGAACAGTGAGCATATGCGTAACACACGATTACAAATGCTTAACGAACAAGTTCCGGCAAGTTGCCGCAAGTGCTTTGCAGAAGAAGATAAAGGCATTGTAAGCAAACGTCAGTGGGAGACTAAAGTATGGGAACAACGTTTAGACATTGACAATATTGTAGCTCAAACAGATGTTGATGGAAACTTACCTGTTAACATTCCTTACTTTGACTTGCGCCTTGGAAATCTGTGCCAACTAAAGTGTGTTATGTGCAGTCCACATGATTCAAGTAGTTGGATTAAAGAATGGAAACTGCAAAAGCCTAAGTATACAGATAAAAACTTAATTGCAGAACAAAGTTGGGATGAGGACTTCGATTATACTTGGTATAAGAAAGGAAGTTTCTTAGATTCAATGAAACAACAATCGCAGCACATTAAAGAATTGTATTTTGCTGGCGGCGAGCCGTTGCTAATTCCAGAGCATTATGCTATATTAGAATTCATGGTTGATAATAATTATGCTAAAGATATTTGCATACGATATAACAGTAACGGGTTAAAATTACCTGATAAGTTATTTGTACTATGGCAACATTTTAAGAAAATTACATTTAATTTTAGTATAGATGCATATGGTGATAAGAATGATTATATACGTTATCCAAGCAAGTGGGCTGATATTGAAAAAAACTTATATAAACTTGATACTAGTTTAGATAATATTACAATAAATGTTGCAGCAGCAGTACAATTATTAAATGTTCCGTATATACACGAACTAGCTGAATGGAAACAAGATCAAAACTTTAGTAAAGTTAATATAATGCCTTTTGGTGGCGGAATAATTAATACACATTTAGTTTACTTTCCTAGTTACTTAAATGTTAGAACATTACCTAAAGAACTTAAAGAGTTTACTAAAAATAATATTGAAAAGTTTGTCCAACGTCAGAAGTTTAATACAGATTGGAACAACCACGCTATGGGTAAACAGCGTTGGGAAGGTATAATTAGTTATATGATGTCAGAAGATTGGTCAGATAAGTTGCCGCAGTTACAAGACTATTTACGAGTATTAGATGAAACAAGAGGAACAGATTTTACAAAAGTCTTTCCAGAATTAAGGAGTTTAAAAAATGGATAACCAACAACAAGAACGTGCATTGCTTTGGAATAGCCTATGTAATATGGGAGACATGGTAAAACTAAAATTAAAAGTTGATGGACACAGTCTTGTACAACAACTAGAGAAGTTTGAAGATAACTGGTGTCCTTATAATCAAAAGAAAGATACGCACAATAATCGCTGGGGATTACCTGTTACAAGTCATACAGGTGATGTAGCGGAGAATTGGCATTTAAATAGCTTTGGCCATATGCAACGGTATCACGATGTTAAGATGAAAGAAGAAGACTTTACAACTCCAACAGAAGTGTACAAAGCTATTCCGCAACTTGCTAGTTTAGTAGATATATTTGCTCCAGACCTCGGGCGTGTACATTTACTTAGAGTAGATGCCGGAGGATTCTTTCCACCACATAGAGATTATCCTGGAGCAGGTCCAGAATATTTTAGACTGTTATGCACATTTGGTAAAGCCCAGCCAGAGAACTATGCACACATACTTGATAAACAGTTAATTTATCCTGATCCAGAATATGTACATTTTATTAACTTCCAAAAAGAACATAGTGTGTTTAGTTACACTGATGGATTACATTCATTAATACTTACAGTTAAACTAAATCAACGTACACATGATTTAATTATTAAACACAGCATGAGCGAATGAAATTAACTTACCAAGACAAAACAAAAGAAGATTGGTTTCTTGTTAGCTGGACATTAAGCAACAAATGCAATTATCGGTGTTCATATTGTCCAGACCACTTACACAGTGGAAGTACTGGACAGCCCCGATGGGATACTGTTGAACGTTTTGTTAAAGGATTTAAGCAACCTAAAAAGAATATATGTTACCGACTAAGTGGAGGCGAGCCAACATATTGGAAACACTTTACTGATCTTGCAAAGTTAGTTAAACAGCAAGGACATACGTTTACTTTCTTAACTAACGGAAGCCATACTGTAGAATACTATAAAACTATTTCTCAGTTTACAGATGGATATATTATTTCGTATCATCCAGAATATGCAGACATAAATCATATAATGGAAGTTATACAAAACTCTAATTGCCCTGTGTTTATTAATTTAATGTTAGCACCAGATAACTTTGAAGAAATGTTTAATGTCGCAGAAGCATTATATAACTGTTCTGACAATGTTGCAATATGGCCAAAGATTATTCTTGACAAATCAAATATTGATGCTATAACTAATACGCCTTACAACTATTCTCAAGAACAATTAGATACAATAAAGAAATGGCCTTTCTTTAGACCATTACCTGATAGTAATCTTCATAGAGGAGGATTACTTTTAGATGATAAACCAGTAACAGCAAATGATTTAATTAGTACTGATCAAAATAAATTCCAAGGTTGGAAATGCTGGGCAGGACTGCATATGATTAACATTGATATGTGGGGAAACATGTATAGAGCTGATTGTCAAGAAGGCGGACCTTTAGGAAACATTGAACGCTATAAATTACCAAAAGAAACTATTATTTGCGGTAAACAATCTTGTGCATGTTTAAGTGATATCTATTTAAGAAAAGAGACTGCTTAGTTCAGGGCATACATCATGTATACTTGTATTCCTAATACTATCTAATTTATTTGTATAATTAATAAACGCAGCTAATTGTTTATCATTCTTAACGTGTTTATAATTAGTGCCATTTAAAATATGTTGAGGTAAAATTGTAGGATTAAGATATGCTGGTGTTGTTACAACATTAGTTAAATATATTTCGTAATTGTCTTTTTTAACACTATCAAACCATGTTTGCATTTCTTGTAGATGACAAACATTGTATGTCATCACAGTACCAGCAAAAATAACACGATCCATTTTATTAAAATGTTCTAAGTTCTCTACAAGTTGTTGAAACGGAAAGTTGTTGCCGCCACGAATATATTCGTATAGTTTACCAGTTCCTTCAATACTAATATGCCATTTAGTTTCTTTAAACTGTAATGCAAGTTTGTCGAACTCTTCATCAACTACAGTTCCATTAGTGCTAATATCAAGTGTAATGTTTTTAGCAAGACCTAATTTAATTAGATAATGCATAATTAATTTATTAGCAGGCTCCATATAAGGCTCACCGCCTTTAATGTTTACGTATTGTAAATTTTTAAAATACTCTGGATAATCAAATAATCGATCAATTATGCTGCTAGGCATAACCCTATAACCAAATTCTGGATCATGAATAGGACGTTCAATTCCCATGCCTGATAATTTTAAATCTTCTTTAACCCATGCTGTAGAGTTAATGCCGCTGCACATTCTACATTTTAAGTTACACAAATTGCTCATATTAAATTCTAAAAAATAAATGTCGTTTTTATTTTTTGATTCTTCTTTAACAATAGGATTAAGAACTTGTTCAAAAAACTTACGTCTACTATGACCATTAACTTTTTCCTTCTTAACGCATTGTATACAGTTACTTGGCAAACTACCTTGTTCAACAATTTGTTGTGTAGCAATTAATCCAGGATCCTTAAAGATCTCTGGTAATGTATTTTTAAGTAAATTGCCGTGCCTGCCAGTGTATACGCAATCAGGAACAACATCGCCGTTAAATCTAATACTTAAAGCATGTCGAGGAGCTAAACAACTCATAATTTAGATTCCTGTATTATATTTAATTTGTCATCAAACACACAGATAAAATGATCTTGAGTTTTCATGTGATATGTAATTATAGTTATTTGATTGTTGTAAATAATTGGTCTACCAAACATTATATCTTCAAAATATTTTTCTTTAATAATATTGCCGTTTTCATCAATAACTAGTATAGGACAGCTTGGAGTTCCACTTGGAAAGAAGTAAGCATGGTTGTTGAATTCAACTCCACACCTAAATCTATATTTTCCACCAAACTCTAATCCAATATCAAATTGGTAACTTTGTTTAGTTACGGTATTAAATACTAACCCCCTGTTACTATTAAGCGGAAGTAATTCATCGCCATACGGTACAGCAACAATATTATCACCTAGCATAACACCGCAGTTGTACTTCTTAGCAAAGTCTACTCCGTTGATAGTGTGATATTGTGCAGTATTTGTTTTTGTATCAAATTCCACAATAGTATTAAGTCCGGGATCTTCACCAAATGGTAAACTGTATAGTGTAGTGCCTTTAACAATAATGTCTGTATACTTTCGTGTAATAGCTGGATCAATATCTAATTCATAACTATCAAACGATGAGCCATTAAAACTTAGTAGTGATGTGTACCCTGGCTCGTCACCTCTAGGCATACTCCAATAACGTCCATTACAATATACTGTACCCATGTGTAACTTTTTTCCGTTGTGCGGAAGCTTGTGTACTGTTACTTCGTTGTCTCGAATATAGATAGCATTGTTAGTTTCTTCGTAACCTAATGGAAAACTAAATGCAGTATCGCCATATGTGGTATTGGGTTCTCCTCCATGGTTTGTTGCTACGCTATAAAACTGTCCTTTACCTGTAAATGGTAGTTTATGATAAATGGCTTGATTATCTTTTAGTTGGACTACAATATTAAACTCGTCATAAATGCCATACGGAATAAACCAAACACTATCGTCAACAACAGCAGTAGCATTTATTTTGCTTGTAACTGGCGGTAAATCCAAATTAACATAGTTACTATCAGACCACACACTGCTATACTCTTTACACCGCTCTGTTGCAAACGGTGGCGACAATAACGCACCCTTGTATTCTTCTAATATTAAGTGTTTAATATTTGCTTCTTTGTAAAAGTCTTGGAACGCTTTATACATTATTTAAATCCAAAGTATGTATTACTTTTTCTATCTTAGTATCAAACACTAGAACAGTTTGGAATGTTTCGCTTTCTCCATACGGAAATGCAAAAATTACATCATTGATTATTACGCAGTTATTGTACTTTTCAATAGTAGTTGAATCACTAAAGTACTCTCCGATATCTATAGTATAATGCGAATCATCACTTGTGTCAACCACTAATATTTCAGCAAGGTCACCTTGACTTTTCCAAGTATCTAACGGTTCACAAACACATCCGCCTCTGGGAATATAGTATATCTTACCTGCACTATTTTCAACACCTGTAAAGTATTTTTTACTTTCTTTGCCTATACCTAAATCTTTAGTATACCATTTATCAAAATAACTATCAATAATAAGCATTTCGCTCCAGTCTTCATCATGCCCTGCAGGAGGAAAATAAATCTTACCATTACGTGCAACTGTATGACTGTAATACATTCTACTAGTTTGTGTTAGTCCTGTACGTTCACTATGCCAATTTGTTCCGTCAAACTTTAATAAGATATCCCAGTTTGAATTTTCACTATACGGCGGAGCATATAATGTACGTCCTACTTTAGCCAACGTAGTAAACTTTTTATTTGTTAATTCTCTATCAACCAAGTCTGGCCAATGCTCGCTCATGTCAACAAGATTGTACGTTGAGTCACTACATTTGTACTCAATGCCGTGTTGAAACATTTCAATCTTCCAAGATTCGCCACGTGGTACTCCGTAGATGATGCCGTCTATCATCTGTGTAGTATGCCATTTTTTACAATCTTCAAAAGGTACATCTATATGTACATGTTGTATTGAATGGTTATCTAAGTTAATGTGCATGGCCCAACTAAACGGATCATGTTCGCCGTAAGGAAGTGCTACAATCTCGTTACTATGTATATGACCCTGTATATACTTGCCTTTGCCTTTAGGAGATATTTCAATATATTCTACTTCATCTGTTTCAGTATTAACAATTAATATTTTACTTTCATTGTAAGGCAAAAAATATATAAGATGTCGATATACAATTCCGTTTTGCCATTTTTCAAAACTATCATCTACATCAAGTTTAATTTTTGTAATATCATACGTAGTTGGATCCATCTTAATCATGTAGTCGATGGATGCATTTAAACCGTATGGCGGAACATAAAGCATTCCGTTGCTACCTATTGTAGCGTAACTAAAGGATTGCGGCGTCAAATTTATCTCCAAATGCACTTGTTAAGTCTGAATGTAGTTTATTCATAATCTGTTCTTCGGTATATATGCCAATGTTGTCCCAGTCAACCATGCGCATCTTATCACCATCAACCATAATATTACTTAGCACCCAATCAAAATGTGCATACGGAGATGTTTCTTTAATATTGTCTAAACAAAAATTATATACTTTTTTAATAAATTTAGGTGTGTGTTCAAATTTACTTGCAGGTGTGCCAAGTACTTTTTTAACATCAAGAAACTGACTAGTTTCCTCAGACCCCCAATTAATAACATATCCTGGTAAAATTTTATTCATAATAACTACGTGCTGTTCTAATCTTTCTGGTTCTACAGTAATCCAAACTTTACGAAACCTATCACTAAGTTCATAAACTTTTCTACCTTTTTCTTTATTTTCTTTAATTAACATCTTTATGATAAGCCATATGCTGCCGCCACCTCCGGCAAATAGTCTTTAATATACATTCCGCGCCACTTATCTTGTTTTGTAATTTCTCTCACAAAGTGTTCAATAACTAAAGGATCAGCTGGATGATTAGCCCATCCATCAACATCAGGATGAATTCCGTGGAATTGGTCTTTTAAACTTTGCGGAGCATTTTTAACATGCAACCATTCTGGAAGAATTAATAAGTTATCGTAAAGTTTAAAGTTATTTTTTCTAGCATATTCTGTAATTTCGTCATAGTATAAAATATTAAGGAGACTAATCGTTGGAGTAACATCTACTACCCTACAAAAATCTGCATACTTTTGTGCGTTGACTTCTATCTCGTTCCATTTACTTCCGTATCTAATGTAATCAATTTTATCACTTGCAGCATCTAAACTAAGACTCATAATTACTACATCAAACCGCCGCAGAATCTTTTCAATCTTAGGGTTCCAAAGTGTGCCATTGGTATTAAACCTAACTACAACCTTTGGATCAAGTCTATTTAAAAACTTGTCTAAGTGCTTAACCATCATAGGTTCGCCACCTGTTAGATAAACTTCTCTAATAGGCAAGTTATCAAATCTCTTCATAGTTTCTTCTGAAGCCCAATTAAAGTTTGGAATTTCCAATACTCCGTGCAATGGCTGGATACCTGCTTTTTTCATTTCAATAGCTTCTTCAGCTATACTACTACTGCTCATTTCCCAGCAACTAATGCATTTAAGGTTGCAGCTATTGCCAAACCTAATATCAAGATGACTTATACCAGGTCCATAAAAGTTTCTAACGTATCTAGTACCATCGGGCTTTACCCTAGTACGCATACTATCAATACCTTGTTCTTCTTGTTTTTCACAGCGCACACAAGCCTCTGGCCAAATATCATTTTCCATTTGCTCAGTTACTTTTGAATGAAACTCCCCATCATACCATTCTTGCGGAGTGTGCGTATGAACTGTTTCTTTATTGTTACCTTCAAGACTAACGCAGCATAATCGATATTGTCCATCTGATCTTACGCATACTTGGTTGTCTAAATATTTACATCTCACGCAGGCTTCCTCACATTTTTAAAATCAATAATCTACATTCCATACTATTATTTACATAAGTATTAGAAAGACAACCACATACCTGAACGGATTAATATGATTGAAGAACATAAACAAATTCTAGAACAATACTGGCAACAACACGGTAAAGAACAAAATTATAAATATCCTGATATGTTTGATCCTAAATGGACTATAACAGAAAGCGGCTGGCCGTGGTTTAAATTAAGTTCCTTAGACGACCAACCTTGGAAAGAAATGCAAGCAGAAGCAGAAGTATTATTAGAACATTTCAAACCGCACAGAGAAGACTACGGACATGGCTGGTCAAGTCTAACATTACACGGATTGAATGATGACACTCAAAGTCTTAATCAGTACAGTGATAATAGAAAAGAAACATTAGATCAACTTAGCTGGACTTGGGTGGCAGATAGTTGTCCAGTTACTAAAAAGTTTCTAACAGATGTTTGGCCTGCAGAGTATTTAAACCGTGTAAGATTTATGTTGTTAGAGCCTGGTGGTTATATTTTACCACATCAAGACAGGCCTAGTGATCAAAAACGATTAAGTATTTGCAATATTAGTCTCAACATGCCAGAAGGATGCGAAATGGTTATGAAAGATCAAGGTCGTATACCATTTAATGATAGCGGCTCTGCTATGCTAGTAGATATTTCAAACGAACATGCAGTATGGAATAGAAGTAATAAGCCTAGAATACATATGATTATACATTATGAGCTAGGAAGAAGATTGCGTGATTTTTTCTACGTACTAAGAAGTAGTTATTATACGAATAGAGAACAATGAGAGATTATAACAGTATTTCCGAAGGCGAAAGATATTTTAATACTAGTCAGGTAGATATTCCTGTAGGTGTTGGTATGCTTGATATTAGTAGAGATATTCCTAATCACTTTGTGCGTGAGCGTTGCTTTAGTATGACATATTGGATGATTAATCAAAGCACAAAACAAGATATTTGCGAGTATAGAGGATTTAATCACAGTGTCAAAGAGTTATTGTTAGCTAGTAAACTAGCCGGCGATAAAGTTTGTATTATATTAGCACAAGGCATGATGGCACCTAGGCTTTATAAAATTATCAATAAGACTGCAAAATACTTTAGAGAAAATCCTAACTTTTTTGTAGTAGGACACATTATGGCCAAGCAAGGCAGATATCCCGGACTACACAGACAAATGCTTATAGTTAATATAGAAACTTGGGAACGTCTTGGTAGTCCTGACTTTTTAGGACAAGGATTTTTCTGGGACAGAGCTCCTACATATCCTAACTTTAAATTAAGTGACGATACTATGAGTGCAGATTATACTCCAGCATGGATTAAATCTGCTGAAGGAACACAGTCTTGTGACGTAGTTGAAGACGGGTCAAACTGGATAGCACTTGCACTTGATAATAATATAACTATAGACAATCTTGATTTTGAGATGCGCGAGTGCAAGACATTTTTATATCCTTACGAAAATCCAGACTTACTAGAACGTGCCTGGACAAATTTACAAGACGAGTCTTTATTAGATCAGATTGAAAACTTTACTCAACGTGCTTGGTTAAGAAAATTAGGCTATCAAGAGTTTATTGAAAAAGATAGAGTATATGCGTATAACACAGAACGCCTAAGTGGAGAAGGAGTGAGAGCATCCGCTCCTATAGACAGTATCTTTTCAGCAGCAGCAGGATTTAAAACTCTGGCACTATTACGAAACAACGGCTTTCATGAGAATACAATAGTTAACTATTATGATTGGTGTGACTCTAGTATTAATTTTAAAAAGCATTTGTTAGAAACATGGGACGGAGTTGACTTTGACAAGTGGTTACTAGAACACGACTTAGAGTATAATTTTTCTAGTACATACCGCGGCAACTATTCAGAATTTTGGAACAAAGAAGTTGAAAAAGAATTTGAAAGTGCAGAAAAATTCAAAGAGCTATGGGATAGATACAGAAAATTAGAACATAACTTTTTTGTTATTGACCTAGTTAATGAGCCTGAAAAGCTTATAGCAGAAATGAATAAACAAACCGGGGTTAAAGTATTATGGACTACTAATATTTGGCCAACTATGATGTTACATTGGAACGTAGACATGGATACAATAGAACAAAAGTATTTAAAATTTGAATCAATATTGCCTAAGGATACAGTTCTTTACGGGCAAGATTATTTGGCAAATGATTTGAAAGATAGAATAACCAACGGTAAAACAGAAACGCATCCTAGATTCAGTACTGTTTGGAAAAAGTTGTGAAACGATATATTGAAAAGCACGACGAAGCTAATCTTGGTTGGACAGTTAAAAAACTATTTAAAGTTGATATAGATAAGTTGCGCAATTGGTATAATGATTTAGAAAACAATTATAATGACTGGAAGTTTGTTATAGGTGAACAGCATCATATATGGCAATTTCCTATTAGTGATCCTGAAGCAAAGACAGGACATCGTTTAATGGACGATACAGCATACTATACACTTTGCTGGAACAGTAACGAAGTTGGTCCTAAGCCATTTGAACAAGGTTGTGCTAAACCAGAGTATCGAGATGATGACAACGATCAACTTAATCCAAGAGAATGTTTTAGTGGCTATGCACTAGACGTTGTAAATAGTTTGCCTATGCGTAGTAAGAAATGGTTAGTAACAATTCATACGCCAGGAACTAAACTAATTACGCACCAAGATAGTCCGGATAAACTCCGTGTACATATTCCTATACACACTAATGCAGATAGTAATTGGTCTATTGCTGGTGAAGAATATCACATGGAGCCAGGGTGGGCATATATAGTTAACACAACTATTCCACATAGTGTAGAAAACAAAGGTACAACAGACAGGATACATTTATATGGAAAGGTTTGGACAGATGATTGCCGTAAGTTATAGTAAAAAAGATTTTGTATCTAAAATGCAAAGCACACATATTACAGATAAAACAGTTGAAGATACTAATGACTATTATATTTGTATTGATTCAACTGGCGGTCCAAACAGTAATCCGTACTTTAATGAATTTCACCCCAATGTATTAAACTTATGTTTTGATGATGTTAGTAAGGATCAAACAAACTGGGGTGACGATATAAAAGACTACTACACGGCAGTTGCACCAACACTAACACAAATCCAACATATTTCATATTTCCTTAAAGATGCTTGCGGAACAATACATGTACATTGCATGAAGGGCGAATCACGTAGTAAAGCAGTTGCAGATTATGTAAACAACACTAGATTTGAACACGACGAGAAATATGCCTATACAATTATAAGGGACACATTAGATGAGCTTTGATATAAAAGAAGTTGACGTAGGTATTGAATATGATAATATTAGAACTTACTATAATAGTGTTCAATCAGACTTTAAACATTTGATGTTTACTAATGTACAAGATACTGTTGGATCAGAAAAGCATAAAATTAATGGAGTATATGGTTGGGCGATACAAAGTAATTTAGAAGATCTTACTGTGCCTTGTCCGCCGTGGAATGTACACAAAGATGGTAGTGATAATTATAGAGATACTGAACTAGTATACGGTATAATTAAACAACTTAAAGCACGTTTTAGTGGAACACGACAGTTTAGTCTTAGCGGACATCCACCCGGAACTGAAATAGCACAGCATACTGATACTGATAAGTATCTTAAAATACATATTCCTATCCTCACAAATCCAGATGCATGGTTTGTGTTTGGAGAAAACAAATACACTTTAAAAGTAGGTAAAGCATATATAATAAATACTACACGACTACATGGTACAATTAATAATGGCACCTCGGATAGAGTACATTTGTTTTTTAAAGTACCAGCGGAGGACTTTATATGAGATTATTAAAACCTAAAGATATAACAGACGTTGATGCATTGTTTGATAGCCTAGAATGGGATATGATTGAATTAGATTTTAGCATTGATAAAGATGACTTAGAATCTTATCATAAAGATCTACGATCACGTTTACAACATCTTTGTTTTAATTTTAATTCTAAAGAATACTTACGTCCTGATATATACGAAAGATTTCAAAAAGAAAACGCTGTAGGAAACTATGTAGGAAACGTAGGTGGGTGGAGTGTTAGTTGGCCTGTAGAACGAGATATACCATGCCCAAGTAAAACACAAGCTAACGTTTCTAAGTACCCAGAATTACAAGACCTTGATGAAGAAAAGTTCTACTACGATTGCGTACCAATGCAAGTTTACAAATTTGGTATTCTAAATAAAATGATAGAAACCTTGTCCTTACAAGCTTTAAGACAAATACTGATAGCACTACACCCGCCGGGGCTAAAAGTTAACACACATACTGACGGAAAGACTAGAAAACTACATGTTCCATTTCATACTAATACTGATGCAGTTTTTACTTTTGGTAAAAACAGAGAACGCAAATATCATATGGAATTGGGCAAAGGTTACATAATTAACACACTTGTACCCCATGGTACAGAGAATCCAGGAAACACAGATCGAGTACATTTGTTATCCAGAGTTGACGATTCATTTATGCAACCGCTTTTATCGATAAACTGCAATATAGCAGATAAATAATATTAACAGAGGAGATACTCATGAGCAATACATATTTTACGCAGGTATTAGACGAACCATATCACTTAGGAAATGGCGAATTTTTATCAGTAATCACTAACGGTAAAGCACGTCACGAAGGCGAAGAAAGCCGTGATTTTAATAAAGACGCAGGCGCAAGAGCAGGTTTGCTTAGAGTAAACGCTGATGAAACTACATTTGTTGACTTCTTTGACAAAAGCGATAACGGTGATAGATACCGTGGTATTGCAGTTGTAGGTAATACAGCATATGTAATGCGTACACAAAAAGATAAAGTAGACAGCACAATTAGAGTAGCGTCAATAGATTTAACAACTAATGAAGTTACTATGATCGAAGAAAAAGGTGTAACAGTACACGGTTCAGAAACTCCTAAAACATTCTGTGGACACTTTAACTTTGGTAGACCAATCACAGTTGGTACTAAAGTTATTTGGCCACCAGTTATGAGTGGAATGATTATTGTGTTTGATACTGTTGCTAATACATTTACTGTACATGAAACAGGAGAAAAGTTTGCTTCTATCCATAGTGTATATGTAGAATTATTAAACGAAGTTGTGTTTTTCCCATATGGTAAAACAACTGATATGTTGTTAACACTAGACATGACAACAAACACTATTAAAACTCACACAGCACCAACTAAAGGTGCGTTCTATCATGTTAACACTAACGGCGACAAAGCAGTTGGCGCTCCACTAATAATGGATGAAACTACAGAATTTAACTTCTGGGTATATGATGGCGTAGACGTAAAGTCAGTTGCTTATAATTCATCTAGTACAGACGATATGGGCGGCCAAATGGGTTTCAAATACGGAACTATGAATGGCAGTACATTAGTAACACACACTTGCTGGGAAGGTTCGAAAGCATTTGTATCACTTAATTTAGATACACTTGCAATTGATAGCTTTGAAACTAATGAGTCATTAGGTAGTAAGCCAGTTATTAATAATGGCGATGTTTACTTGTTTCCGTCAATACAAAATCCAACCATGGTAAATCCAACCACTAAAGTTTTTAAAGTTGAAGGCATGCTATTAAAAGAAGTTATGGACTTAGGTACTGCAAATATTACTTCAGGGTCAATTAACGATACTGATAGTGTTACAATGTTAGCACCTTACAAGTTTGATCTTAGTGATGCAGGCTTAGGCGGTGACATGGCTATTGTAGATCTTGATGCTAAAACATCAAAACTTCTTCCAGTTAATTTAAGCTTAGAAACTTACAATAGTTAAGCATATGCGTATCTGCATTATAGGTGGAGGTACAACAGGCTGGTGGTGTGCAGGCTACATGGAAAAGTTTCTTCCTAATGCTGAAATTACCTTAATTGAATCTAGCACTATTCCTATTATAGGAGTAGGCGAATCTACACTTCCGATGATTAAAACGTTCTTTGATAAGATAGGCGTTGACGAATCTAAATGGATGCCTGAGTGTAATGCTATACACAAATACGGAAATGTAAAAACTAACTGGGATAAAGCAGACGGCGAACCTTTTGCTTTTACTTTTTGGTATAATGATAACGATACATTTTCTAAATGGTACAAAGACTACGAAGCAGGTAATAAAACAAAGCATCAAATTAATGATGACTTGTATGATAAAGAAGCATGGCGAGCAGTTGCATATCATTTAGATGCTGAAAAGGCTGGACAGTTAATTAAAGATAATTGTAAAAATGTTATCCATAAAATAGCAACACTAGATGAATTGCCTGAAGGCTATGACTTATACGTAGACTGTACAGGATTTCGTAGACAGTTTGTTAAAGATAAAACAGAAACAGTATACGATCATCATTTAGTAGACCGTGCATGGGTATGTCCATTTGAACAAGATAAAGATATTTCACACTATACAGAATCAATTGCAAGAGAAAACGGCTGGCAGTTTGTTATTGACTTAACAAATAGAATAGGTACAGGTTATGTATTCTCAAGTCAGCATACAACAGAAGAAGAAGCACTAAAGAGCTTTAAAGAGTACAATGCACATAGAACTCCGTTTATGGGTAAAGAGCCTAGATTACTTAAATGGAAGCCTAATATACTAACTAACCCATGGACGGATAATGTTGTTGCTGTAGGTCTTTCTAATGGATTTATTGATCCTTTAGAGTCTAATGCATTGTTTATGACGCAGTATAGTATTACTCTATTAGTTGATTGTATTAAAAGAAATGCAAAACAAGGAGTGTATAATAGAAGTATGCGTAACTTGTGGAAGGAAAACAGCGACTATATTCTACATCATTACATGTTAAGTAAAAGAACAGATACTGATTTTTGGAAGTATTACAGTGAGTTTGATGTTACAAAAACTCTATGGGACAATTACACTAAACGTGGTAACAAGTATACTAATTTATATCCTGATGCTATATGGGCAACACTAGGATTATATCACGATGAGTTCGAACACTACGAGCCTAAAGATTTAGCTCTTTCTTCATAATACTTACTAACATTAATACGCCACAAACTTTGCGGAACGTTGTATAGTTCTATAGTCTGTTCTAAATGCCATACACCTCTTTTAGCAATTAACGGCGCTGCAACATCGTTAGCACGTTTACTTTTACCACCATCATCGTTTATGTTAGTACTAATATAAAGTTCTGCATTAGGATTTTGTGCTAACGCCCATTCCATTTGCATAGGTAACATATGACCAAAGTGTATACCTGTCTTAAAAAAGTCTCTACCACTGCCTAATGTATATCCTGGTAGCTGAGCACCACGAAACAAACAACGATAAGCATTTGTGCTTACTTCGAGTAAAGAATGTATACCTGCAATACTAACAATTTTATTATCAACAATAGCAACGGTCCAAGCACCGGTATCTAAACACCATTGCCATTTCATTTTTTCTAAAGAAGTATTATTACTAAAGTTTTGACTGTTACAAAACGTTAATACTTTATCTTTATCGTTTGCTGTAGCGAATCTAAATTCCATTCTTCCAAGTAGTTCCGTTTGCTTCTTTTAATCTTCCATGAAACTCTTTTGTATCCATATCAAAAACATCACCTGTTGATCTGCCATTAATAATACAATGCTGTAAATTTTTACTACCTGATGCTTGTAATGGGAAAAACATAACATGGTTTTCTTTATAATCAATAGTGTTTAAATCAAAACTAGGACTGTCATAACCGATCATAATAGGTGGTGGTTTTTCAGTCATACCGTACCAATTAGCAACTGTTTGTACTCCACGCTCTTTAAATGCATCAATAAATGATTGTTCAATTTTACTTGAGCCTGTAACCATATACCGTACACAACTCATGTCTAAGTCTTTAAAGCCTTTTGTCTTTTCTAATAGTTCCAAATGCCGTGGTATTAAAGCTATGTAAGTAGGCTTAACGCTGTTAAATAACTCACAGTAGGTATGTGCAGTAAAGTTACTACTAACTAGCTGTGCGCCGCTTATATAAGCAGGTAGAGCTGTTATAGTGTAGTGTGCTATAGTGTTTGCTGGAAACACATCTATTACTATATCGTCTTTAGTTAGCCCTATTTCATCAACAGACTTTTGGGCACATTTATTAACGTACTCCCAAGAATGTCTAACAATTTTAGGTGTATCAGTACTACCTGATGTGAATAATGTAAGCATATTACACTTACTTATTTCTAGAAATGTTTGCTGATGTTAGTTGTGAATTATGCTTCTATAGCAATTTGTACCCAAGCACTACCTAAGTATACTACTGTTTGCTTCTTAGTAGAAGCAACACCACTTGGATCCCATGTAGCACCGTCTGCAATAGCAATCATGCCTTGTGCTGGTGTAGTTGGTTCTGCTGTTAGTACTGCTAGTTTAGCAAATCCGTTAACGTCTAATGTAGCAAGTGGAGAATATCCAGCAGTATTAGCAATTGCCATATCGCCATTAGCTGCAATACTTGTTGCAACTAATACTGGAACACTAGCAGTGCCATTGTTATTGATCAATCTAATCATACCCTTTGCAGTATCTGTTGCTACAGTACTAGCAGGATCAATTTGGAATGTTACAACACTTGAAGGAACTAAGTTACCTGTCGATCCATCTAAGCTTCTTGCTTGAATTCCGCCTAAGTAATCACCAGCCACACCTTGTGTTGGTGTATCTAATGCTCCGTGATAACCAGTAAATGCCATTTTAAAAGCACCACCAAATCCGCTTTGTGCTAAACCAACCATGTCAATTGGTGGACTGTTATCTACCACAGTAATTTTTAAGGCAGTGGCATCAGCATCGCCAATTGCACCAATGTTGATATTAAAATCGTTTCTATTTCTTAGTACCCCATCAACAGCATAAATTGAACCGTTGTCAATATTAATGCGGCTATTAACGCCATCTACAAGTAATGAACTATCATCGCCAAATATACTGCCGCTTACATCGCCTACTACAAGTCCTGTATGTGTGCCAGTTGAATTACCTGTGATATCACCTGTTACGTTACCTACAAACCTAGTTGTTGCTGTAATTGTGCTACCGTTTAGTGCGTTATTATCAGTGTTAAGGATTATAGTACTGTCGTCGCCTACAATATTAATTTTGTAGTTTTGGTCTTCATTAAAGAAATCACTAAAGCTTTGTGGTGTAAAGTTACCTGCACCGTCAGCTATTAAGATGTCACCAGGGTATAAATCACCACCGATAAACACGTTGCTTAAATCATTTAACCCTAAGCTACCTGCTCCAGAGTTATTTGCTGCAACCCACTTGCTAGTACCACTATTATATGTTAGTACTTGATTGTCTTCAGGCGTACTTATATCAGTGTCGGTAAGTAGTTGTAGCGTAGTTACACCTCCACCACCTGCTCCTGTTACAGCAACTCCACCAGCAGTAGTTCCATCGCCTGCATATAATAGCTTAGTGTCAGTTGCGAAGATTAGCTCACCCTCTAAAGGTGTTATCAGTTGACGTTGTGCGTCGGTGCCGCGTCTTAGACGTAATGCCATGTGTTAAACTCCTAGAATATCTTATTATTAGTATTTATACAAAATAAAAGATTACTGATAAACTATCTGCGTCTCTTCATAAAACTTTTAGTTCTACTTTTGACATCTTGTACTACTTTTGATGTATTTAGTCTAAAGTCAACATGTGATATTTCATCGTTATATTCTGCAAGAAATGACTCTAAACTTTCTTCAACTCTGTTAATTTCACCTTCTGAGCCAATGTGAGACTGTTTGTCCATGTCTATTTGCCAAACTTTACCGTCTTTAAAGTATACATGTACACTATGAATGTATTCAATTGGTACAGCCGAGATCTCTACGTCTTTAAAGATCTCTGGCCACTGACTTACGACTTCGGGGGGTAGTTTATTTTTAGGCACTTGCAGTAGTCTTCTTAACTACAGCTTTCTTTTTCGTTGGCACTAATTCTTCAGCTTGTCTACGTAGTTCAGCTGCTTCTTTACTTAAACGATCTGCATCACTGCGGAACTTCTTAGCAAGTGATTCGTCAGTAATTACACCATTGTCTGCAACAGGTGCAACACTAGGAGCAACCGCTGCCATTTCACTAGCAGTCATTGCAGGCGCTGTTGATTGTTGTACAGTTTTCCCGTCTTTGCCTGTAACTGCTAAGTCGTTAACTGTAACTCCGCGCTGTTTTGCAATAGCTTCGTTGAGCTCATTTAGTCGAATAGATGAGTTTTGATTAGGAATCATTTCAACATCGGCAGTGTTTACTTTAACCATCTTACCAGTTGTGTGGAAACGTGCAAGCATGTTACTACCGTCTGATAGTTGTGTACGCATCATAACAGTTGCTAAGTCATCTGCTTGTTGACCAGATGCTGATTCAACTAACTTGATTAGTGAATCGTGATCGCCAGCTTCTAGATTTTCAGTTGTTACTACAACGCACTTATCAGGCTCTCCTGGTAGTACTTTGTATGCGACAATTACTCTACGTTGATTGTTAGCCATTCGGCCTACATGTTTAAGTGCTGCCATGTTATGCTCCTTGCGCAGGCTGCTGATTTGCAACGGCTGCTAAAAATGTTTCTAATTTGCTGTAAGTTTGTCCTACAGTCATCATCTCGTTAGGCTTAAAAGCGCCACGTTGACTAGCAACATCAATAATGCTCTTTAGCGCCTGTAAGTCCTGTACTGTTAAGTCTGGACCCTGTGCTTCACTTGTTTCGGGTGTTGTTGATGCAGGCTCCATTTCTGGTACATTTGCTTCAACGGTTGTATCTTCGCTCATAAATATTCTCCTTGTATAGTATATATGCGTACTTTATTCATTTGTACTTTAAATGTGGACAAGCTAACATGAAATAGCTCATGTCTTTTGTCTCCTCAAATCCTACAGTTAGTACTTGTACTAAAGAATTGTGTTCATCAAGGGTTACGTTTTTACCTATAAAGAATCTATTCTTTAGATGTTTGTGAACCCACTTAATTAGGCTGTCTTCTAAATTATACTTTATAGGTAGATTAACGTACTCAAAGTGAGGTAGTGCTGATTTAACTTGCCTCACTTCAAATACATTTAATGGATTTGGGATTCTATTTTTTATCATGCAGCCGCATCGTAGTGTACTGATGTACCAAACGGTCCTTCTAAGTTTTTATCTCGGTTTGAGTGAATAACAAACACTGTATCACAGTAGTCTGGATCACCCCAGCTATCCCAGGCATACCCGTCTGTAAACATGATTAGTTTCTTAGGAACATAATCCTGTTCTTTCATGTATGTCCAGTTCGCCATAAAGTCTGTGCCGCCGCCGCCCATTAGTTTGTAATCTAATAAGTCTTTACCGTCATTAGCAGCAAAATCATCTTCATTATAAACCTGAGTGTCGAAACACCATACTTTAATATTGTAGTCTGGAAACTCTTCCATAATACCTTTAACTTCACCTAAGAAATCTTTACCTTGCACTTCACCTATTGAACCCGACATATCTATACAGACAGCAACATCAATTGTTTGTTCAAAGTCCATGCTTGGAAGTATTGCACCACTCATTTGACCTTTACGTGATGGACGACTAAAAGTATAGTCGCTTCTAATTGTGCTTTGTATTGACTGACGGATAATTTCACGCCAGTTCATTTTAGGCTCTGTAAGCTCTTTAATCATACGTGCAACTGCGCCTGGAACATTACCTGCTCCTGCACTTTGTGCCGCTGAAATCATGTTTTCTTTAATTTCGTCTTTAATTTGTTTTGCTTCTTCTTTGCTATACTTAGGCTGACTTTTACTAGTAGAGTTACCGTTGATATCTTCAGACATATTGCCGTCTGATTCGCCGCCGTCGCCGTCCGCATCTAAATGTTCGTCTAACATTTCACCTAGTTGCTTTAGGAACTCTTTACCATTTTCTTCTGCTTGCTCGTATACATCGTCATATACTTCTTCGCTGGTCCAACCTTCGTATTTAAAGTCTTGATAACATTTTACAATACTTGGAATAGTTCCAATACGATCACGTACTAGTGTATTGTTTACAATATAGTCTGCGCTAATGTTATAGATCACAGGATCACGGTCATCTCTACGTCCCATGTGATCAAATACCATATGCAAAATTTCGTGTGCAACAACAAATTCAATTTCTTTGTTATTCATTGCATTAAAGAATTGTGTGTTGTAGTATAAGTTACGTCCGTCTACTGCGGCAGTACCTAGCCACTCATCGGCAGCAACAATACGCAAACGTGTAGCCATGTTGCCAAAGAACGGATGACGCAATAGCAAACCAATACGTGCTGTAATAATACGGTCCATAACTATTACACGCATCTCTTCTAATGCTTCTGGAGTAATATCCGGATCTGGAGTAAAGTTTTTTAACTTAGTTTGCGTATCTTTAGCAGTCATTATATTTGCCCTTTCTTTATTAACTTATACATATATTATAGCATCTTTAATAGATATGTCAACCATTTTATTTATAAAAGAACAGACGAGCTCAAAAGAGCCCGCCCGTTTTGTATCATGCTTCTTGTGCAGCTTTAATATACTTGCCATAACGCTCATGGAATTCATCAAAACATTGCACTTCATCTGGATCAATGGGCAATGAATACTGTGTTAATGCAAGCTTGATGCCCATTACTACTAACTCAGTATCAAAGTTATCCATTGAAAAGCGCAGGAAGTTGTTAACTTTGTCATCAAACTTCTTATCGTTCTTGTCTGATGCTTCTTTTAACTCGTAGCAAAGAGACACAGTTAGGGAGTACATTGCACTGATCTCTTTGGACTTCATCTCTTTTACTTTTCCTGCTAAGATGTCGGATGGGTTAGGCATGCTTGCGGCAACTTTACGGTGTGCCATAAACTTAAGAGCCAACCCTTCTCCAACTGCACCTGCTACCAAGTCGGTAGTAGTTGCTTCGTCTAGGTCATCGTCTAGCAATTCGCTAACAAATGTCCAAGAACGAGGTGTTGCAAATGAACGACTTGGGCTTCTAGGATCGAAGTCATATAAGTCTTTCTTTGCAAAAGTTAAGTAACCAACAACATCTGTATTGATGTTATTAACTACCGACCACTGGAACCAGTCATCAAATGATACAGCAAGTTCTAAGTGGATAAATCTGTTTGCTAACGGAGCAGGCATTCTATAAGTAACACCTTTGTCAGCTTCTCTGTTACCAGCCGCAACAATCATTACGTTGTCTGGTAACTTATATTGCCCTACACGACGATTAAGAATTAACTGGTATGCTGCCGCTTGTACGCTAGGCGCTGCCGAGTTCATTTCGTCTAAAAATAGTACAATATGATCAAATTGAGCAGCAAACTCCTCGCTTGGAAGTTCGCTAGGTGCGCCCCACACCATTGTACCTGAATTACTGTCGAAGTATGGAATACCTTTAATATCTGTAGGTTCCCAAAGTGACAAACGAATGTCAATTAAATGTGAATTTGATAGGCTATCAGTAATCTGTTCTACAATCTCAGATTTGCCAATACCTGGTGCGCCCCAAAGAAATATTGGACGTTTCTTCTTTAGCGCATGCTTGATGCTGTTTTTTGCGCTATTTGGAGTTACTGTACGTGTATTTTCCATCTTTACTACCCTCTAAGTTATCAGTGCATGTTTTTAAACTATACATATATAATAACACATCTACACGATTTGTCAACCTTTTTCTTTGGTTTTTATGGGTTATTTTTCTTATAATCTGCAACTGCTGCCTTAATTGCATCTTCTGCTAGTACTGAGCAATGTATTTTAACTGGCGGTAAAGCAAGTTCATGCGCAAGATCTGTGTTTTTTATTTGATCTGCTTCATCTAGTGTCATTCCCTTAATCATTTCAGTTACTAAGCTACTGCTTGCAATAGCACTGCCACAACCGTATGTTTTAAAACATGCGTCTTCTACAATGCCGTCATCGCCCACTTTAATTTGTAAACGCATTACATCGCCGCAGGCTGGCGCACCAACCATTCCAGTGCCAATATTCTTAGCAGGATCCCACTTACCTACATTACGGGGGTTCTCGTAATGGTCTAACACTTTTTCTGAATATGCCATAATAATAATCTCTCTTTCATGATATGTATTTATTTCTGACGAGTAATTGCTTTAGTTAACCCGTATTTACGTAAATCTCCGCTGAAAAGAGTTAGCTCAACGGCCTTTCTTTCGTTTGTTACTATAATACTTCTGTTTGTTAAATAATAAGGGCAATCAATAAATTTATCAAGATGTATGATTACTTGTGTAGATAACGGTACATCTCTTGGATATGGGATATCATATACAGCTAGATCTATTTCAGTCAGTACATCAAATCCTGCTTCTGTTAGTCGCAGACCACCTGAGAGCTTATCTCTATTGTTTTTCCACCATATAGGCATGTATTCTGAAACTGTAAGATCATTTATACTTTTACCCAGTTCTTTTAAAAAAAGCTTAGTATATGTTTCTTTCCAGTTCATCTTGCTCGTACTCATACCTCAGTAACTATTTCGCCTGCTGTAAGCTTGTGAACATTAAAGTCCCCACACTTAAACATTTCGTTTAGTTTCTTAGCAAGATTATGTGCATGCCCGGGATTAGAAAAACTAACTTTCTTATACTTAGGACCTGGATAATTAGTAAGTGCATTTGCACTCTTAAGATTAAATGGCTTCTCTAAGTAAAACACTGCCCAGATAGCTTCTGCTTCTAATACTTGTTCACTCTTATAAGTCTTGTTGTTGATGTTTTCTAAAATAACTGTTGGCTTAGGCCTGCTCATATGCGTAATTCCTTTTAATTAACTACGCATATATTTATCTTTTTTTAAAGTTATCTACGCACTTAAAAATTCACCACGCATATTTATATTAATGTTTATACGTTCAGCAACATCTGTTTGCATATTACTATTGTGCGGAGTTAATCCATCAAATAATACAAGTCTATTAGCTACAGATTCAACATCTTGGTCTCCAATAGTAGTAGGACCATTATTGCTATTGAGATAGAAGATAGCAGTATGATGAGGAATTTCCATGTCAATATGCGGAGCATGTGCTTTCTCAACATTTTGATTAGTATATAGATTACATTTTATTCTAAGTAACTCGTGAGTTTGAAATTTAAGTTTCTCTTCTATAAAATGTAACAACATTTCAAAGTCTTTAAAATATTGAGATTCTACATCACGATATTTTTGTCCGTCACCGTTGTCGTGTTCTTTACATCCGTATATATTATGTATAAAGTAATAATCATCATCTTTGTGATCTGCAACACCAAGTACAAAGTACCATGGAAACTCTGCTCCCATCATTAAGTGCTGAAACCGTGCAAACAAGTTCGCCGGCAAAAAGTTATCTACTATCTGTACCATTAAAAATTCGATCCTCCATCTAACTTAATAACAATTTCTTCATTACTATTATCTTTAGAATCTGCTACAAGCTTTTCTAAGTCGCCATGTAAACGAGTCATTACAATGCCTAGCGCAAACGCTAGATTCTTAGCCGTGTTCATATCCAGCTTAACTTCTCTTGCACGACCTTGTTCAGCAGCCTTAACTGCTTGTAAAAATTGTTGCAATGGAAGTGTGTTTAACGGTTCAACGGTTTGCAATTGATAACTCCGATCTCATTTCCATCTCTGTTTTAAATGGACCTTTAAATTCATAACGTTCAATTGTAATTTGTTTAGGACAAAAACTCTTAACCCAGCCTTTGTCAAATTTAATAACGTAATAGCCTGCGCAATATGCGCTCTTTGATTTATCTGACTTAGTAAACAAAGGAAGCTTACGTACTACATCATACATAGTATTGAATGGAGTAACACTAGTTGGAAATCCATGCACTATGTTTTCTAAACTAACGACTATATCTTGGCTAGAGTCATGTTCAGTCCAAACAATATCTGTGCCAAATCGTTTTTTCATTTCACGCTTAGTATCAAAGAAACATGTTTCTATCTTACTGCTAAACATATAACGATCATCGTTCCAGGACATTGTGCCAATACGTTCTTCATTGTTTTCAACGATCCAGAATTTATCTTTTACTATCGGCTTTGCTTTAATTGTCATACAGGGTACCTCGCTTGTAATGGTTTTGCAAAAGACTGTGCTTGATCTGCAATACGTTGCATATCCCACTTTGCACAGAATTTCATAAGGCGCATGCCTACTTGATCAACACTTTTAGGCTGCATGTTATCTTCAATAACATCATTAATAATACTTCTAATGTTACCAGGTTGTGCAGTCAAGTCACATAGTACTACATTGCGCTGATAGTCATCAAGTACGCGATGTTCTACGCCTTCATGATCAGTCCAACGTTGTAGCATCATGTTATTCCAGTTATAACCTTTTGTGTCTTTATCAGCGTAAGCTTCAATAAGACCAACTTTATTCTTAGTGCCTTTCTTACGCACACCAGGGTAAGCACTAAACACATTATCACTTGTGTCGCCACGCATACACTTTTCAAACAACATAAAGTCAGGCTGCGGTGCAAGCTTAATCTCTTGTGTCTTCTTTTCAATAACAGGCGAACCGTCATCGTTAAAATAGCCTTGATCTGTAATAGTTACATTAGCAACACCGTTGTACTGTGTGCAGTTAGGGCCTACTAGTTGTGCAAAGTCGCCGTCTGTACTAATAATAACACAATGATCATTAGGGTGTGCTTGTACCCAACCTGCAATAAGATCATCTGCTTCTAGTTGCTTGTGTTGCATAACAGTACAGTTAGTCTTTTCTGTAACAAAGTTCTTAAACTCGTCAAAGATCTCCCAAAACGCCTTATCGTCTTCACTTTCAGTTACAGTCATCTTATCACGTGCAACTTGCCTATTACGCTTGTAAGGCTCATAATAGTCTTTGCGCCAGCTACGACCTTCTAAACAGAATACAACATGATCTGCGTTAAAGTCATTCCAAGCTTTTTTAATACTGTTAAGTGTGATATGTAGTGCCATGCCTACTTTCGTATCAATATCGCCACGTACTACGTGCCGCGCTCGAAAGAAAGTATTAGCTGTGTCTACTAGTACATAAGTTGCCATTGTATTGCCTTTTATTGTGTTAATTTATATATAGTATAACATCATTTATCAATGTTGTCAACTAACTTCTGACTTACCTTTACTAATAGGAACAACATTAATGTATCCAGCACCTCGACTAGTGTCTTCGCCGTCAGCCTCTAGCATGTTATGCACAATGTCACGGAACCATCTATCTACAATTTCTTCTTCAGGATCATTCTCTACACCATAACCTGCTTCGACAAGTTGTGCGATAAAGTATTCATTCCAGTCAAGTTCAAAGAAGCCGTTACGCACATTCTCTTCGTTAACTTTAATATCGATAACATTTACCCAAGGTTCTTTCTTGCGTGTGTGATAGTCTTTAGGATCACGTTGTTTAAGAAGTTCCATCTTTTCAGATTCTACTTTTGCTTTCTCAGCTTCTACTTTGTCTAAGCCTGTTATTTTTTTAATAAAGTT
>Ga0209279_10000242_pt1 | contig 37365 bp, 30 predicted proteins | sample CoawatmetaG00DNA_3_FD_187508 | JGI IMG/M metagenome (GOLD analysis project Ga0209279, IMG submission 187508) | Marine microbial communities from the West Antarctic Peninsula - Coastal water metaG006-DNA (SPAdes) (version 2) | ecosystem: Environmental > Aquatic > Marine > Coastal ...
GCAATGATTTCAAAAGAAAATACAATATTCTAGCGATATATGGTCTCTTGATAGAGACATAATTACTCATTAATCGAAAACAGCACAAGCCTTAGCCAGAGGTGCAACCGATTGTGTTAAGCCAACCGGCGTCAAATTACGGCGACTGTGGTTCAGCAGGTTACTTAGCAAGCTAGCATCCTCAGCGGTCAAATCGCCATCGCTGAGCGCCTTGATCATGGCGCCGTCAGCTTGTTTAATCAATACCTTGATCTGTCGGATATCAGTGGTAATAGCCGCCTGTTCTGCCGCCTGATTAAGGGTACTGGCATTAGCGGCCCGCGCCTCAGCGGCACAGATAGCGTCGCGTGCCAGTAGATCCAAACGAATCGGTTTAAAGCGCGCGATACCACCGGTCACATCCTGCGTTAATTCGGGATACATAGCTTTACCCACGGCGCGTCGTAAGGGTGAGTGGGCAACATAGATACTGCCATCCGCAGCAACAACGCTCATTGCCAGTGAGTCTTCACGTCCTTCGGTAAAGTAGCGTAACTTCCCTGTTTCTCGGTCTAGCAGACCCATTCCTACATGCAGCATAAGGGTCTTGCCGAACAATTTTTTGCCACCACCGATCATAATAACGACACCGTTGGCGGTTGCCGTTGCGGTTAAGCCGTTAGATTGCACATCGACATTCGCATAACCATCAAAGCCCGTAAGCTCAGCAGTCCAGGCTCTACTCCCCTGGTCGCCGTTGTCGATCAACTGAATTACGTCGCTTGCAGTGACGACGTAAAGCTCATTGTTGTCCGCTGATACCGTGATCGAACCCACCAATGGCTCGCCCACATCCAACCGCCAGACTTCAGCTAGTTCAGCATCCAGCGCGATAACATGGCCCTCGTTATCCGACACATACAGGCGTTGACCATCTGCGCTGAGCGCCGGTGTTGATCCAGTGCCGCCCTGAAAGGTCTTGCGGTTTAATACTTGGAATTCGAAACGGCCCTTGCCGTCATCGACCAGGTCGAGGGCATAAATTGCGCCGAGTTCAGATCTACCGTCTTCTGTACCATCTTCCGTATCTGGGGCAGTAGCCGCCATATAAATACGGCTACTGTCTGGGTCGATACTGAAAAAGTTCGTCACAATACCGCCGCCGCCGTAGATATAATTCACGGCGGATGAGAACAAACTCAAGCCTTCATCAGTTTTACCAAAGGCTTCGTCCATTAAGGGATCTACCTTATTAAGTACAAAATCGGGAATATTGGTGCCGTTTCCACTGATCGCAGGCGCGCCGGGTATTTGCCCGATAGGGGCTATCAGTTCTCCGCTCTTACGGCTGAATGCAAACAGTGCCCCGGCTTTGGTTACGGAGACTAGCGAGTCTGTCGCTGGGTGATAATTGAAACTATGAAATTTGCCCTTTGCTTTATTGCTCAGTTCCGAAACGGGAATACTGAGACCTGTATCTTTACTCCAGATCATTGAACCGTCCGGCCGCAGAGCCATAAGGCGGTTATAGCCAATGATATAAATAATTTGCGCCCCAGGGTTTTCCGGGTCATTCAAGATGAAGGCGGCGCTGCTTTTCTGTATATCGCTGTCAGTGGGTATCGTCCAGCGTCGCTCACCGGTTTTGCCATCGAGTGACACCAGCACCACGCGCTCACCATGGTAGAACTGCGGGCTAAAGTAAAGATTTCCTTCGTTATCAAATAGCGGACCATTACCGACAAAGTACCCAGGCTCTGCCACCCAATCTAATTCAAACATTGGCGCGGCAACACCCCAGACAGCATCCGAATTAGCTCCATTAACATGTATGGCGCTAAAGGTTTCCGGCTCGGGAATAATATCGTAGCTATGCTGTCCCGATACACGAGGCCCAATAGGCTTCCACTGGGTTTTTTCGGGTGAGCCAAAAACTTTAGGATTGTGGAGACGCTCGTCATCGCCCAATGTTTTAAATAAAACAACCCCAGCAATTACGATCAGTAACAGACTAATTATTTTCCGGCTGTTCATTTACAAAGCGCCTCTTTTCATGTTCACGACTTTACTCAACGTTATGCTGACAATTGGATAAATGATGCTTTAAAATTTCTATTTAATTAGATTATAGTAGTGGCTAGGGATCATAGGGAATGATATTCGGCCACACTTGTCTCTATGTTTTTATGCGCTATTAATCATTAGATGTTGCGAGTGAAAAAATGAATGAAACAAGACTTCAGCGTGATGTTTTTACCCATCTATTATCTATGGCTGAGTCGGCAGGGGTTTCCTCAGAGCAACTGCTTAGTCAATCTCGCCTAAATGGCATGTCTAATTCAGCTAACACTATAGTCGAATCCATCGATGCCGTGGTTTTGCTTGAGACTGCGGCCGAGCTTATGGGTGATCCTCGTATAGGACTTCGCCTAGGCCAAAAAGTTGGCATTAATAGTTATGACACCTATGGTTTTGCGTCAATGAGCTGTGCCAATATGCGAGATTCCTGCAAGCTATTGCTGCGTTATGGAAAAGTATTTTTTAAGCCACATTGGGAATCTCAGTATTGCGACGGAGGGCTATTGTTATGGCCTCACCTGACCATGGGAACACCAAAACAACAGCGGATTATTACTGAACTAGCTTTTTCGGCGTGGAGTAACGTGGGAATGTCGCTCTATCGAAGCCCATTAGAAGGAATAGAGATACAATTTACATTCCCCCAACCTGCCAATACTGCTCTCTATGATTCAATTTTTCGCACGAAAATAATCTTTGGTGCGCAGCGAAGCCAAATCTTCCTGCCTGATCACATTCTGGACCTCCCAGTTAAAACCGCCAATAAATCTGACCACGTGCTTTTTAATCAGCAGTGTGAGGGTATGTTGCGCAGCTTTAATGACGATGAGAGGACTACAACCGAAGTACGGCGCCTACTGCTGCAATCCGCCGGTAACTTTCTTGATATTTCTCAGATTGCTGGGCACTTGAATATGAGTGAACGCACCCTAAGGCGCAAGCTGAAGACAGAATCGGTCAGTTTTAGGGCCCTGTTCGAGGAGGTTAGAGACTTATTGGCTACAGAGTATTTAACCAAAACTGATTTAACCGTTGCCGACATAGCACACTTACTGAGCTACTCTGAAACAGTAAACTTCCGCCGAGCATTTGTCCGCTGGAATGGCATCACACCCAGTGAGTATCGTCAACGACAGACAGATCAAGTCAAAGCGTGAGGCTTGTCGAAGCCAGTTTTATTAGACGCTTTCACCCCCATGCCTTACACCTAACTGAACAGCTTATATAATATCCAACAAGTCTGCTGTGCACAAAACTACTATAGATTAGCCAGTAGAATTCGATGCTGAAGCCCTAATCTGTTTTGATATTGCAGGCTTTTTATGTCCGGCCCGCAGAAGCACGAAGGCTGAATATGATTCCCCAACATATCATGCCTTGAAGTATCTTGAAGCGTTTCAAAGTGACACTGTTTCCAAGGAGTTACCCAATAATGATGCTTAGATCACTATGAAAACTAGGCTCAGCCCCAGAGTGACCTTTTCTGCTTGTGCCTGCTCTAAACAAATTAGATCAGCCACTGAGGGTTTTATGGAAATTCCATCAATTAGCTAAACTTAACGAGCTTTAAAATATGAATTTTACCACCGACTCCCGTTTTAATTTTTCTCGCAAGCAAGTTGACGCTATAAACAGCGAACATTACACATCTGTGCTGGATCTGTTTGAACGGGCCTGCTCTGAATTTGCCGAAAAAATAGCCTTTAGCTGCTTGGGCCAAGACGTCACTTTTCGGCAAATAGATGATATGTCAGGGAAGTTCGCAGCCTTTCTGCGCGACGTTGCAGGTTTACAACATGGCGATCGGGTAGCCATTCAACTGCCCAACCTAATTCAGTACCCGGTAGCGGCCTGGGGTATTCTGCGTGCTGGTTTGGTGTTGGTAAATACCAACCCGCTTTATACAGAAAGGGAATTGCGACACCAACTTCAAGATAGCGGAGCCAAGGCAGTGGTAATGCTCAGTGATTTTGTCGCAGCGGCGGAACAGGTTATTCCTGATACTGATGTCAAGCTGGTAATCACCACCAATGCGCTCGACATGATGGAGCCACAACCTGCTCCTACACATAATCTGGATCAATCGGTTGTATTGCTTACCCTATCAGCAGCGATATCTCTCGGTGAGGGCGAGGACTTAGGCGGGGGCTTATCAAAGGTTCGTCCCACATTAAATGATCTGGCTGTTCTTCAATATACCGGCGGTACAACAGGCGTTGCCAAGGGTGCCATGCTGAGCCATGGCAATATTATTTCTTGTATAGCTCAGGGTCGCAATCACTTTGCAGAGCATAATAACGAAAGCGAAACCCGTCTGCTGATAGCACCATTGCCAATCTATCATATCTTCGGGTTTACCCTATATCTTTGCGGTAACTTTGCTTCTGGCGGCCGCGCGGTGTTAATTCCCAACCCACGAGATCTCGATGGTCTGCTAGATGTGATGCGATCAGTTCCATTCACTGAATTTGCCGCCGTTAACACCATGCTGGTGGGCCTGATGGCAAATGAAAAATTTGATGCCGTGGACTGGTCAAATCTCAAGTGGACTATTGCTGGCGGCGCTGCACTGGTGCCAGATGTGGCTAGAGAATGGGAACGTCGAACGGATTCCACACTAATTGAGGGCTATGGTCTGTCTGAAACCACAGCTAACCTAACCCTAAATTCCCCCGCAACCCGCCGCATTGGCAGTGCCGGCCAAGCAGTGGGTTTTCAGGAAATAAAATTAATGGATAGCTCTGGTGTGCAGGTAGCAGACGGCGAAGAGGGTGAACTCTGGGTGCGCGGGCCCAATGTCATGATGGGTTACTGGCAACGCTCGGAAGCGACTGACGAGGCAATCGATACCGAAGGTTTTTTCAAAACCGGTGACGTCGTTGTAAGACTTGATAATGGCTTCTATAAAATCGTTGACCGAATCAAAGACATGGTTTTGGTGTCTGGTTTTAATGTTTATCCCAATGAAATAGAGCATGTGATAACCAGCCATCCCGATGTACTTGAATGCGCTGTCGTGGGCGTAGTGGATAATCGTACAGGGGAAGCGGTAAAAGCTTTTGTGGTACGCAGAAATAGTGATTTAACAGAGACTGCGCTGAGAGAATTTTGCCGCACCGACCTCACTGCTTACAAGGTACCCAAGCATATCGAGTTTCGCGATGAGTTGCCTAAATCCAATGTGGGTAAAATTTTACGGCGCGAATTGCGCTAAGCTAATGCGTGAAATTATCTCAGGGGAAATAACATAAAAAAAGGGAAATGCTTCGGGTTTATCGCACTGACGATAGCGGGTTGTTCGCCTGATCCTACTCCACCAAGAACTGATCTCGATGATCAACCCGCACGAATGGTCAGTGCGTTCTTTGGTTTAGATAATGCTATACAGGCCTTGAGATATAAGGGTGCCGACGGGATGCCGGTAACGTTCTCGAAACGAGTAGCTGATCCCGACTCCCTTGAGCCTGGGATGTTTACTGTTATCAGTCGCTCAGGAAAACGGGTACACCCTTTACGGGTCACCACCCGCCCAGCCGACGAGACAAGTAAGCGACATAGTGTTTTGCTTATTGGTGAGTTTGGCAATGAGCCCGATGATCCTCCGGCAAAAGTAAAGGTGACCGGCCAATTGATTCTTGCTGGAGGAGATAATGCGCAGGGTCTGTCAGTGGACGTGACGCCGCTGAAAGACGGACCTTCACTGGTGCTAGCCTATGCGGTTAGCCCCGAAGATTTTCCAGACGATGATGTTCCACCAGAGACCAAACAAGTTGTTGTTGCCATATGGAACGGCGGTGTAACGCCAATGGAAGGTGTTATCGCCGAAATCCATCGCCTCGGATATTCTGTTGAAACCGAAAATGGGGCTACCGTACAACCTTTTGGTGTTGGGGATATAGGCGGTGATAACTACGAGTATCTCTATTTGGACACTGAATCGACAGCGCTGCGTGTGAGTATGAAAAGTAATCTGCTGATGGACCCTCGCTTAGATGGGAATCCGGCCACGAGTATTGAAGTTGCAGATGCGAGTGTTTTAAATGGTAAATAAGGCTATAATTTGCCAACGATGTAGCACTTATAAACAGTAAACCTATAAGAACAATTCGAGTTAGTTTCATCCGTCACTCCATTTCATTGACTAAGCGAAGCTACCTAGCCGGGCTATTAGTTCTTGTGCCATAGATCATCCATTGTGATTTGATGATTCAATCATAATTGTCTTCAGCTGTAGGGAACCAAACAGCATGGTTAATACATAATCTGCTGGCCTGCGTATTCTTTTTTTAAATACGACTATCTCAATGATATGTGAGACCACTAGAAGGATACCGAGCCCCTGAAACACAATAGGCAATGGCACTTGCGAAGGCTCTATTAATGAGGCCACAATGAACAACCAAACAATAGATACTATTACCTTTCCAATCTTTAAGCGTTGACTTAACTTCACCCTACATACTCCAGTTATTAATATTGGCACGCTGCCCTGCCTAACCTAACGCCTTAGTAGATCAAGTTTCTTGTTTGTGTCGCAGTTCAGTCTGATGACAGCATGGCCTCAACACCCGTGCCCTCAAGCAAGGTATCAACTCTGACGCGGTCCGATTCACTAAGGGCTTGATAATACTCGTTAGTCCAACGCAAACATTTAGCTTGGTAAGGAAAAGACTGCTGGGTCCAAACGGCACCATCAATTTTTGCTTCCCAACTTTTTTCACCAGCCATAACCGCTTTAACATTTGCCAACTGAGCCGGGGCATACATGGACCCAATCTCGCTAAGCAAACCCCGTAAACTATCCGCTTGGTCTTCCAAGATGAGCCAGTCTTTCTCGGTGGGCTCTAACCCGCTTTGATCACGCATAAGATCTACCCAAGCCACGGTGCGTGGAGACACTTCAGAGGCAATGGCTCTGGAGGTTGGATCAAATCCCACTAACTGACTTAATTGACCATAAAGGCCAAAATCCCCAGCGGCGGGACGATTACCCAGCATAAAGTTCTGATTGGCCAGATGGTTTTCCATGGCAAGCAAAAAACGACGATAGCTAGTATCAATTACCGGTGCTGTGGTGGCATTGGAACCTACCACGTACAAGCGACTGACCTGCCGCTCTTGAACCCAGTTTTTAAACTCTTTATGGGTGTCTTTGGGCATGCTGACATTCATACTCAGCGGTAATAAGGTAGCCGCATTACCGGCGTCTAATTTTTTATGCCAGCGAAAATGGAACATATATTTGGTGCACCACTCGTCAGCAAAGTCTTCTATCAAGTAATCGACAAAAGCCAGCGCAGGATCAGTTGGTAACACTGAGCGGCCGCTATGGGTATCTTCTAAACGGCGGATAATCGGGGTGGAATCACAAACAGCCTTGGTATTCCCATCTTCTGGGAAAAAGAACGTTGGCTCAAATATTGGTTTAGGCTTTTCTACGCCCATGGCATCACAAATCTCTGACGGTATGCCCCAGTTCACAGCATAGGGCACGCGTCGGTAACGCATTAACGCTACCATTTTTTGCGTGTAGGGTGATCCTGTTCCACCGACTAACTGAATCGGTTCGCGATATGCCATTGGCTTCTCCTCACTCATTGAGCTTGTTGCTGTGCTTGCTGCTTTGCTATGGCTCGTCCACAAAGCCAGCAATGTAGCGAGCCCCAGAAGCCCAAAATGGTAAAGTAGGCCAGCGCGACCCCTAAAGCATCATCACCATATCGGGGGCTCAGCAGATCACTGAGCATTCCGACCAGTAGTGGGCCCAGACCCAGACCGACAAGGTTGATACACAGCATCTGGATGGCAGAGGAAACAGCGCGCATGTTTACGGGTGATAGGGTTTGCACCATAGCCAAGATTGGACCCATAAAATAATTAGCAGCAAAGGCTGGAATAATAAAGAACAGCATTGCCATGGTCAGGTTGTCAGCCAAAAGGCCCAACATAAACAGCGGCATAGAGATGAACGGAACGATGGTCAACATCCACAGGCCGTACTGGAAACCGCGCAGGGAAAGTCGATCGAACCACTTGCCGGCGACTAGAGCACCAATCGCCCCCAATATGCCGAATACCCCCGCCATCATCATCCCAGTCTCAGACTGGCTGAGGTTGTGAGTTCGCATAAAAAAGGTTGGTAACCACTGGGTGATGCCGTAAGACATCATTGCCGCTATTGTCGCCCCCGCGACCAGATGTCGCAAAGCGGGGTTGCCCCACATGGCAGCAGCGGTAGTGAGTATTGGGGGTGGAGGTGGAGGCGTCTCGGTCTCAAAGGTCCCTCTGCCAGGCTCTTTTAGTAATCTGGCCATCACGGCGGCCAGTAAAAGACCAGGAAGACCTACAGATACTAGAGCGATGCGCCAGCCATAGGATTCGGCAATAAAACCACCACCAACAAAACCAAGTATCATGCCAAAACTGCCTCCCAGCATTAACGTGGCCATAGCAAATCCACGACGCTTGGGCGGGAAGTAATCGGCAATAATTGAGTGGCTGGCCGGGTTCACGCCTGCCTCACCAATTCCCACACAGATTCGAAGCAGCAAAAGACTGATAAAGCCGGCGGCGAGGCCGCTGAAGGCGGTCATCAAAGAGAAGATAATAAGGCTGATAATAATGATGCGTTTACGGCTGTATTGATCCGCTAGGCGTGCAATAGGAAGGCCTACGGTGGCGTAAAACAGGGCAAAGGAAATGCCGCCTAACAGTCCCAGCTGAGTATCGCTCAAACCAAACTCTGCTTTTAGATCCGGAAATAGGATCGACAGAATCATCCGATCACTAATCGATAGGGTGTAGACCAATAGCAATAGGATGAGAGTGGTACGATGACCCGCTAGAGGTTGAGTAACTGCAGCTGTAGGGTCTGTCTTATTATTCATTGTCAATCCTGTTTATTGTAGTGCCTATTTTCGATAGGGATTTGCACAGTTATCGGCTGATGATTTTATGGACTAGCTTTTTCATAAAAAGAAAATACATTGCCGGAAGGTAACGTTTAAGTCTCCACAATATTGCTTCACGAAAATGCGGAATAATAATGTGTCGACCCTTTCTTGATTGCTCATAAACCCTGGTCGCAATATCATCAGCGCTTACAGGTGACCTGGCCATAAGCTTGCCAGCCACTTTGACGCCATCAGCACTGCTGCTGCGAATGGTACTCAAAAGATTACTGGGAAAAGATGCGGGGCATACAACAGACACTGTTACACCGAAAGGCGCTAATTCACTTAACAATGTTTCCGACAAAGCCACCACAGCAGCTTTAGAGGCGTTGTACGCAGACATCGTCCCCATGTGGACTAACCCGGCCATAGAGGCGACATTAATTAGCGTGCCTTTAGTTTTTTTCAGCAGAGGCACACAAAAGTAGCAGCCTTTGACAGCCCCCATTAAATTAATATCAACTGTCCACTGAAAATCCTTTACTGGCAAACTATCGATTGCCCCGCCGGATGCCACACCTGCATTGTTAATTAAGGCATCCAGCCCCAGCCAGCGTTTAGAAATGGTATTAACCAATTGCTGCCATTGATCTTCATTTGTAATATCTAGATGCTGAAAAAAACAATCGCTGTTATGTTGCTCCTTTAGCTGGGAGGCAATGTTGCGGCCTTCTTCATCTTGGATATCAGCAACACAGACAGCCCAGCCTTCACTGGCGTACTTTTTTGCCATGGCCAGACCCAAACCGCTGGCAGCGCCAGTAATGACAATACGCTTCATATTTAGGCCTTCTGTTAGTCGAGTCTATATAGTTTAAGATTTTTAAGACGTTCGATTATAGTAACCACTAAAGAATCAAAGAAATCATTTTCGGCCACATATCAGTCAGTGTTCTTTGAATGTTATTGACGGCCATATGCAGAAAAGCAAGGATCCACCGCAGCATAATGAGGTTAATCGCATGAGTAGATCGCCCGGATCGTATCCGGCTGCTCTAAGCTGAGAAAGTGATTTGTGTGCTCAGTCTTGATAATTCTCAGGCCACTGTTTCGCGCCAGACCCTGCTCTGCACTGGCCAGCATACTGCGGTTATCCAAAGTCGTATCCTGCTCTCCAACAACGACGGTTAGCAAAGGGAAATTGTCATAGGCCTCTAACCCCATACTCCTCTGCCAGGCAACAATGGATTGCGCATTGATGACGCAGGTGGCATAGCTTCGCGTGGAACTAAAGATGGATATTAAGAGTTCGGCTTTCAACGCACTGGTGGGGCGCATCAAAGACAGTGTGAGTAACCGCTTGGCACTGATATTGCGCCTGCGCCCAAAGAAGATCGGCATAAAATAACATAGGATACGATGTGTCAGCGGCTCGGAACTCTTGCCGAATAAGCGGGCCTGCGGCAGTACTGGAGCCTCCAAAATAGTACTTATCGGGCGCTCCTTCGACCTGGTTAAATCAGGAAACTGACGGCCTGTTTCCAATACTACTGCTCCCCCACGAGAATGCCCATGCAAACGCACTTCACGGCCGCTGACAAGTCGTTCAAGCACCAGTCCCAGATAAAACCCATCATGCTCAATGGTTCCTATTAAGTAAGGATTTTCTGGCCATTCCAGCCTAATCACATCGCTGGTCACTCCCGGTTTAAAAAACGGACAGTGATAATTGGCGTTGTTAACTAGAATCAGTTCGGCATCATCATCTTTGTAGAGATCCTGGAAATAACGCATATCCTCGAGAAAACCCGGAAAGCCAATAATTGAACGGGAGCAACCATTGATTGCTGGCCGTCGAGCTATATAGGTACTGCCCACTTTCATCAGTTCGCCGGCGAATTCGCCGTGATACATCTGCGGTAAAGTGCGCAGACGCCAATATTCTCGATAGGCGTGAAGAGCCACCAAAAAAAATAGTAGAGTTAAAAATAAGGTCAGCATAATTAATATTTCAACAGTGAAATTTTATACTTCTGTGTTTCTTTGCTGGTGGCACACGCCATTAGCGAAACTCTAATTCGTCATCATTCTGACGACCAAGACGCAAACCGATAAAGTCTCGAATGTAATTTTGGTAGTTTTTCCATGGTAACCGATTACCCTGCTTGGGAAAGCTCTCCCGAGAACGCAACACATAGCCTGCATCAAAATCCAGCAGTGGCATTTCTTCAACTTCGCCTGTCAAACGCGGCGTCACCGCTGTATAGCTATGGCGTGCCATTTTATTGAGTAATCGCGACACATATTGACCTGTCAGATCAGCTTTGAGAGTCCAGGAAGAATTGGTGTAGCCAACTGTGAACGCCATATTGGGCAATCCAGAAAACATCATTCCTCTGAAGATAAAATGCTCGGCGAAATCAAGAACCTTGCCATCGACGCTATACTGGACACCGCCGGCAAACTTCAAGTTCAGGCCCGTCGCCAGCACCACAATGTCGGCGTCGAGCTGTTTGCCTGACTTGAGATGGATGCCCTCTTTATTGAACTGGTCAATGTGGTCGGTTACCACCTCGGCACGTTTCTCACGAATAGCGGCAAATAGATCACCATCGGGTACGCCACACAGGCGCTGATCCCAGGGGTTATAGTCTGGGGTAAAGTGGGTATCGACATCATAATCTGGCCCCATCTCTTTACGAACTAGACCAAGTAGATATTTACGCAGCCCCTGTGGATTGCGTCGAGACAACTGGTAGAGATAAATCTGAAACAGCACCTGTTTCCAGCGGATCAAACGGAAAACCCAGCTGTCCGGCAGCCACTTACGGAGAGTCTCGGCAAGGGGCTGCTCTTTAGGTACGCTGGCAATATAGGTCGGTGTGCGTTGCAACATCACCAGACTGGCGGTGTCTTGACACATAGCGGGAACCAGGGTGACGGCGGTAGCGCCACTGCCAATAACCACAACGCGCTTGCCCCGATAATCCAGTTGCTCGGGCCAGTGTTGGGCGTGAATAACCTGCCCCTTAAAGCTATCTATGCCAGCAAACTCTGGGGTATAACCCTGATCGTAATCGTAATAACCACTGCAACTAAAAATAAACTGGCAGCTAATGGTTGCCTGCTCACCAGTGTCACCTCGTTCAGCGGTTACCAACCAGCGACTCTGCGTCGATGACCAGCTGGCGGACACCACTTTATGCTGGTAACGGATATGCTGCTCCACGTCGTATTCAGCTGCTGCCTCGCGAATATAGCTGAGGATCTTATGGCCATCTGCGATGGAGGATTTGTCACTCCAGGGTTTGAAGCCATAGCCGAAAGTGTACATGTCACTGTCGGAGCGAATGCCGGGGTAGCGAAATAAATCCCAGGTGCCGCCGCTGGCTTCCCGAGATTCGAGAATCATAAAGCTGCGATCAGGAGAGCTGCGGCGCAAGTGGCAGGCACCGCCAATACCCGATAAACCCGCGCCAATAATTAAAACGTCTATCGATTCAATGTGGTTTGTCATAGTTATATTAATTCACAAAGTTGTTTTGTTGAGTCGCCGCGCTATACCAAATAGGGGAGGACCATGCGCGCTCTTGAATGGTGGCAGGCAAGTCTGAGCGCGGTGTTTTACCGGCGCGTATGGCATCCCAAGTGGACCAGCGGCAGACTGGATTTTCGAGGACGCGGGCATAGTAAAATGCCTCTTGGCCTGGGATAAAGTTAGGATCTTGCCACAGAGCTTTTAGCTCCCCCGCGCCAATATTGGCTGTTCTTGAGCAGTCAGCCAAGTTGACCTGTGCACCATTGTCCGGGCAGCGATGAGTCTTTGGGTCCACGCTCAAGCCATCGGCGCAGGCCACGTCGTAAACCTGCTCCTGGTGTTCGTCGTTTTCAAGCCAGCCCTTGATAATTTGTACACGTTGCAATTGAGCCGTATTTGGATCAGCCAGAGCCCAAGTCAAAAACGTCGGTTGTCGATCATCGTTCGCTTGCAAAGTACCCCCCATAGTGACGCCGCTTTGGTAGGTATTTTTAACGAGATCCGGATTATTCAACTCAGCATCAGTAAGATCATAACTGGCAAAAAAGCGTACTTTTATTCTTGTGCCGCTGGTGGCGAAGGTTTCTTTGCGGCGCAGTGCGGCGTAAATCGCTTCACGGGTATTTTCTTCGGCCCATACCCCGGCAATACCAGACGCACCCCAGTAATGGTAGCCTGAAAAATCAAGGTAAACCTTATCGTCTATCTCTTGGACCATGTCCGGTGCAGCCAATTTAACTAATGTGCCATAGAGAAAGCTTGCCGGCACAGAGCCACGTTTTTCAGCAGTGCTGTCAAAGGAACCAATCTTGCCAAAATAGTTATCCTCTTCCAGCGAGGCTGCGCCTGTATGGGTATCACTGGCACCAATCACTCCAAATTTATAAGGGTTTCCAGCTCCGCCCTCCTGCATGGATAAACCGCGTTGCCAGGCATTTCTCACATAGCTGCCAGGCGGATCACTGAGCATCTTGGTAGAGGTGCGCAGGGGAAATATTTCAAAGTTAGCCCACTCATCGTTTTTTGACAACAAGGGGTGGGTGTCTGATGTGCCTTTCACTTGAGTGATTTCCACCAGCGGTTCATTACGCAGCCGTTGGTCAGCGTATTCTTGGTCAATGGCTTTACCCTCCCAATCGGTGAACATAAACATCGCCCCATTGGAGCCATTGCTATTGTGCGGTATTGCCAGGCTTTCTATGCCCTGATCACGCAGCTTGTCCATCCAGTCCCACAGGCCTTCAGGGTTAATACTATTGAAGCGTGTAAAGGGCAGTGCCGGTAAGCGTTCGGTACCACGAAAAATCACGTTGCGATGCAGCGCTTCTCGCTCCGCAGTGGATGAAGTGAACTCATACCCCGCAAAGGTGGTGAATGTGCCGGGCACATAAGCCTCGTCGGCCGCTTCAACCGTTTTTGACCAAGCGGATGTACTGACTTTGTTGACGACGCTGTTATCAATAGTGCCGTCGAGAAGTCCAGCCACCACGTCGCTAACAAAGTTGCCAAACACCTTACTGCGTTTGGCCAAATCCAAAAGGCCACCATCGACCGACTCGTTAATATTATGATATTCCTTGGCCAGTTCGTATCGGGAAAAGGCTGTACTGGTATCTTCAGCGTCATTGATCAGACCCAAAAATATCCCATGATCAGTAACCGCGTAAAAGTCCAAAGGCTGTGCCAGCTGAACGTCAAAGCCGCTGGGGTGCCTAATCGCCTCACCCTGCGCGTACCGATAGGCATCGGCAGGTGATGCGGTTGTCCCAAAAGCGGAAGCGTCAAAGGAGAGCGTTGTATGCACATGCAAGTCGCCAAAATAGGCATTGCGATCTAGATTGGATTTGGGGCGACTCGGATCGGGCGCGGGTAATGATGGAAACCTTATGATTTCATCACTCCCAGGAATCACCGTATTGGTCGTCCGATAGTATGCTTGAGCCTGCGCGCGCTTATCTTCCAGTGCTTGGTCCCCCGAGCAGGCGGCGGTCAGCAGACAGAAGGTAATCAGTGCAGTACGAAAGATCATAGGTTTTATCTCTTTTTATTAAATAGCTTTGGCTATTAGCAACCGTAGTGGTGAAAAAACTCCTACTCGTGAGCGTCAGCATCAGCACTCGCTCGAGTACTGACACTGCTAGTTCTTTGATGTTACTAGTATGATATTACCTGACCACATTTGGGAATCATAATCGGACAGCTTATTGTTAATACGTGATCCTATCAGCCCTCAGGATCAATCCAGATGGGGCTGGTCCATGCCCGCTCGCGGATTGTTGCAGGTACTCGAGGGTCCGGCTCCCGACCAAGGCGGATAGCATCATAGCTAGACCATCGACAGGTCGGGTTCATTAAAACGCGGGCATAGTAAAAGGTACTCTGCCCCGGATCATAGTCAGGATCGTGCCACAGGGTTTTCAGCTCATTGGCGCCGGAACCGGTACTGAAATTACAGCTAGCAAGATCAACCGTTGCGCCATTATCAGGGCATCGCCCAGTTGCCGGATCAATGGTCAAGCCATCAGCACATGCAATATCGATGACCTTTTCCTGGGTTTGACCTTCAGCGTCGATCCAGCCCTTGATCATTTGCACACGCTGCAATGGGGCATCCATTGGATCGCGGGTCGCCCAGACCATAAAGCCAGGAGAGTTTTGCTTTACCACATCAGGGTTTGCCTGCAAGCGCAGAACACTACCCATGGGCACCGCGTTGGCGATTAACGATTGGAACGGGTTGCGGTCTTGCATAATGGCATCATCAATGCCCCAGCCTGCATAGAAACGCACCGCCATGCGCGGGCCCGATGTGGCGTAGGTTTCACGACGGGCTAGGGCGTCAAAAACCGCTTCGCGAGTATTCTCTGGTGCCCAAACTGCGGCAAGACCACCGGAGGTATGAAACTTGATCATGGATTTGTAGGCGGCTGTTGCCGCATCTTCCCGCAAGCGCCGAATCGCAGAGGACGTAACCGCACCCACCGCACCGGGAAAGTCCCACTCTTCCACATCGCCGGGGTTGGAGTTGTGGCTGTCGGTGGCGGCGATAAAGCCGACTCGCAACGGATTAAATCCGAGCTCCTGTTCAAGCTCTAGCCCGACCTTAAGCCCCTGACGAACAAACCCTGTCTCGAAGGCACAGCCGGTAGTTTCGCCGGGCTGACAGGGGTCAAAGACCTGTTCGAAAGCGCATTCTTCATCGGTTGCACCAACCCCAAGGGCGCATTCCTGTGCGCCTTTGACTTGGAATATTTCTACCAGCGGTTCGCGCTTTTGACGCAGGCGCCAGTCAGCCTCGCCATATTCCTGACCATCCCAGGTGTATCGAGAATAGGTTAGCCCCCAAGCCTTGTTAGGGTTGTGGGGCATGGTCAGAAAGTCACAATCTTCGATACAGTTAGCTTCAAGTCCCTTCCACAGTTCAATGGCATTGGGTACATCCAAGCTTGAAATAGCGCGTTCAGGCACTGTATTGGAGCGGAAAATAACATTGCGATGGTGCTTGCCCTGATCCGGCATTCCCGGCGAGAACTCATAGCCAATTAGCGTGGTCAATTCACCCGGCTCATAGTACTTGTCGGCAAGGTTGATATAGCGAGCCCAATCGGAGGCAGTGTTTTTAATACATCGCTCGAAGGCGCCATCGCCAAACTTACAGGTCGGAAAAGAGCCTGGGGTAAGAGGCTGCCGAGTTGTCTTTTGATAGACACCGGCTGGCTTTGATGGGTCGCCAGGGGCTGCTGTGCCACGAGCATTCGCCGCTAGGATTTGAAAAATCTTTGGGTTGGGCTCATTTGCTAGCCAGCAGGCGGCACGCTCAGCCAGAGACAGATTTGAGTCGCCGCAGTGGGTGCGAGTGCCGAAGCCTTCTGCATGATCGGTGATCGCCACAAAGTCCAGTGGCCGACTGAGCTGCATGATCTCGCCACCGGCGACGGTTAGTGGTTCGCCTTTGGCAAAACGGTAGGCGTCGTGAATACTCAGCGAGTTACCAAACAACGTGGCATCAAAACTTTCGGTGGTATGCACATGCAATTCACCCCAGTACAGATTCATATCTGGGTTAGGTGCCGCCTGATAAGCGGCTGCCTGTGGAGCAGGCAATGTTATCCGACTATCATCTTGCAAGGCGTAATCGCGGCCTGCGCTAGCCGGCCCATTTTTATCCGCTGATTCCTGCAAAGGCATCAGCAATTTAACCCAAACAAAGCCGATGGCCACAAGCAGTAAAACAATAAGTACCAAACCGATTTTCTTAAACATATAACGCTCTCTCTTTTTCCTGCAGAGCAGGATTTTAAAAATTCAAATAATCCACTTATGGCAGAAGTAGCAGCCCACGCTCAATACACCACATAAAGGATAGGCCCCCCAGCGTATAAACCGGCACTGGTAACAGACGCTCCTGCCAAGGTAATAGCCGCCGTTTGACCAACTGCCAGGCACCCAGCAATAGCAGAATAAAGATAATTTGTCCGGCCTCTATGCCGAGATTAAAAAACAATAGACTCAAGGGTACACTGCCCTGAGGCAGACCGACCTCAGCTAATGCTCCCGCAAAACCCATGCCGTGCAGCAGACCAAAACTACCGGCCAGCCACCAAGGGTAACGGCGGAATAATCCACCTTTGTCACTGCGGGCAAGCTCTAATGCCAAGATAAAAATACTCAGGGCAATGGCGAATTCCACCAGAGACACCGGATAACTTAAAAACCCTAGCGTCACCAGTGAAAGGGTAATACTGTGGCCCAGCGTAAACGCCGTAATGGTGCTAATTAATCGCCACCCTGCCCCTGCCCCAACCAGTAGCAGCAACCCAAAAACAAACATCAGGTGATCAATACCGCCCCAAATATGCTCTGCTCCAAGTACGGAGTACTCAGTCATTATTTGCCTCTGGATAGGCTCAACCGGCACTCGAAACTCCGAGTTTTCTGCGGTTAGCACCTGCTGGTAACTGCGGCCATCGCGAAGGTTAAGTATGACCATGGCCGACACCCGATTGGCGGCCAGCCCAGAAATTCCGAGAACTTGACCAATCAAGCCTTGGGTATCAGACTGATCGCAGAGTAGCTCCCAGCTAGACACAATACCCGTACCCTCGGTCCGCGGCGTACTCTCAGCTTGGGTCTCACAACCCTCGGGCCAGACAGGCCGCAAGGGAATATTGCTGGCGGTCTTGACTGGGGTTTTCCAAACCACGTTGTAAGACTGTGTCGAGACTTCAGACACCTTTAATAGCGAGGGCGCAAAAAGATGTGCCTGCGCGGTATGAGATAGTAATAACGATGCGGCTATACTTACCGTTAATCGGAAGAAATACTTCACTGTCTCACCTCATATTCAGAGCGCAAAGCCGCCATAGCAGTTTGCAGAGCTCGCTCACGCGCACTGACTTCAAGACTGTATCGTAATTGGCGTGTCACCTCATCTAGGCGTGCATCTCGACCCTGCTCGATAGCGCTGATCCAAAGATAATGCCACCCGAAAGATGAACGGATGGGTCCATACCATTGACCCACCACAGGGCCTAATTTGGTAAGGTCTGAAATAAACAATACGCCGAAGTTGCGGGTCAATTGCTCGGCAGTCTGTGCTTGAAATTCATAGCCTGACATAAAGGGAGAGCTTAGGTACCTTGCGGTTCTAGCCGTTAAGCGCTGGTCTTGAATAGTTTTGATAACAGGGTCAAGTTCGGCTTTGCGCTGTGGATTAATAAATACATGGGCAAACGAATAGCGCGGTGAGCGATAAAATTCATGCTTACGCGCAATGAACTCTGCGGCGATTTGTGTCTCGGTTACTTCAATGGGAGGATTAATTGCTAATAGTCGTTTTTTCATTCTTTCAATCAATCGCCTTTTAACAACTTCGTCCCCTAGATGGAGGCGCATATCCAGCGCTACCTGAAATAACTCGGCATTACTTTTGTCTGTGTCGACATCCAGAAAACGCATATTGCGAATTAGCTGATCAAAAACAATGCTGTCATGCAGGTGGAGATGAAGCTCTAGGGCGCGTTGAAATAGCAAGTCACGGTCCAACTCATCGGCGATCATTTTTGTTTTTTGTTTGGCTGTAGGCAGATTGCCAAAGCGGGTGAGCCACTGCTGTTGTAAAGCGTTCTGTACTGACTCGCTCAGCGGGCCGATCACCGTTTTAGGTTCGGGAAATACTGTGATTTGAATCTGATAAAAAACGCTACCTAAAACAAGGAAGTGCAGCCATGGCTTGTGTAAATAACGCAACCACCTCATCTCAGATTTCTCCTGTAAAAGAATTGTGAGGCGCCATGACCTGCTGTGCTTAAAATAACCCTCAGAGCTGGCAACAACTAATCTTTGAGAGCCGATAATAACATGTAATTTTTTTAAAATTAGCCACTGGTAAAACGGCCGGCGAATGGCCGACCGTTTTTTCTTTCTAGAGTCTATTAAAAGTGATAACGGACATCTATGCCATAGGTTTTCGGCGCTGCGAGTACATAAGCTTGATTACCACTAAATTTCTGCACTGCGTTAGTCACAGAGGCATACTTATCATTAGTTAGGTTCTTGCCCCAAATCGACAGATTCCAATCATCATTGCGCCAGCCGATCTTGGCGTTTAAGAGAGTTCTGTCATTAAAGTCCGTCGCCTCAATACGATTATTCCTATTGGTCGTCCAGTGGTCGCCCATAAAGATGTAATCACCGCGCATATAGAGAGAGCCCTGCTCAAGAGGAATGACCAATGTAGCTGCCAAATTGCCACTCAAGTCCGCTGTGAAGGCAAGTTCTTTACCGCTGTTTGGACCTTCAGTGACGTTGTACTTGTCCATATACAGCAGGCCAGCTTCCAAGGTTAGATTGTCCAGTGGCAACGCCTGAAGTGAGAGATCAAGCCCAGAGACTTCAACTGCACCCTCATTGCTAACAGTACTGCCACCGTTGGGTAGCGAATACTGGAATTGGTAACCTTTGATCTCGGTAATGAACGCGGCAGCATTGAGACGCAACCGTGAATCGAGCAAGGTGGACTTTAGGCCTAGTTCGTAGCTCTTGGTATCTTCGTCATCAAATTCACGCGTGGCCGCAGGACCATTGACACCATTAAAGTTTCCAGACTTGGTACCTGTTGAGGCACTCATGTAGACCATACTACTATCATTGAGGTCGTAGGCTACACTGAACAACCAGTCTGTATTAACACTGCGACGCTCAAGCGTTGCGTCAATTTCTGTCGTGAATCTATAAATAAAAGGCGTGCTGATAAAATTCAACAGGGGTGCTGGAAGAGCGGCTGCTAGTGGCGGCGGAGCACCTGTTGCAGTGCTATTGATCTCGGTATAGAGGTCGGCTACTTTTTCCTCGTCGGTCCAACGCAGGCCACCGGTTACAGACAGGCGTTCGGTTGCATTCCAAGTCATTTGACCAAAAGCGGCTAGAGTCTCTGAATTCCAGACATTTTTACCTCCAATGTAATCTCCAGGCTGTGCCGCAAATCCCATCAGCGGGATCTCTCTGGGACCAAATAGGGCATTGGCACCGAGATAAGCTCTCCCAGCAATGCTAACAAAATCTTCCCCAAGAACAGTACCAATAGCACCGTCGGCGCCTTTCTGGGATCTCTGATCGTGGTAGAACAAGCCGACCTGATACCCGACACTGTCACCGAGCGTCGAATCGAGACGGAATTCCTGAGACAGACTGTCTCCTGAATAGAGCCCAGGCCCATTGTCTAAGATATCAAGCTGAGAGCCATCCGGATCAGATGCCGTTAGATAGTCGAAGTCATTCCAGGAGGAGATCGAAGTCACTGTTCCCCAGTCCATGTCATAAGCGACATGAAGAGAAAGGTTGTCTGACTTCATGGCGAATACACCGTCTGTACTGGTAGCAATTTTGTAATCGTAGGGGTCATTCTCGCCCTGGGGCAAACCCTGTGCAGCAAGTCCACTCAGCGTTAAATTACCTAGCACTTCATCGAAGCCGCCACCATTGCTATCGCGATCGACATGGGAGGCACTGAGTACGACACTGACCTCGGCACTCGGCTCCCACAACAACTTGCCCTGTACATTCCAATCATCGGCATCGCTTAGATCTGGACCAGATGCATTTTCATAAAAGCCGTCCCGTTGGTGACTGTTGCCCGACAGACGATAAGCGACGGTCTCGCTCAGAGGTCCTGTAGTCGTCACAGTCACTTTTTTCATACCGTAATCTCCAACAGAAATTTGCGCGTAGCCTTCAAACTCCTCGAGATTAGGACTTTTCGTAATCAAACTGATAGCGCCAGCGTTTGTATTCTTACCGTATAGGGTACCCTGAGGGCCCTGCAATACTTCAATACGCTCTAAATCGACTAGGTCGGACATGCCGAGTCCAGTGCGCCCCATGTATACGCCGTCCACAAACATACCCACTGAAGGTTCCAGGGCAGGATCGTTTTGTGAGGTGCCGATTCCACGAATGGCAAGCCTATTTTGAAACGGGTTCCTAGAAGTTGTTAAATTGACGCTTGGCGTCATATTGGCTAGATCCTGTGCATCATTGATACCAGCTTCGTCGATCATTTGTGCCGTGAATGCATTCACGGCAATAGGTACTTCCTGCAGACTTTGGCTACGTTTGGCCGCTGTGACGACAATTTCGTCAAGTACTCGATCCTGTGCGGTAACACCCGAACTAACAACAGCAAAAGCTAGAGCGGATAACCCCAGATGTAAATTCTTCATAATTATTCTCCCCTTATATTATTTTTCCTAACTTCTGTAGAAAGAAGCCGGAGTAAAGCCAAAGTACGGATTATTTTTTTATCCATTTAGTACAGATTTTACTAATGCTTCTTTAAATAGTAAGGAAGTCAGAAAAAACCAAGGGAATCACTTTCGGTCAAATGTAGGGTCAGTTTCGGCCAACTTTGATAGTGCCATGAGTAATCCGTATTTGAGCGGTCAGGACAATCAAGCCGAAAAATGCTATCTCATAGCATCACAGACCCTCAATAGAGTTAAATCCACACCTCTTCTATAGCCTTTAAAGAAATTCCTATGGCCGAATATGATTCTTACAAGCTGGTCGTGACAACGTATTGTGGTGATGGTTTCAGCAAGAATATAAAGACATAGAGAAGAGAAGTTACCGATGAAAAAATTGATTATTGGCTTTTTTGGTCTGATGGTGCTGGCTGGGATTTTTGTCCTGGCATTACCGAATATTCTGCACAAAGTGGGACTGCATCCAGAATATCAGGGCCCCAAAGTTGCACTGCCGGGTAGACGCGCTCTGGTGATTACCACCAGTCACAATGTTCTTGCCGCCGTAGGCGAAACAGAGGGTCCGGCCACTGGAGTTGTTGCCTCGGAGCTCACGCATCCGTATTACGTTTTCCTTGATGGCGGTATGTTGGTGGATGTGGCCAGTATCAAAGGTGGAGAAATTCCAATTGCTCCAGATTCACTATCGCGGATTTCAGCCACACCTGAGACTCAGCGTTTGCTCAAGGATTCAATCTTTAAGGCCAAGGTCGACAACTCAATCAAGGTGGACGCTATTGATTTCACCGACTACGACATTATTTTTCTCGCCGGTGGTTGGGGCGCAGCCTATGACCTTGGTTATTCCCCAGTACTGGCAGAGAAGATCAGTGACGCCTACTACGCTGATAGCAAACCGATTATCGGCGCTGTCTGCCACGGCGTTTTGGGACTGATCAATGCCCAAGATCGCGACGGTAATTTACTCATCGCAGGACGCAGTATGACCGGGGTCAGTGACAAGCAGATCAAAGAACTAAAAATTGAAATCACGCCGCAGCATCCGGAAACCGAATTGCGCAAAGCGGGTGCCCTATACGAAAGTCAAACCGCATTTCGTGATATGTTTGCCACTCATGTCGTGGTGGATAATGAACAGCGCTTTGTTACCGGACAAAACCAGAATTCCGGATTGGAAACAGCGCATAAAATGATGCTGGTCGTGGCTAGTCGAGGAAAATAACATTGAATAAAGTACTTAAATTGATGGTGCTAATACCGGCGATTCTTTTTGTGGCCACCGGTATTCGCTGGTTGGTGGCGCCAGCCGAAGTAGCGGCTAGTTTTGGCCTTACATTGGCTGAAGGCATCGGTCTCAGCTCCCAGATCGGCGACTTTTCCAGCTTCTTCATCACGCTGGGCAGCTGCATGCTAATTGCTCTCATCATTGAACGTCGCAGCTGGTACTACCCACCGATGATGTTACTAGCGATCACAGCCATTGGGCGAATTATCGCTTGGCTATTGCACGATGCCACCCTTGCGGTCAGTCAGATTATGATCGAAGTGACGGTGGCGCTTATTCTGCTGCTTGCCTCTCGTCGTTTACCGCAAGAGATTTCAACAAGAGACCAGCGTCAGTGACTCGAACGTCCTTACTGCAACTTTTTTGCGCCGGTGTTTATAGCTCTGTTCTCTGTTTAGGTCTTAACAGTATGTCAGCGTTTGGGGCAGATTCAGTACGTCCCAACATCGTGTTTATTCTCGCCGATGATTTGGGCTTTACCGATATCGCCCCTTACGGCAGTGAGGTGAATACACCAAACCTAAGCACTTTGGCAGAAAAGGGCGTACGCTTTACTAACTTCCATACCGCAGCCAATTGTGCCCCCGCCAGAGCCATGCTTCTCACCGGGGTAGACAGTCATCTAGCAGGTGTCCCCAATATTCCTGAAATGCTGGCTCCGCAACAGCGTGTACACGCAAACTATCAGGGCGTGCTCGGCAACGATGTGGTAACAGTGGCGACCCTATTGGAAGATGCGGGCTACCACACCTATATGGCAGGTAAATGGCATCTGGGAATGGACCCGAACAAACGGCCTAGTCAGCGAGGCTTTCAGCGCACCATGGCAATGATGGATTCAGGCGCAGACAACTGGGAGCAACGCCCCTACCTGCCAATTTATGATCAAGCCAATTGGTTTGCCGACGGCGAGAGGTTTACACTTCCACAAGATTTTTACTCCTCGCGTTTTTTGGTCGACAAGATGATTGAGTTTATCGACAGCAATTTGCCGAACACGGGTGTTCAAGATAACAGGCCGTTCTTCGCCTACCTCCCCTTTATGGCTGTGCATTCGCCGGTGCAGGCCCCTCAGCAATATATAGATCGCTACATGGGCGTCTATAATTCCGGCTGGGACGCTCTGCGGCAGCAGCGCAAAGAACGCGCAGAAGCGCTGGGTATTGTGCCGAAAAATACTCCCATGGTGAGGATGAAAACAACAGCCGAATGGGATGCTCTGAGTGAAGATGACAAGCGTTATCAAGCGAAGCGCATGGCAGTTTACGCTGGCATGATTGAGGCGATGGATTTCCATATAGGTCGTCTGATTGAGTTTCTCAAGGCGCGAGGGCAATACGACAACACCATTTTTATTTTCACCTCAGACAACGGCAGCGAGGCCAGTGGCCCCGCCGAGCCTCGTGCCTTTCCTGTGCGGCTGACCCCAGAGAGCCTTGGTTATAATCTGGACTATGACAACCTGGGTCTAAAGGGGAGTTACAGCACTATAGGTCCCAGTTTCGCCAGCGCCTCTGTGAGCCCTCTGGGGTACTTTAAGTTTTATGCTGGTGAGGGGGGAATGCGTGTTCCACTAATCATCGCGGGCAAATCTATTACTCTCCAGCAGCCACTAACACGAGCCTTTGCCTGGGCAACAGATATAAGCCCCACGATCTTAGCGCTTACCGGAACCCCACAACCATCAGAGCGCTACGCTGGTCGGCCAGTGCAGGCCATAACCGGGCGCGACCTCAGCCCTCTCCTTTTCGGAGAGGCCGAACGAGTTTATGGACCTGACGACAGAGTAGGCTACGAACTAACCGATCACGGTGTTTTGTTTCAGGGTGACTACAAACTGGTCATCAACCAACCGCCGGTAGGTGATGGCCAATGGCGACTGTTCAATATCGTTGATGATCCCGGTGAAACGGCAAATTTATCCACCTCAAAAGCGCTACGTTTTCAGCGCATGCTATCCCATTATGAACAGTACCGTCGCGACAACAATGTAGTGCCGGTGCCGCAAGGTTATAGCCAATTAAAACAATTGTTTTCGAATATCTTATTAAAGAGCAAGAACGACACTCTAGTGTTTTTGTTAACGCTTCTGCTGTTGCTGCCATTTTATGTGGCCTATCGAATGAGACGATAAATGAAAAAAGAAATGAAAAAAGAGCCGCATTCCTAAAAGGTGAATATATGACTTATATGCAGTCAGATACCATTGGCAACCTTCGGATGGTTGTTCCCAGCGCCATTTTCTTCTGCGCCTGTCTATTCATGTCTACAGCGTCCAGTAACGATCTATCTGGTGTTTGGAAGCACAGCGAACACAACATCTGGATCGAAATTACGACGGAGAAAGGCACTGGTATCATAGTGCGCAACGACAGATTTCCAGAGCGTATTGGCCGTACTTTTTTGACAGACATTACAGCCAATAAAAACCAACAGAACGCCTGGTACGGACTAGCCTATATCGAAAAACTAAAAGACTATAAAAAGGTGAAAATCTCTCTCCCTGAGGCTGATCAAATACTAATATCGGGGAAGGTTGGTTTTTTGAGTCGTACCGTAGAATGGACCCGCTTCGATCAAGTACCCACCATTCAGTGAATATTGTTTGGCTTGGAGAATTTATACACTCTCTTTCCTTAAATTAATCGGCGTGGGTGACCTACGTGGCGGCCGCCGTCGCTTCGCCAATGCATGGCTCGACTAAACCCGCCCCGCGGGTTCAGTCCAAATCCACTACTTTCATCTTCATTTTTTATTTGGAATGACTAAACTCTGTGTTTAGTAGTCGTCGAGTACCGCACCCTTACTGGCGCTAGAAGCATTAAAGGCAAACTTTGCTTGTACGCCACGGGTGTAACGCGGTAATGGTGCTTTCCAGTCGCTCTTGCGCTCGGCAAGCTCCTCATCAGTGATATTAAGTTGCAGCAATAACTGCTTGGCATCAATGGTGATGGAGTCGTTTTCATTAATGAAGGCAATATTGCCACCGGCAGCGGCCTCTGGCGCCACATGTCCAACCACCATTCCCCAGGTACCGCCAGAAAAACGGCCATCTGTGATCAAGCCTACGCTTTCGCCTAAACCAGCACCAATCAATGCGCCAGTAGGTGCCAGCATTTCGGGCATACCCGGGCCGCCTTTAGGGCCTAAGTAGCGCAGCACCATTACGTCGCCAGCTTTTATTTTGCCCGCCAAAATAGCTTCCAGAGCTGACTGTTCATCGTTAAATACACGGGCAGGGCCTGTCATTACCAGAGTTTTCAGGCCAGTAATTTTAGCTACACAACCTTCTGGTGAAAGATTACCTTTAAGAATAGCTAGGTGACCTTGCTTGTACACAGGGTTAGTAATAGGGCGAATCACATCTTGATCAGCACTCGGCGCATCAGGTACGTCTTTGAGTACCTCTGCCATGGTCTGGCCAGTGATGGTTATACAATCGCCATGCAGTAAACCAGCTACCAGCAGTGTCTTCATAACCTGTGGTATACCGCCTGCTTGGTGTAAATCAACTGCCAAGTATTGTCCACTAGGCTTGAGATTACATAGCACAGGAATCTTTTGGCGCATGCGCTCAAAATCATCAATATTCCACTCTACTCCAGCCGCATGCGCGATGGCTAAAAAGTGCAGCACGGCGTTGGTGGAACCACCCGTGGCCATAATAACCGCCACTGCGTTTTCAATCGATTTTTTGGTGACGATATCACGCGGCTTTAGGTTCATCCGGATCGCTTCAACCAGCACCTTGGCAGACTCTTTGGCTGAGTTCATTTTCTCATCATGAGGGTTAGCCATGGTAGAGGAGTAAGGCAGCGAAATACCAAGCGCTTCGAATGAGCTAGACATTGTGTTGGCTGTGTACATGCCGCCACAGCTGCCAGTACCAGGAACAGCTCGACGTTCGATCTGAAGTAGATCTTCGTCGCTCATACGCCCTGCCGCATGTTCACCCACGGCCTCAAAAACACTAACGATATTCAGATCCTGACCCTTGTAGCGCCCGGGGAGTATGGTGCCTCCATATACATAGATAGAGGGTACATTGCTACGCAGCATGCCCATTAGGCCACCAGGCATATTTTTGTCACAACCGCCAAGCACCAGAACGCCGTCCATCCACTGGCCCTGCACGCAGGTTTCAATGCAGTCAGAGATCACTTCACGACTAATCAACGAGTACTTCATGCCCTCAGTACCCATGGCCATACCATCTGAAATGGTTGGAGTACCAAAGACTTGTGCATTACCACCGGCTTCTTCGATACCTACAATCGCGGCGTCAGCCAGCCTTTGCAAACCACTGTTGCAAGGAGTGATTGTACTGTGACCGTTAGCTACACCGACCATAGGTTTCTTGAAATCTTCAGCCTCGTAACCCATGGCGTAATACATCGAGCGATTAGGCGCGCGCGCGGTACCTTCAGTGATGTTCTTACTGCGTCGATTGATCTGATCGTCGGTATTACTGGTGTCGTGCGTCATGATATTTCTCGTTGAGAGTGGCGTTGATAAAAACAGAAAATGCCAGAAAATTAAGCTAGAGCAATATGATAGTCATGCTGTATTAATATGTACAGCATGTCATTGCCATCGCCATCTATGAACGGTACTAATTCACGAGTAGCTAGAATTGGTGAACGCCTGCTTCATCATAAACAATGAGAAAGCTCTCAGATCCTTATCCCATCAAAAGAAAGATCTTGAAATGACCGTCGGTCAGTTATATAGTTGAACTATTGGTTGTGAGTTTAGGCGTTTTGGTTAATGAGAGAGCCAGAAGCACAGACTAAAGTTACTACCGCGGCGTGAATTACTAGAAATCGCCGAAGCATGCTTTCGTAATAACAAAATAGAATAAATGCAGATTAACCAGAGAAAGAAATTATGAGCACAACTGACCACGAAAACGTCACTAAATTACACCCTCAAAACCTGGAAGCGCTAGTCGCACTGCAGAGAAGCAAGTTTCGTGCTGAGGGCGAAGTCACCTATTCGACGCGGATTGACCGTCTAAAGAGACTCAAGGCACTGATTCTTGAAAATAAAACAGAGTTCGCGAAAACAACCAAACGCGAATTTGGTGGTGCACGGTCCTATGAGTTCAGTTTATTCTCGGAGTTCGCATCAAAGGTCGAAGCCATCGACTATTCAATGAAACATTTGAAAGAGTGGATGAAGCCTGAAAAACGAAAAACGAACAAGCCCATGAACTTTTTGGGTGGGAAGAGCGAGGTTAGGCATTTCCCTAAAGGCGTTGTTGGCATCATTTCTCCTTGGAACTTGCCCTTTGGCTTGACTGTTGCGCCTCTGACAAGTGCGCTTGCTGCAGGTAACCGAGCGTTATTGAAACCTTCTGAATTCGTTCCTGAAACAGCGGCATTGTTTGCCGAAGTTGTCCCCAAATATTTCTCAGAAGATGAAGTCGCGGTCGTAACCGGTGGCACAGATATTAGTCAACGTTTTGCGGAATTGCCTTTTGACCACCTACTGTTTACCGGGTCTAGTAATATTGGCGCAAAAGTAATGCAATCAGCCTCGAAAAATCTGGTTCCCGTCACGCTAGAACTTGGCGGCAAGTCGCCTGTAATTATTGGTCGTAGCGCAAAGCTTGATCTGGCTGGAACCCGCCTGACATTCGGTAAGCTTTTGAATGGTGGTCAATTATGCCTGTCGCCAGACTACGTTGCGGTGCCGAATGAGCTAGAGGAGCAGCTTATTGCTCGGGTAGTTCAGGAGGCACAGTCAATGTATCCGAACATCACCGAAAATGAAGATTATGCGGGTGTAATCAACGAAAGACACTTCGCCAGGCTACAAAACTACATTGATGACGCAGTTGCCAAAGGGGCCAAGCTCACAATAGTTGGTGCTGACAAGACGCGTGCCTCTGAAGACAATCGTCGTATGCCCTTACACATCTTACAAAACGTCAATGAAGATATGTTGGTTATGCATGAGGAAATATTTGGCCCTATTCTTCCTGTGATGACCTATTCCGACGTGGCTGAAGTTCCAGATATGATTGAGCCCCGCCGAAATCCTCTTGCCATGTATTACTTTGGTAAAGATAAACGTGAGCAAGAATACTTACTGAGTAATGTGCAAAGTGGTGGTGTTTGTATCAATGATATTACTCTTCACTACGTACAAGAGGATCTTCCGTTTGGGGGTGTGGGCGCCTCTGGTATGGGTGCCTATCATGGCCCGGAAGGATTTAGGAGCATGAGTCATCCGCGCGCGATTTACAGCCAAACTATGATTGATGTTTTACCCATTATTGGAGCACGCCCGCCCTTTGGTAAAAAGTTCCGAAAGAATATAAGCAAAATTCTTGGCTCAATCTGAATGTAAGACTAGAGATTTTTATACGTGCTGAGTGATTGAACTTGAACTTCAATGCAATGACATTGATTTGATTCTACTACGTCACGACAGTTAGTCGACAAGATGGCTGCAGAATAAACGCGGGTACTCATAGAGAGGACTTGCAAACATAAAAAGAGTACTGGGAGAGTTATCATGACAATAAATCGCCAATGGCTATTAGCTGAACGACCGATAGGAATGGTTGGTCCGCATAATTTTAAGTACACCGAAACTCCGATTCCTGAACCCAAAGATAATGAGGTGCTGGTAAAAAATCTATTTTTATCATTTGACCCCGCACAGCGAAACTGGATGGTTGACCGCAAGGCTTATCTGCCGCCAGTGGCCATCGGAGAACCTATGCGTGCAGGTTCTGTTGGACAAGTAATAGATTCGCGACACACCGAATATCAAGTGGGCGATCTAGTGCAAACGACCGGCTATTGGCAAGATTATGTAGTTGCAGCACCCGGTGAAGGTCCAATGGGTTTAGTTAAATTGCCATCAGGGGTATCCCCTGAAATGATGTTATCTGTGCTCGGTATAACAGGGCTCACGGCGTATTTCGGTTTGCTAGAGATTGGTCAGCCTAAAGCCGGTGAGACCGTTCTTGTTTCTGGTGCTGCAGGTTCTACTGGCTCGTTCGTTGGTCAGATCGCAAAAATTAAGGGTTGCCGTGTAGTAGGTATTGCTGGCGGCCCAGATAAGTGTAGGTGGTTAAAAGAGATTGCCGGCTTCGACGCCGTCATCGACTATAAAAATGAGGATGTTAGTGCGCAAATTGCTCATCACTGCCCAGACAAGTGGGACGTGTTCTTTGATAATGTTGGCGGCCCTATTCTCGAGGCGGCCCTAGATCACGTTAATCTGCGTTCTCGGGTTGTTTTATGTGGCAGCATCTCTGGTTATAACGCCACCACCCCCATACCTGGCCCGTCAAATTTGTCGAACCTGACCATTAATCGAGCGCGAATGGAAGGATTCGTTATTTTGGATTACATGCCACGAGCGATGGAGGCTGTCCAAGAACTAATGGGGTGGGTTTCATCAGGCCAATTGATTTATCAGGTCGATCTACAAGAAGGCTTTGAAAATATCCCTGCCACTTTACAGCGGCTTTACGCCGGGCAAAATCTTGGTAAGCAGCTACTCAAAATAGGCTCATAGAAATAACCTTAAGGACTGCTATGACACACATCATACCCAAGCAACGTGAGGAATTATCTGAGTTAGAACCGATGTTGAAAATGGTAGAAGCATCGATGGGCTTTTTGCCAACATCCATGCTGACCATGGCGCATTGGCCAGAACTTACTCAGGCCTTTGGCGGTCTTGGCGCAACGGTTCTGCATAGCGGTGAACTAGATGCTGGGCTAAAGCAAATAATTGCGTTCGCGGTAAGTAACGTCGCGGGTTGCCGTTATTGCCAAGCACATACGGCTAACTCAGCACAAAAAAATAGCGTTAGCTCAGAGAAAATAAAAGCGGTATTTGAGTTTGAGAGTAGCGCTTTATTTTCTGATCAGGAGAAGGCGGCGCTTCGAGTTGCCGTGCACGCGGGTATGGTACCTAATGCGGTGGAAGCTGAGCACATGAGTGACTTGTCTAGATACTTTAGTGAGAAGCAGGTTATAGAAGTTGTGGCCGTTATTTCACTGTTTGGTTTTCTGAATCGCTGGAACGACACAATGGCAACTACCTTAGAAAGTGCCCCTAAAAACTTTGCAGCGAACCAGCTTGCCTCGCACGGCTGGGCTGCAGGCAAGCACGAATAACCACCACTCGATCGCACGTGCAAAGGCAACTTGCCTCTAACTAAATTAATGGAAAAGTACTATGAAAAAACTTAATTTCTATGATCAACTTAACGCGGCTACGCTTTTGTTGGTGTCACCCGAGTGGCGAAAAGTTAAAGCAGCCCGACAGTCGGCGGTATCTTTTGAAACGCCAGATGTCACTATTCCAACTGAATTCCGGACCATTGCGGGCCGCAATATTCGCTTAGCTGAAGCAGGGCCCCCCGATGCACCACTCGTGGTATTACTCAGTCCGTTCCCAGAAAGCATTCTGAGTTTTGCTGGTTCCTGGGAAGCACTGACAGAGAAATGTCGGGTAATTGCCATCGATCTTCCGGGATTTGGTGCTTCTGAAGGTGACCGAAGTGATATGTCACCCAACGCTCAGGGTGCCCATCTAGCTGCAATCTTTGATGAGCTTGACCTGAATAATATTCATCTTGTCGGGCCTGATGTGGGAATGGGAGCAGCGCTCGCCTATGTACTTAATCATAAACATCGCGTAACAAGTTTAGCGGTTGGACATGGCGTCGGTGCACCCGGCCCATTTAAACTGGCCTTTATGATCAACATGTTGGCCAAATTTGGTTTCATGCGTTTCACAACGGGTTTGTTAGGTGCCGGTCCACTCATCGCTTTCTCGTCAAAACTTGGGTCCATTCGTCATCGGGCCAACGCTAAGCAAATAGATGATTATAAGCGGTCTTACTCGGGGCGTGCCCCTGAAGTGGTTTACTGGTTTAAGGACTTTCGGTCTAAGGCTGCAGAGTTGGCTGCTCGGGTGAAAGAAATCGATATACCTACTCTAGTTTTTTGGGGCGAGCTTGATCTTCTCTTTGATCCAAGTAATGCTGAAAATCTCGATGCAGCCCTGCCGCACAGTAAGTTGCAAATTCTGCCTGAAGCAGGCCATCTTGCTTGGGCTGATCAACCAGAATTATTCGCCGAGATGATTATTGATTGGGTGGAAACCGATCGTCAATAAGTGTCGTTTTTATACGTCCAATCCCTTCACTAAGATTGAGTTTGCGGTACTCCCAGCATCACGATGTTTCGCTATAGCTTGGTAGTCATCAGATGTCATCCAAGCTAAAGCAGATTCTTTTGATGGGAACTCGATAATTACCGATCTTGTATCATCCCATTGACCGGCTAATATCGTTGGGTCTTCATCAACACTCAACATCTTGCCTTCGAACCTCTGAAAAACCTCTGCGAAACCAGCTGAGTATCTATCATATTCACTACGATTATGTATTTTAAACCTAGCAATTATATAAACGGACATCGTGTTTAACTCCTAATTTTGATTAGTTTTGAGTGCCGGTTAAGCACAAAAAAGACGAAGTTACTCGCTTTATAGGTTGTTACTATTTTAGCTAGTTCAACTGTCTCGATATTGTAATGACCGGTAGTCAGTTATATACTGATCGAGGATTATAAAAGATCACTTAATTAAAAAAAATACTATCGAGAGGCAGTATTGAATCACTACGCGCAGCCTCAAAATATAGCGAGATATAAAAATGAAATTACTTACCTTCAAGCTGCAAGGCAAAGAATATCTGGGTGCTTTAACTAATACTGGAGTCTTCAACCTAAGTGCCGCGGCGTCGGAGGACATTGATTTTTCCTCAATGCAACACTTTATTGAGGCAGGCCAACCTGCGCTTGATCGCGCCTATGCACTGCTAGCTTCTGGCCCAGCCTCCATACCATCTGATCAGGTAGATTGGTTAGCGCCACTCCCATTACCAGCACAAATACGTGACTGTTTGGGTTTTGAAGAGCATTTAAAAAATGCTTTTGAAAGCGCACTTAAGCTGAGTGCTATGGCTGCGGACGACCCCGTCAACGCTGAGGAGGAATTGCGCGCTAGTGGCCGATTTGCCGTTCCCGAAGTCTGGTATCAACAGCCACTCTATTACAAAGCAAACCGTTTCTCTGTAGCACAAAGTGGCAAAGACGTTGTGTGGCCAGCGTATTCCGAGGTGATGGATTTCGAATTAGAAATGGCCTGCATTATCGGTAAAAAAGGCAAAGACATCAGCAAAGGAAACGCTGAAGACCATATATTTGGGTACACCATTTATAACGACTTCTCAGCACGAGACGCACAAATGGTCGAGTCTTTGGGAATGTTGGGGCCAGCCAAAGGCAAAGACTTTGATGACTCAATTATTCTTGGCCCAGTTATAGTCACCGCGGATGAGTTGGATGATCCTTACAACTTACGCATGCAGGCTCGCGTCAATGGAGAGACTTGGTGCGATAGCAATAGCAACACAATTCACTGGAAGTTCTCAGACATGATCGCGCATATCAGCAAGAGCGAAACCCTCTACCCCGGTGAGGTAATTGGCTCGGGTACAGTCGGTCTGGGTTGTGGTCTCGAGTATCTACGCTTTTTAAGTGACGGCGACATTGTCGAGCTTGAAGTCGAAAAAATAGGTGTTATTTCAAACAAAGTTATAAGGCGGTAATGTAAATGAGTAATCAAGAAAGTCGTACGATTAATGATGAAAACAGCGGTGGGGAGTTTTCTCGTCATTGGCTATTAGTATTAGTTTGTGCTGCAGGAATCGGGGTGGGCGTCTCCGCACTACCCTTTTACACCCAGGGAATATTTATTGAAGCCTGGATTGCCGACTTCGGTTGGACGCGTGCTCAAGCCTCCTTGGGAATCTTGGGATCGACCCTAGCTCTCGCAGCAGCATTGCCGTTTGTAGGTTTAATCGTTGATCGCTACGGCCTTGTTACTCCGGTCATGATTTCGTTGCTAGGGCTGTCACTTGCCTATGTATTGTTGGGTATGTTCGTTCAATCAATTGGTACCTTTGTAATGCTGGCAGTCCTGCAGGCGATACTGGGTAGTGCGTCATCACCACTGGCGTATACGCGCGCGATCAATACCGTATTTAATAAACAACGAGGCTTAGCTCTTGGTGTTGCTTTGTCGGGTGCAGGTGTGGCAGCTACATTTGGGCCGTCTCTGATTAGTAACGCCATCGAATCGTTCGGCTGGCGAGGCGCTTACTTTGCAATGGCCGCATTTACCTTGGTAGTGGGATTAATTATCGTTGCCGTCCTATCACGTCTCAATGGCGCCAAAACACCACTGAATATCGATACAGAGGCAGCTAGCCGAGACTTCAAAATTGCCAAGTCAAGTCGTACCTACTGGACAATCATGGCGGCAATATTTTGCTTGTCTCTAGGGCTTGGTGGGTTGATGATTCACTTTGTACCGATTCTTGTCGAGATCGGCTTTACTACAAACGCCGCAGCTAAAATTGCAGGGGTTATTGGTATTGCGGTTGTACTGGGCCGAATTCTAGTAGGTTTTGCTGTTGACCGCATATTTGCTCCAAGGGTGGCAATTGCTATTCTATTCGCCTGTATCTCTGGCGTTTTGGCTTTGGCATTATTTGGTTCTGCGGTCGCAGTACCAGCTGCATTTGTTATAGGGTTTTCCGTGGGAGCCGAGGTTGATCTGATTGGCTATCTCGTCGCTAGATATTTTGGCATACATGCCTATGGCCAGATTTACGGCAGACAATACTCAACATTCCTAATCGCAACAGGTCTTAGTCCAGTAATCCTCGGTGCGATTCGGGACGCGACTGGCTCTTACACCGCATCTTTGTTCACAGCGGCAGTCTTTATGGTCATATCGGCCACTTTGTTCACAAAACTCCCAAAATTTGACCAATAGAAAACTAATAGCTGTATCACTGTGTGAGAAAGTGTACTCAATTGAAAGCTTTTAAAAGAAAAACCCCTTAAATTTTGAGTAAAGCTCATAAAATAAATTAATTTAGGCGAGCGCTATTTATTCAACGAAATTTACTCTGTAATATACGGAGATGAATAATCAAGTCCTTCACATTTACTCGCGCGCACTCGTATCAGCGAGTGACGGATCATTAAAGGTACAACAAGAATCTGGAGTAAAAAAAGCACAGGCTCTTAAAATGGGTTATAAACTTTGGACTGAAAAAGGAACATCAGCTGCGGATAATCTAACAACGCTACCTATTTTAAGAGATATCCTTGCTGGGCTGGAGCAAGGAGAGATCACGCATCTTTTTGTCCGAGATATTAAGCAAATATCGATAAACGAAGAATTTTGGGTTTACATTAAATACCGATATTTAGTTAAAACTGGGGTCAAACTGCATACTTCCAGCGGCGAAGTCAAATTCACCGATGCTAAGACCAAGAATATAATGAGAGTCTTGGGCTCTATTTCTTATTATGAGAATAAACTTAAAATCATTCGCCTCACCGAGGGTAAAATTAAAAAGATCTCCGATGGATTTTGGAGGGGAGGACAACCTCCTTACGGCTACAAATTGGAGAATAGCAAACTGGTTATTGATCAAAATGAAGCAAAGTGGGTTATTTTAATCCACGAGATGTATAGGGATAACAATACGGCTGATCAAATCCGTACTGAATTGCTTAGGAATGGAATCCTTACTAGGCGAGGAAATCAAGTATGGTCTCAGGGTTCAATCACTGCCTTACTAAATAACACTCACTATGACGGTTATTGGCATTTCACACCTAAAAAGACTGGAAAACAGATACGAATTAATTGTCCTCGAATATGCGAACCGCAGCTAATACAAGCGGTAAGTGATGCGGTAATAAAACGATCCTACAAAAAAGGATTTGATTCAAGAGTAAAGGTGGGCGCGCAAAAAAACGACTAGCTCCTTGCCTCACTATCAAAGTATGGAAACTCCAAATCCCACTATTACAGTGACAAAAGAGCCACTCAACGGACGTTCTGCTATAGAACTCATCAGACGATGATCTGATTGAAGAAGAGCTCGTCCAAAAGACAAGAATAAATCATATAAAATTTACTCCGTCAATTACGAAATAAAAAGATACCGTAGGTAAAAAAATCCCCGCCATCACTCGGATACACGGGCTTTTGTCGTCTTTCTAGGGCCGTATAAAACCCTTATTTGGTAGAGCCAGCGAGAACTACAATTAGACGGTAAACTATTGATTAATATATGGACCAAAGGCCACTGGATTGGCTTATTCTTCGATTAATAGTGCCGATCTTGCTTATAAGGATTATTCATCTGCGATGGTTAATATTAATTTTTCAAGATACAACAGCAGTGATGAGTCTCTCTCAAAGACTGACGTTACCTATATACTGGTTTTTAAAGATAATATGTGGAAACTAAAGGGAGGTTTTGTTCCAGGTAATTTATCTTTAGGTAAAAACTAGTGAGGACTTTTGTTGTTACTTATTCAAATTAGATGAACACGGGCAAATAACATTTCGGCAACACCCGCGTTCATCTGACTTAAGTCTACTTAATTCCTATTCGTTGACTCGAGAAGCATAAGTACCTCACCATCAACTACTTGAAACACATTACCCCAAAGGCCGCCGTCTACCCGCGTGCCTTTGGCATCCCGCTGCTCCCAGCTGCCATTTGCCATAATATAGCCATTTCCAAGGTCTCGAGAGGTAAATACCGAGGCGTCCAGTGTTGCTCCATCGACAGAGCCATCTGCGTTACTTTCCATACCAGCCTGAATTGCTGCTCGACCATAAACCGGCTTAGCTAGTCCAGATACCGACCAAATAGCATCTTCCGTATACAATGCAGCGATCTCTGTAGCATCGCCTTTGTTGAACACTTTTAGAAAGTTAGTAATGTAAGCATTCATTAGTGACGTGGCATCTGTCTTTTTTTCCGCATGATGACTACCATGGCCATCGGACCAAGCAGTCGTGGATACGGTCATCAATAGAACAAGGCTTAATACTGAATTGATAAAAGTAGATCGGTTAATTCTAGTCATTATGGTTCCCTTTGATTATAAGTTTTAGTGCATGAATATGCATGCTAGCATAGAAAATAGTGGTGTTTAACATTAGATTCCATCCTCAATCTTTATCAAATTTTTTATTCATTACTTAACCATAACCAAATACCCCATCCAGTCAAATCAGAGCTAGATCGAGGTGAGAAGTTCTTGAGGGTATTAAAAAGGGAGATGAGTACGTAACTACCGCCCATAAAGAGAAATACTTCGACACGTTAGAGACTATAGTTTCAGTTTTCTATTTTCGGATGTCTAAATAGTTCAAAAATAATAGCGTTAATGGGATAAATCTAAACCCAATCATAGCCAAGGATGGCAAGGCTAGGTCACTTAGTGAGCTTAAAACATAAACCTCCATATCACTCCAAATAAGGCAGCATACAACTATCAGCGCTACAACATTAGCAGTTCTAAAATAATAATTAGTAAAGAATGACCATAAATAAATGGGTGTTCCAAGCAATAACAGCGAGGTTCGTATCAGCAGCAATACATCCAAACCATCGGAGGATAACAGTGGATTTTGCTCTCGAGTCACCAAAATAAATTCAGGAAAATATACTGCCAAAAAAATTCTAACCGCCCAGAACACTACAATGAGAATGCAACGATTGCGGATTCTGGTCTCGACTCGAGACATTAGTGCTGGAGTTACCTCATATTGAGGGAATAACGCGTCTAGCTCTTCTGGAGAAACTTTGGACTGATTATCCAACTGTCTTATCCTTTATATAATATAAATTATTCAGAATCACTTGAGTACATGCCATCCACTACCGTATTGTATCGTATCGTATATAAC
>Ga0209279_10000245_pt1 | contig 37325 bp, 51 predicted proteins | sample CoawatmetaG00DNA_3_FD_187508 | JGI IMG/M metagenome (GOLD analysis project Ga0209279, IMG submission 187508) | Marine microbial communities from the West Antarctic Peninsula - Coastal water metaG006-DNA (SPAdes) (version 2) | ecosystem: Environmental > Aquatic > Marine > Coastal ...
AATATTGCGGCGAAGGCGAACGCGGCGAAGGCGAACGCGAACGCGAAGGCGGCGAACGCGAAGGCGGCGAACGCGAAGGCGAAGGCGGCGAACGCGAACGCGAACGCGGCGAAGACGGCGAACGCGGCGAAGAAGGCGAACGCGGCGAATACGAATACGGCGAAGGCAAAAGCGAGGATGGTAGCTGCCCTTGCTAATCTCAGGAAGGGCATTTCATCATCCTAAAATACAAAAAAAAATTGTTTTGTATAGTTTATATAAAAAAAAATGTCAGTCACGCCACCGAAAAAGATTCAATACCTGAACGCGTCAAATAGACTCCCTCGTCGACGTATCAATAAGTATGCACCGCTTGTGGCGAAGCTGACGAACAAACTCGACGATCTGATTAACCAAATCATCAAAACCCCAGATAAAAACTTCAACGCCAAACTGCCCGGTTTCGCCAAAACAACTGAGGATCTGCACAAAGTCCTCACCAAGATACAGATGCGGTTCAAGGAGGATGTTGCCGCCATCATCAACCATAGCCAGAACACCAACGCTGTGAAGAATGCCGTGTTCGCCGATCCGCCGTACCAAGGTGGGCGTATCAAAAAAAACAGTCGCGGGAAGTGGCGGATTGTTCTTCAGTCTGAACCGACTAACGCATCAACCATGCTGCCTGCGAATAAGTTTGATTTGTTCATCAATAACCTTTCCAGTAACCTGATTGAAAAAAAGATAACACTGAATAAAGCGGCCAACAATGCCAATGCCAAATCAAAAGGCGAGGCTGCCACCGCTGCCGCCGCTGCCGTAGTTACCAGTCAACTCAAGAGACAACAAAAGGGGGGCGCCGATAAGAAGCAACTTGTTAAGAATCTGCAGAAAATCCGTCTCAACATTACGTCGTCTAATAACGGCTTCGGGCCACTCAAGCAAGAGCTCCGCAATCAACTGAACCGCACCTCCCTGATGGAGTCGGGTATCAACATCAAAAAAGTCATTTCCAACGCCACTGTCAACAACCGCAAACTGATCGCTTCCCTTCAAAACAACACCAAACCTCTGTCCAACATCCCGATGAATGAAACTACCTACAAACGTCTGATGAATCTTCTGTAGTTGTAAGTAAATAAAGGTTTGAGACGTTGAATAACCAAAAAACAAGTACGTAATGACGACCGATTGTGACATTTGCTGCGAGACCTTCAACCGGTCTGTTCATCAAAAGGTAATGTGTTCGTTTTGTGATCATTCGTGCTGCAAGAAGTGTGTTCAGACATACTTGCTCAACACCTCGAATGATCCGCACTGTATGCAATGCAAGAATGTATGGAACAGAGAGTTTATTGATCGCTCCTGTTCCAAAACATTCAGAAACAAAGAACTGAAAACCCACCGGGAGAATATCCTTTTGGAACGTGAAAAATGTCTTCTCCCGGAGTCTCAAGTATTTGTCGCGCGTCGAAAGCAGGCGATACAACTAAAAGTACACTACGATAACCTTACTAATCAGGTTGCGGAGATTAACCACACCAGACAGGACATTGAGTTCAGGATAAACAGACTGAACAACGGACACGACGACGATAACTCCACAGAGGCGGGACCGTCTGAAAAGAAAGTCTTTGTCCGCAAGTGTCCGGTTGAGGCGTGCCGTGGATTTCTGTCCACCCAGTGGAAATGCGAAGTCTGCGATAACAAGATCTGCAAAGACTGTAATGAGGTCAAAGAAGTCGGTGGTGGTGGTGGCGAAGAACACGTATGCGACACCGCTAATGTCGAGACGGTGAAGCTCCTCAATAAGGATACCAAACCGTGTCCGAGCTGTGGGACGCTCATCTTCAAGATCAGTGGATGTGCCCAGATGTGGTGTCCCAATTGTCACAGCGCCTTCAACTGGAACACCGGTCGGATCGAAGCGGGTATCATTCACAATCCACATTACTATGAGTTCCAACAGGCACACGGTACCGGTGGGCGCAACTTGGGCGACATCCCGTGTGGTGGTATACCCAATACGTGCGAGTTGAATGCCAAATTCAATCCACAACATTACAACCGGGGTCCACAGGCCGCGCGACAGATAACCGAAACCGAAAAGACCCTCCGGGGTTATCACCGCATCAATGGTCACATCGACCAGTATGAGCTTCGCTACGTCTACCGGGGAATTGAGAATCCGCCCAACAATCGAGACCTCCGGGTTAGCTACCTGATGAATGAGATTTCAGAGGATCAACTGAAGTCGACGATTCAGAAACGGGAGAAGGCTTTCGAGAAAAAGCGTGACATCGCAAATGTCCTTCGAATGTTTGCGGACACGTCTGGAGATCTGTTCCGACAATTTGTAAATGATGACACCAATATTCTGGACACGCTCGACAACCTCACCAAATATTGTAACGAATGTTTCACGATAATTCATAAACGGTACAACGGCGTCACGCCGTTCTTTGATATGGTGAAGATTGAACTTTTTTCTTGTAATTATAAGTAAACAAAGATGTCGGCGTGCCCATTCCAAAAATTCAAAAATATTTTCGGTGTGCCCGGTACCGGTGCTCACCAGTACAGACTCCTGGACGTCGCCATTGTCGACTACATCCTGACCATCGCATTGGCCTATACAGTGTCCCGGGTTTCCGGATTCCCATTGGTCCTCAGCACCATCCTTATGTTTGTCATTGGAATTGTTCTTCATTGGCTGTTCGGACTGCAGACCAGTGCGGTCCGATTTCTGGGTTTAAAGTGTTGAGTGCATCTATGTACAAGAAAAAAGAGGATGATCGAGGGACTCTGTCGTCAGGTATACCGTTCGTTGGGTGCCGGGTACAGTGAACGAATCTACCACAATGCGCTGGAGGTTCTGTTGCGGAAAGGCGGCGTTCCATATGAGACCGAGCGGATCATCCCGGTGCTATTCGAGGGCCACACGATCGGCAACCTCCGTGCCGACCTCATCATTGACAACAAGTTGATTGTTGAAATAAAAGCCGTGAAAGGTCCTTTTAATTCATCAATGAAATCACAACTCGAAAACTATCGTACACTTACTGGTATCAAAGAGGGTCTATTGGTTAATTTCTCCCAGGGTTGTGGTGGCGGTGATGAGACCAACCCTGATTTTTATTGGTCTATACCGTCGGAATAAATTCCCACTGGAGGTCTCCGCACATCTTCCTCCATATAACATCCTGTTGGTACAACTTCTCTTTGGATTTGAGGAGTGAGAAATAGGGTAGGTACTCGTCTTCCTCGAGGAGTTCACAGAACTTGTACAGCACGTAGGAGTAACTCAAAAAATTTTTGCGGGTCGAGGGACAGTTTTTGTCAAACGGTTCTTGGATCAGTTTGAACATCTGACGAAGCTTGTCCTCCAAAGCGTTTGACATCCTCATTGGTTTTTTTCCGGTGAGCAGGATGGTAATGTAGGGCACATGCTCGTAGTACTTGTTGTACTTTAACTTTTTTAAAAAACTCCTTACTTTGGCGTATGTAATTTGTTCTAAATTTTCAATCTTTTGTTTTTTAAATTCGGACCGGAGGTTGTCGATAAGCTCACTCGGAACGGTGATAGTCTCACCCGCTTGAAACTGAGTAAGCCATTCGTTGAAGTGATTTTCTCTCTTATAAGAGTAGTTAAACACGTATTCGTGTTCTTGTTCCTCTTTATACGAGAGTTCTTCGCCAAGTTGTGGTACCACCACCCCACAATCGACGCATATATGGTCTGTTGTTAACCGATCAATGAGAAAATTGGTTCCTTTGCACACTTTGCATTTGTCTAACAGTCCCTCGATCTGTGAGCGTTTGGGTTTGGTTGGATCTTTTGGGAATATTCCTTTATAGTCCTCGACGACTAGAAGGTATTCATAATAAATATCCTTCTTCTGAATACCCTTTTTCTCACGGGTCGCCGCGCCGTTCTTTCCCGTAAATAAAGTATCTACCGTGTGTTGATCACTGACACTTTGGCGGTTATACTCTAACAAGAAAGGTGTCGTCCTAGTCATATAGGTGTCGCGATCATAGACGTGTTGCCTGTTAGACGGTTCTGCGGCAATCAAGTTCTCGAATTCATTTAATTTTTCATCATACCGTCCAAGGAGGTTACTATCTGTGACAAGTGCCATTCCACAGCCAATTAAAGAAATCATAGACTTTAACTCTTTAAATGAAGATGAATATGATGACGACGACGATGATGGCCTTCCTAGACCTGATTGTCAGATTCATTTACTGGGTCCGGCATATTTTTGACTTTGCGGATTTTGATATCAAGTATCGAAGTATTCTGTACACGATCGATGACAGCGAATACGACGACGGTGCCGCACCTTTGAGTGACTTTTGGAAAGAGGAGAGTAAGAAATGGGACGACGGTCAAATGGAATGCTGGTCAATCGTCGACAACGAGATGGATGTGTATCTCACCAAACCGATCAACGTCACAGATATAATTTTTTATACAAAATATTATTACAATAATAAATCCTACATCAAGATGTCTCCGAACAGACCAGGTGGGGAATGGCCTCCCTCGAAGCGGCGAATGATGCGATGTACACTACCCATCAAGACTGCCCGACTCATACCAAAGTCTGAGTCCGACGACTCACCCAAAGACATTACCGACAAGATGACGCGGTATGCCGGCCCGAATAATGACTTCCACGACACCACGATCCTCACACCCAAGATGTTTAGTTACACCGAGGAGTACCTCGAGGAGACATACCCGATCATCGAAATCGAAAACATAATCGGACAAAAGGTGTCCATTCCGAGCTATGAGGGGTCGTTCACTCATCAGTCACTCTGGTCGCCAAGTAAAATTTCAACACACCTAGATTAGCAATATCGTACTTCAGCACCAGAAAACGATTCGCCTCTTCCTGCATAATCTGTATATTCGCGCACATCGAGGTTGCCTTGGTGAACAGGTTGAGGTACTTGAGCGAGTACACGCCGTGAATATCACCGTCAAACTCCATTGTATCGATGCACTCAATTTTTGTCTCCTGATGAGCAAAATCACCTTCGCATTTTACAATGAAGTCACCACCTTTGCGGCGAACATCAACTTCGATCGCCAGGTTGTTCATATCCCGGCAAATCCGCTGAAAGTCCGATGACGGCATAGTCGTCGTGACGGACATATTAACCTCGGGTGGTTCGATCCGATCCTCGTTGATTTCGAGCAATTTCAGACGGAATTTGATGTCTTGACGTTTGCAAGGGTTCTCGATCCGGATGTCGATAAAATCGGTGTCCTTAATGTCCAATGTTAAAGTGTCGTTGTTTGTGATGGACTTTAGGATCTTGAATGTGTTGGTGATGTTCACACCGGCAATGGTCGTACTGTTGCACGTGTACTCCTCGAAATTGTCAGCCTTCATAAATGTATCAATCAGAGCCGTTCGAGCCGTGTCCAGTGTAAGAATTCGGATCCCATCCTTCGTGAAATATATGTTCACATCGTTGAGGATGTCCTTCAGAACTTCAAACACTGATTTGAATGCACTCGCTTGAATGGTTTTCATATGAACCATCGTCATATATCTTCCCAATTTAACTATTATTATAACGTCGTATGCCTTTATTCAACTTTCTTACTTATTCGAGCCTGGAGTTCGGGTGTCATTGCTGGCTGGAGGGACTGGCCGTAGTTGTCGAGTTCGAAGAGATCTCCACCGCCTTCACTATCTCCACCGAATGTTGACATTGTGCTGCTCATACCACCGCCGCCGCACAGGGACTGGTGTTCAAAGTCTTCGTTCGGCAGCAGTGACTGAAGCCAGTTCTTCACCTCGCTGCCGACCAGAATTTTACCATTTTTGGTGAGCAACGTCGGGACACGACTTATTTTTTGGGCGTACTGTGGTGGGATGCCCAACTGGTTTATATCGTGGAACTGAACCAGTTGTTTGACCTGTTCATTCTTGTTCAGAAATTGAATAATGTCTTGAGAGTGCTGACACTTTGTACTGTATATCAGAAGAGCCATCTTTATTTATTTTTCTACAAATAAATCTTTATTTTTTTTTAAACGCACTATAACAATAATAATATAAAATGAAGTTCTTCACGACTGCACTAATCCTCCTCGCGCTCGTTATCGTCCTCAGCTCTCAGAGTGAAAAATTCACCGAAGTATTTGGGTTCGCTGGGTACACCAAACCTATCGCGAATCCAGTGACTCTTGGTGGGGGAGCAGACGCGCTCTCGATCGATCTGTCCCAATACGATAAAGTGATTGCGGCAATCACGCCCGATGATATGCAGACTATGGTCCAACTGGTACAGACTGCGGTCAACAAGGATACCGGTCTCTGTACATACATCATCAACACCGACGATGTAAAACACTATGTCCACAAGCAAGACGGAACGAACCTCTACCGTGTTCGATTTATGTTTATGGTCACGACCGGATTTGCTTTCGGATTTGGTGTCCAAGCCGACATACTTGACGATGTAGTCGTCAATATGAATACACAACAGATATCGGAGTATAGCCAGGCGGGAGACAATGATACTTTTAAATCCTATAGTAACATTATCGCGAATGGGAGTACGCCCAAATTGAGCGATTTAAATTCACTCTAAATTACTAATAAATGAATATCCACGATATCCAGAAAATCGAGGACCATCGACGACAATTGAAGAAGGAGATTTACATCACTATTTACGATCAGTTTTCACGAAAAATCAAAAATGCTGTGCATCTCAACCAGAAACGGGTGTGTCTCAGGGTGCCAGTATTTTTGGTCGGATACCCAACCTACGATATCCTGAAAGCGTCACAGTACCTCGAACGTCAGCTGATCCGTTCGGGGTTCCAGGTGTCCAAGATGTCAGATATCGATTTTTATGTCACGTGGTATCCAAAAAAGAAATCTGGTGTGGCCAGCGCCGCGGCGGCAGTGTCGACGAGAGCAGCATCCTCATCCTCCACCGCGTCCACCGAGGATGCAGGATTTCTCACACTGATGAATCTGAAGAAGACTGCCAATAAAATACGCGTCAATTCAAAGTAACTTTATTTCTCCCATTCCTGTTAATACATAAAAATGAATAGCAGTCACGGTCTGAACGTGTTGGTTGAAGCTAAGGAGCAGTATCTTGGACAGCTGTGTGACATTATGATGCCCTTTATGAATGAGGTGTTTGTCGCAATGTACAATGAATCCGTCAAGGTATCCAAAGGGAAGAAGGTTCTTATTCAGTTCCAGAAATTTTTGAAGGAAGTTCCCAACTGGAACAACCATATGGTGTCACAGCATACAGATACCTTATGCAACTCGTGCGTATGGTTCAATGATTTACTGGCTGCCGTGTTTGTCAGCTTTGTCAAGATCCTGTCTTCGGTTCGACTCAGTTCACAGAACAAGAAGATTTCAATCAAGTTGCCGTCCAATCAGGTATTTGTTCATGGTTGCTACATCAATGCCGCCAAGGATCTGTACAAAGACCCATATGTGTACCACGACGAAGTCACAGAGAACGAACGCGATGAAATTCTATTCAATCGGTTCAACGCGTCCATCAAGAACACCATCAAAGAAATGATCCCCATCCAGCAGATTTTGGCAACCTACATTTCTCAAGGAGAGCATAAAGAGGTTAATCTGTCCACCGAACCCGACGAGGACTCGGAGGACCCGGAACTGTGTGAGGAGGAGGAAGAAGAGGAAGAAGAGGAAGTACCCACAGCAGTGGAAGAGGAGGAGGTGGCTGTTCCGCAACCAGCGGCGGTGGAACAGCCGCCAGCTGTACGGGAAGAAGAGCCAACCGTTACAGGACTTGCCAACCTGGACAAGATCGAGACTAAAACGATACCCGTGTCAAGTGGTGGTGAACCTTCACTACCAACGGCAACAGAAGAAGAAGAAGACGACGGCGTTCTCTTCCCGGGTGCACCAGAGTGAAAAAAATAAAATAAATACTTAATTATCAAAAAGAAGAAAAAATGGATAGTCTTGGTGAACAGCTTCGTGATCCAATTGGCGCGGCCGTCATCGCAGCAGGGATCACAGCAGGTTATCTGTATTTGAAAATGCGAATGAACAACGAACCTACGTTACCGCTGAATGCCTACACCAAGCCAGCCATTCTCAACGCCGTAATGGTGTATTTCATCGTGTCAAACGGTGTTGGGACAAAAGAACAGATTTCTGTCGATCCGTTCTGATAACTTAAAGATTTTATGCCATATGGTTACTATATATATTTACGATTTACGATGACGTCCGTGACTGCTTTCAATGATATGATGGAACAGTTTTTGCGGGAGCTTACCCAGACTTTTCCAGAAGAAAAGACCATCAAGAAATACGCAATGTCGTTTGATTTGGTAAGGAAAAGTAATCCTCGTAAATGTGTGGAGTCCTATATGATATCGATGTCACCACATTCCGAGCACATTATGCAGAAGAATGAAGCCTTCTTCTTATCGAATACCGACAACGTGGCAATGTTCAAGGACATCAATTTACCCAAGTATTGGAATGATCCTGAGTTGTCTCAGGGGACAAAGGATGCCATTTGGCAGTACCTTCAGACCCTCTTCATTTTGGGGACAACCATCACCGCCATCCCGGCGGAGACCCTCACTATGATCGAGGGGGTCGCCAAGCAATGCGCCGATAATATGCAAGGCGGTGGCGGTGCAGAAGGCGGCGGTGGCGCTTTGGACGAGAAGGCATTGATGTCATCAATGACCGGTCTCCTATCAGCGATGGGTGGTGGTGGTGGCGGGGGCGGTGGCGACGGTGGCGCGAACCCGATGGCTGCACTGCTCGGCGCGATGGGTGGTGGTGGCGACGGCGGTGCGAACCCGATGGCTGCACTGCTCGGCGGGCTCGGTGGCGGAGAAAAAAAATAAACTGTTGGAAGTAAAATATAACAAAATGTCGGAGGTTAGTTGGTTCCAAGATCCGAAGCAGCTCTTCAATAAAGACAAGATTCTTGAATTCTGGCCAAGTGAGACCCAGCAACCGGCGAGACGAATTAATGCCACGACGCGGTTCATTCTTTATTCGGCGTGCTTCATTTACCTCATCAATCGTGACATCCGGATTTTCATCCTCGCCGGGATGGTAATTTCGGTTCTTTATGTACTCGATAAAGGTGGTTTGGTTGACGCTGGTCTACCAGGTGACGCGCGACCTACTTTTTCACACGATCAGGATTACGCGCCGAACTGTCAGCTCCCGACCGCTGATAATCCGATGGCGAATGTGTTGCTCGGGGACTACACCACCAATCCGAACCGCCCACCGGCGTGCTACTACCCGACGGTTTCAAAGGATGTAAAGAGACTGTTGGATGACACCATCCCCTACGACTGTGGCCGCAGCCGGTGCTCCCTCCCAAAGTACCAGCGCAATGCCGCCGCCCGGCAGTTCATCTCAGCCCCAGTAACCACCATTCCAGGCGACCAGACGGCGTTTGCGGAGTGGTGCTACGGGAAGAAAAACCACCCGATGTGCAGGGACGATCCGTCCAAATGCGATCCCAATTTCTGGGGTGCTCAGACAGAAGCATTCGCTGGAATAGACCCGAGTGGGCAAGCGCGAACCGGTATGTCGGGAAGGACTACAAAATAAATATATTATTTGTTATTTAAAAAACAACAATCAATGGCGTATCTTCTTCAACCCGGCTTACAGCATGTTCAAAATCCGGCGGTGCCAGTCGGATGTGCCACCGAATTCGTTGTCCCCAATCCTCAGCCATCCAACCTGAACTACTGCTGTCGACCGAACACGATGCTTTTCGGGACGGCGCCGTATATGGCAGGGAAAGGCGCACCCAATAATTTGGTGATGGTCGCCGACGAACTCCGCCCCCAGTCGACCCAGCGGTTCAACCCTAAATACGTTGAGACCTACAAGGACCAAACATTTCCGTGGCAGAATATGAAGTGCAGCGTGCCACTGCGAACGATGAGCTACGAACCGGCAAGCACTCGTGCCGAAATCCAGAATGGCCTGTTCGGTCAGCGATACTGCAAAAAATAAAAAAATAATATTATTTAGTAACTAATAATTTGAAATAGAATGGCGGATCCGGTGTCACTTGCTTTAGTCATTGGTCTTGCCTGTATCGGCAAAAAACTCAGTGAAAAAAAAGAAAATTTTACACAGCAGACGGTCGCTCAGTCGTACCAACAACAGGCGGCGTCACTACAGCAGCAACGACAGCAAGGCGGTGGACCTGTCACTGTGGCGGTGGATGACAGCCTCGCTGTTCTCACCGGTTCAAGGAGCGGAGTGGCGAAAGAAGTGACCCAAACCTTCGCCGATATGCAGACCCAGAATGTGTTTGGGTTTGCATCGTCTGATCTTGACAGGCTTCGCGAACAACCTTATATCAGCGGACAGATGAACAATTTGGCACCGGTCGAAAAGCAGCTGGTCGGTCCAGGGTTAGGGGTCGGTGCTAATGTTCCAGCCTACGGGGGGTACCAGCAACTCTATCAGGTGCTCCCCAATAATGTCGGTGCCTACAAGCTGACGACCCTCCCAGGCCGGTCCGGTCCGGCGATGGATGTGAATGGCGGGAAAGCGGGCTTGGTCGGGAAGCTCACTCACAATGCACCCGCCAAGACAGCGTTTCTACCGAGTCGATACCCGACGGTTCAAGGCCGGGCACAAGGGAACGGGTCCGGTGGTCCGACCACCGGGATGACCTACCGCAGCAAGGAAGAAAAGACCAAGCGTCAGACCAACCGCGCCGAGACGACCAAACGCTGTGACGGCTTGGAGTTCAACCCGGCGAAGAGCATCGTGACAGCGCTGACTTTGGCCGAGGACCCGACCCGCAACAAGGGCGATCTCAACTCCGGTCAGTTCTCCTACAGCGACCAGCCTGCGCCAGGCGTAAGCACTTTCGCGCCGGGGTACACCCAGTCCCCGGCGGTCCAGCTGATGAACCAAGCGCACACCGGCCCGAACGGCGAGTACACCGCCAAACAGCTCGAGCAGTACGGCTTTCGCCCAGATGAACGCCGTGGCAAGGCGGATCGGGATGGGAACGCCGGGCGGATGAATGTCCGCGCGGACCCCCTTAACCAAGGCGGGATGGTCACCGCCGTCCGGGTCGACAGCAATCGGTACGACGGTCGCACCGGTCCGGCGAATGGTGGGTGGTCGCAGAACTATGTACAGGATGAGTACTACCAGTTGAATCAGTATAAAGGTCAAAAGAACACGTGGGGTGCTTCCAATGCCGGGCTGAACATCGCCAAAAACCAACTTGAAAAAAATCCATTTGCACATACCCTATCATCTTCCTAAAAAACTATACCGCATACGCGACGCGAACAAAAATAATAAAAACAATTTGTTTTTATTATTTTAAGATGGAGTACATTCTTGATATTGACAGTACCCAACGGGACCCAGTGACTTTCCCAAGTCCGAACGACTATACTGTATCGCTGAATACGCCGCTCTACAACGTGACCCATATGTCCATTATAGCCGGTCGAATTCCAAACACCCAGCTGCTCATAAATGAAGGGAATAAGCAGTTTCAGATAAAGGATGACACCAACACACCAAAAACAATCATTTTATCTGAAGGGACATATACAAATGGCACAGCACTGGCGACAGGTCTGCAAACCGACCTAAGCGCCCAGTGCTGTGTGGACAGCGTAGTATTCAGCTCTACGACCAGGTCTCTCACGTTTTCGAATGCAAGTGCGGCGAATACGTTTTCGTTCAACCTCTATGGTGGTTCAAACGGCTATGTTGATACCTCACCGGTCGGGACCCCGTACAACATTATGGGTTTCAACGGGTCTAACGTATCAAGTACGGGGTCGGCCCTCGTGTCGAATGTCGTCAATCTTGATGGTCCGCTATCCATCCTGGTCCGTGTAACAACCGGGAATGACGATCTGGACACCGACGTCTACACGGACGGTGGTGCATTCAGTTTCGGGAGCAACACCTTTGACCAGCCGTCGACCACGCCATTGGAGACGAACTATATGGGTCGTATTCTATGCAACGGTGCGGATTACAACCTAAATTCGGTTGGTAAAGTTATCGAGTTCAACGGCAGCGCTGACAGAATCCAACACAATTTCTATAAAGGTCCAGAACAGAGTATTGAAAAGTTGCGGTTCCGTTTTTACTGGAACAATTGTAACAAATTAATACCCTATGACTTTGGAAATCGAAATCATATACTAAAATTAAAGGTGACTTGTTCATTGGACAAGTTTCAGAGTTTGAGTGAGCAGAAAGCGGTACTTCCTGAGCTCCCGAAGCCGGTCGAGTTGCCCTATTTGGCACCGGCCGATCGTTTTACCAAGGAACAAAAGACCATACTGGTAATATGTGTCGCAGGTCTTCTCCTGGGTCTTTTAGTTATCTCATCTAGGCGGTGACCGCGTAGGAAACACCGGACGGGCGCGCGACCATACCCTTGGACACGCGGTTGACGATCATAAAGACGACGATGCCGAGCAGAGTGGTCATCAGCGCGCTGAGCACGTAGTAGGCGGCGCCGTTCTTGCCGACCTTGACAACGTTGCTGATGATAAAGCGGGCAACATCCATCCAGGCAATCGCGGAGGCGAAGCTGAACCCGGCGACCAGGGCGGTCAGGGACTGCGTGGATAGCTGATGTCCAATGTTCATAGCCTGAGCTTCAATGCTTTTGACGGTGTAAGAAGGGGATGCTGACATTTTTTTTGGATGGTTTTATAATTATACATAAATAAAAAAAAATTAAATTTTCTTCGGTATCGTGTATTTTTCATCCATAAAGTCTGTGTCTTCCTGAAGAACTTGCGTGTACGTTTTTCGGGGTTTGGATTGCTTCACTTTTTTCGGACGGGTAACAGGTGTCGTCGTTGACGATGCGGTAGAACTCGTAACTGATGATTTTTCGTCGTCGTCGTCGTCGTCGTCATCGTCATCGTAGTCGTCGTCGTCATCGTCTCCATAGCCTTTGATTTCGGTTCGGTCTATGTCCTCGTACATGGCATATTCGGTATCAGTTGGCTTCCATGGTTCGGGATCATCTTTACCAAACTGGTCAATATTGGACATACCCGACGGTGATGATTATTTCTGCCTTTGTAGATTTAATTTTGCTTGTCTATCGCATCCTTGAGGATGTTCTCCATCGGCGACTGTGGTTCCCAGTTATCCCACCCGTCAAATGCGTCATTCATTTTGTTGTAAAATGGATCATCACCTGTGTAACGGGTGAAGGAGTCCTCGTTCTCCTGAACGATGTCTAAGGCGTCGTCTCCCGACCCGTCCGAGTCTGAGTCGTCTTCGTATATCTCCGGGAAGAGACTGCCTTGAACTCTGCCTAACACGTGCTGGGTGCAGTACCTCATCGCGTACTTTAGATCCCACGACGTCACAAAGTCTCGGTCGCATGCCTTTGAATAGTCGGCTGCTAGTATCATACTCTTCTCAAGGACCGGCAGCAGTAGCTGGATCGCAGTGTCTACAAAGTTTTGCTCGTAGCTACCCGGTTCGAAGGTGGACTGCATCTTTGTATTTCTTTTAGAAACGGTTGTTTTCTATAAATAACAGTCCCGCGAGACCATCCGCAAACCGGAGAATGTTGTAGGACTTGGCGTAGACCCGAATATCTCTGCCACCAGCGGATGTATTCGGAGTCAGGTTCACTGTTAGGTTCTTGTTGATGATGCGGCTCATATTCACCTGACCGGTCGGCAGATAGTTTTCAGGGTCCAATGCAAAGCTGTAGTTGTAGATTGGTCCTATATCGTGTCCGATTGGTGTAGTACCCGACCGGGTGTGATTGTTCAAAGGTTGGACCCAGTTGAGGAACAACGAATCAGCCACATCACTAGACAACCTGACCTCGCTGTTGAAGGTAAGCTCGAGGGTATCTATCTGTGATTTCTTTGGTGACACATTGTATTGGAAATTACTCCAATTTGTCCAGGTGTTGAACTTCGGTCCGGTATGGTAGGTGTTCTGGATGATGAAGAACATCTCCTTGACGGGGTTGATGAAATTGAGTCGGAGTTGAGCTGACGAGACATTAGGCTCAACGTGGACCTCCTGCATCTGGAGTTGGGTGATCACATAGTCCTTCTGTGTGTTTTGAATCTTGGCAATCTCGTCATCACCCAGAAAGACGTACTCAACGGGAAGGGACACCAACTCGATACCCGGTCGGGGGTTCAGTATCAATGCATCCACTGAATTCGTTGGTGGTAAATCCCCTGAGTCCTTTCCGACCAATACCTGCTCGATGGGTCTGAGTTTGATGACGACTTCGACTTCCTGTTTTGTGAGTGACACCAACGGGATTGCCAAAGGGTCACTATAAATGAAGTAAAACGGTAACGTGATCAGGAATTCCCGAGGGTACGCACCATATGGAATGTCAGACGGTGATGCACTTGTGTTGTTTGTCGCCACCCCGAGCCCGTTCCGGGTCTTGGTCTTGCCGGTGAGCCACTCGAGTGACGTCTGTTGAGAGTCATTCTGGAACAGTTCGTTAAAGATGGTGATATACTCGCCATTAATTCGTTCAATGAGCTGTCCGCCAATTATAAGGTCAGCATATTCAATCATCACCGCCCCAACCGAGTCGGTGTAACCGATGTACTGAGCATCACTTGGTGATTCGCGGGAGGTCAGCGCCGGCAACTTTGCTCTGAAGTATATGCTCTTTATGAGTTGACCTTTTCGTGGAATGGTACATCGCAAGGTGTCACCCCACGTTGACCCATTGTCAAACACATTGTTCATCGTCTCCATTGCGAAGATGGTTTGCTTGGTGAACCGCTTGAGAAAGTAGGACACTTCAGGATTGCCAGTGAGAAACTGATCCTGAATACCCTCAACGGCAAGAGTCAGTCGACCGGCGGACATTCTTTATATTTTATTAACAGAGTGTGTATTTTTTAATCATAAAAAAAGTAGAGTCGGTCATAAGAGTGATATTATGAACATTCAATTGAAGAAGTTTAATCCGGCGACCATTGCTGATGACAAGGTCTGTGTCTTTATCGGGAAACGCGGGACCGGTAAATCTACTTTGGTAACGGATGTTTTGTATCACAAAAAACACATCCCAGCCGGTGTGGTGATGTCGGCGACCGAGGAGGGCAATCATCACTACAAAAGCTTCGTCCCGGATCTGTTCATATATAGCGACTATGACCGCGACGCCATCGACAGAGTCCTCGACCGGCAGAAGCAAATCATCTCACAGAACAAGACCAGCAATGCCTTCATCCTGTTGGACGACTGTATGTATGACAAGAAGTTTATGAAGGACACCTGCATTCGGCAGTGCTTTATGAACGGCAGACACTGGAAGATCTTTTTTATGCTCACGATGCAGTACTGTATGGACCTCACCCCGGACCTACGAGCCAACGTGGACTACGTGTTCATCCTCCGCGAGAACATTGTGCAGAACCGCGAGAAGCTGTACAAGTCCTTTTTTGGAGTTTTTCCGAATTTGGCGGTATTCTCCCAGGTGATGGACGCCTGCACCGAGAACTACGAGTGCCTGGTTCTGGACAACACGTCCAAGAGCAACAAGATCCAAGACTGTGTTTTTTGGTACAAGGCTAAACTCCGCAAGAATTTCAGGATCGGCTCACCGGCACTCTGGGCGTGTCACAAACGCAACTATAACCCCAAACACGGAAAGAATCCCGAACCACAAAATAATTCCAAAGCCTCAGCCCGACAGCAAAGTGTTACCGTGACGAAAAAAAAATAATCACGTATATTTAAAAAATAAATTAAACAAATGAAATCGTGGCAAATCGGTCTCGCGGTCCTCACGGTCCTCACGGTTATTGGATTCTTCATTTGGCTCGGTATGTTCTCGAATAAAAAGAATGCAGGAGGAGCACCAAATGACCCAACGGGGGTGGGTGGCGAAGGGTCGAGCAACCCAGGTCTGTTCATTACTTTCACCAATCCGACTTCCTATGGGGTTGGGTCAGATGCTTTCACTCACTTCGAGTTTTACCTCAGTAAAAGCAAGTCAGACGATGGCAGTGACAACAAACTAACAAATTTCAATGTAACGGACGTTGACAATTTACCGACCGGTGTCACTCTTCCGGAAGGTGACATCGGTGTCACAGGTTCGGACAACAAGGTCAAGTATGACAAGTCCCTCATTCACGATCTCGAACACGAAGGGACGTACTACATCGGTGTCAAGGTTTACAACAACGAAGAAAAGGCGAGTAATGTCGTGTGGGGTGACAAAGGTATCACCTACGACGAATGCAGAGACGACCCATCATCATGCTGGGCTGGTGGGGTTCAGGGAACTGGTGGAGAGTTAGACTATGGTGACACTATTCCAGATGGTGAACGCTGCTGTACGACGTCGTGTACAAACTACTCACTATGTTCATCCGACAATGCCGATAGGAATAGTGAACTCAACAGCGGAGTTATCAAAAACAGATATTGTCCTGACGCATATGACCCTGCATATCTTACCTGTGGTGACTCAAAGCACTATTGTGGATACTGTCCAGATGTCACACCAAATTCAATTGGTACAATATTTAGATTGAAAGTTAATGGTAATCCGTGTTGGTTCTCGGACCTTGTGACAAAAGAGAAGTCCAATTACTACTCTGTTGTAACTTGCGCATCTGGTGTTACTGGCACTCTGTTTGGCCTTGACGAGTTTACAACGGACGATAATTATCCAGATCCTGACAATAAATTTCGCAACCTGAAGGTCAACCTCAACGATGGCAAAGGATGGGTCAAATTCGCAAATTCATTTCAATCAGTTGCAGCAGCTCTCGAGGTTGGATCTGACACCGGGCGGCCATATTGGATAAAAGAAGCAACAGATGGCAGTCTCCAATTAATGTGTGATGAACAGACGATAATGTATGTGGAAGGATGGAGTACAAAATACGGGAGTGTCCTTGAAGGAAGTTCAAGTGCTGGAGATGACGGGATAATGCCAACTATTGAGATTGTAAAACAAGGAAACGGTACTTGGAACTCTTAAAGATTTGAAACGTTTGTTTTGTAAAGCAAATATGCAAATTTTCGTGAAGACCCTCACCGGAAAGACCATCACTTTGGAAGTGGAGTCGTCGGACACCGTCGACAATGTCAAAGCTAAAATCACTGACAAGGAGGGAATTCCCCCAGACCAGCAGCGTTTGATTTTCGCCGGGAAACAGTTGGAGGATGGACGCACTCTGGCGGACTACAACATCCAGAAAGAGTCTACCCTGCACCTGGTCCTCCGTCTCCGCGGCGGATTTTGAAATAAAATTTAACCATATGAAATTAATTAATTAGAAAAATATGAATAACGTTCAGACCATGGATCTCAACGAGTCCGGTGCATCGATGATGGTTCCGCTGACGCAGCCACCACCACCGTCCGCGCAACAATCCCCACCCGAAAAAAATATAGAGTATAATTCAACCCCCCCACCACCACCACAAATATCAATGGACTCCACACCGATTGCCGACATTATGTCAATGAACGAAGTCCAGCCAGGAGTCACCGAAGACCCTCGTGCCGCAATGATGCATCAGCAGCAGGTACCTCAGATGATGATGCAACAGCAACAGCAGGTACCCCAAATGATGGTGGCGGCTGCTGATCCAACCGTGGGGTCAAAGTACCCGATGAATCTTACAGATGAGCAGGCAGAGGCTCTATTTGTAGGACTCGTGGCGGTTGTAGCATTTTCGAAGCCACTTCAAGAAAAGTTGGCGACGATGGTGCCCAAATTTGTCGGTGAAAATGGAAGTCGGAGTGTGACCGGGCTGGCGGCGACTGGGGTGGTCGCCGCAGCGCTGTTCTATTTCGGTCGGCGGGTTGTTCTCAAGCACTAAAGTTACTGTCGCGGTAGAGATTTGTAAATATTCCACTTATCGCCAGAATACTCACCGTCGCAACAGACAGTCCACCGAATATGAACCCGGCCCGCACCTTATCGGTGTTCGGGTCGCGGATGGCTTCACGGACCTTTACAGATGTTGCGTTGATGAGAACGTAGATTGCACCAACCACAAAGGACACCCCTAGGATATGGATCTTGTCCACCCAAAATGGACCGGTACGAGTCAGGCCGGCCAAAATGATTGGGTACAGCGTGAAAAGGATTGAGCGTGACACGTTATTGTTGATCAGCAAGATCAACACGGGGCAGAGGAGCGCGATCATCCACAGGGAGGACGATTTCATAATATCTGATACGGATGTCACTGGCATTATTGACTGTTTTATTTATTTATTAAAACATATTTTATTTTAGTCTTGGATGTACTCGCCGCAGAACTTCCTCTTCCCTGGGATATCTGTATAGATTTTCAGTTTTATGCACAAGTCCTTGAGTTTGGTGTAGTTTGACCAGAACTCCTTGTTGTGAGAATATTTTTTAGTGACCGTGTGCGCGAGTTCGTGAATCAACACGTGAAACATATCATTCGCCGTACCATCTAGACAAAGTCCGATTTCACCGCCTTTGTTTATATTGTACCCGACGTCGTCGCTGATCCGCTTACCACTGAAACACGTAAGCGGCACCTGGTCTGTCAACGAACTGAAATTGTCTGGTTCGGACGACGAACTGCTAATGTGGTCACGGAGAATTGCGTACCGTCGGTGGACTTCCTTTAATTGTGGAGGGGTTTTGGTTTTTACCAATACGATATACGCGTCAATGACAAATAGAATGACGACGAGAAGGGCGATCATCATCATCGTCAATTTTTTTTTACAATAGTGTGAAGATAAATTTACTGTACAAACAGGTAATCTTGGTGAGTGAACATTCTTCAACCATCGGTTTCCACGAATCCAACCTAAACCCGAGTTGTTCGAGTTTGCTGATCAGAAGGTCCTTGTACGCCAGTGGTTCGGACTGTGGTCCACTGGCGTAGTATGGAGTGTCAATCAGTCGAACGTCGATCCATTCGCCGACTTTACCAAACCCGGTCGACTGGTTTGTATAAGTCACATAGTTCCCCAACGAGTCCGAGTACGGGGCGGCCATAATGATACTGTCCGAGTCCGGGATACATCCAATCAGTTTGCCGCCTTTGTTCATCTTGGATCTGAGTTTCTTGAGACTCCCTAAAAACAGCTGTTCACTAGCAAAGATGTAGTGCATCGAAAAATTGTAACAGATGATATCGTAGGTCCGGTGGTATCCACCGAAAATATCACCTACATATATCTTGATGTCCTTGACGTACCCCAGATTCTTGGCTCTCGACTTCGCTTCCTTGACCGATTCTTCGTTCGGATCGCACATATCCAGACGACCGATATTGGTACACCCTTGCCATTTATTAAGATCACCACCAAAACCGCATCCAACGTCCAGCACCGCGACAGTGTTAGTGCCAAATCCTGAACACACTGTCGTGATGAGGTCACGCTTTACGAGGTTGTGAACCTTACGGATACTCTCCATTTCTTACGTTTGTTTGTGTGTTTACTTTAGTTATAACAACGCGTGTAGATCTTAAGTGATACACTTTTTTTTTTCTTTTGTATAAATTAAAATATGTTTAAAAGATTTTTCAGTGCTTCATCAAAGCCGCCGCCGCCGCCGCCGCCGCCGCTGCTGAAACTTGTCAAACGGGTAAATTCTCGTTTTCCAAAAAAGAAAATTCAGTATACTGCCGCAAGATCGAATAGTGTATCTGAACATTATATACGGCTAATAAGACGTCACAAACCAAAAAAAGGTCTCCCTTATTTAAACGGAGTATGTTCACCTCTAGTATTTAATGTAAGTCTAAATTCCAGTTCAATCCATTTGTCAAAAAATGAAGGACTCACTGCTTCTAACCACAATCTTGCAAAGGATTTTGAAAAATGTATGAAATCGAAAGCACGATTTATTTTCATCCATCTTAGTTTGCCCGGACACTCTAACGCATTAATTTATGATAAAGTAAAAAATGAACTTGAATGGTTTGAACCTCACGGACATACCTACGGAGGATCTTCTGATGGTCCTGGACCAAATGCGAATGCTAAAATTTTAAGTTATGCTAAAAATACGTTGAAGCTTCCGATTGATACTGTTATCCATTCTCATCCACCCTCGTGTCCGCGTGGTGTTCAGAGTTTGGAAGGTGATAATAAACGAGCACTCGGTGAATTTAACACCATAGAAAATAGAGGTGGTTTATGTTTCGCTTGGACTTTGTGGTATTTAGATATGAAGTTTAGTAATCCAAATAGTAATTCACGTCAAATTCTAACCAATATGATTTCAAAAAAAAATACAGATTTTAGGAAATTTATTACGCAGTACATTGTGAATAGACAAAGTCTGTTGTACTCTAAACAAAAGCACGTGAATATAAAAAGTACCACTGCAATGGAAAAATTAGCAAGCCAGTTTCACACTGAAAAGTTGCCAACTCTTTCAAATATAAAGAAAGTCTTAAATGGAGCGAACCTTTCACAACTCCGAAAAATTTCGGATGTTAAAAAACTGATGTCAGATGCTGGTTTCAATAACACAAGACTGTTTAATAATTCTTATAGAATTGATTTTAAATCACTCCCCGAATGGAGACTCTATCATACCTTCATTGACTACCTCATTTCAAGAATAATGGGTAAAAGAAGTGATATTGGTAGACTTTATAAAGATGCTGAAAAAAAGGAAGAAAATTGGTGGCAATATAGGATGTCAGATATTCAAAACGTACTTCTAATTAATAAAATTGTCACTAACAATAAAATTCCTCGAGTAACAAATATTCCCAATAACATAATTCCATATACAAAAAGAGACCTCGAGAAGATTTTAGCATATAACAATATGTTAAAACAACCGAAAAATGGGAATCCATTTGCGAAATTGGTCGAATTAAATACGTCGAACTACAAAAACAATTCGAGAATGACTTTACAATCGAAGATGGCTCGCCGCCGGGGTACACGTACATCGAATTTAAAAGTTAATAATACGATTAAAAATATGCCGTTTCAGACTTAAACATCAATTTCGGCGTAGACATACCCCGGGTGTGATCCCCACGGTCCACTTCCACCACACTTTTTTGTACGGTTTTGATAGTACTTCGAACCAGCTTCGGTGATACCCCACATCTTGCCAGTTTTATGGTCATAATCAAGGTTCTGAAGTCCAGGCCATCCTTCGCCAACTTTGCTTGTTGAACCGGTTGACAAATTCCATTTGTAGATTTTACTATTATTGCCTCCGCCGTAGGAGACAGCCAGATAGACCACAGCGTCTGTACCGTCCTGATCGGTAAAATCCTCTGGGTTTTGTTTTTTTCCGATAACGAATTCAATTGCAGACAATGATGGTGCAGGTACAACTGCCATCCCTTGAACCTTTGTGTACGGCAGTTGTTTCCTACGAACAACAATATTCGATAGTGCAGCTGAACCGGATTTGATTGTTACCCGATTGGCACAGATAGACCCTTTATAATTTTGATCGAACCGACCGTACCACAAGAGCATCCTGGACTTATCCCAATACATATAACTCGGTGCATACGCTCCAAGACACGCGGTGACTGCAGTGTCTTGATACTTGTCACTACTTAAGTATTCATCAAGGGTCATCTCATAATATTTGGCATTATACGTATTTTGGCTCGTAGCGAGGTCCATATTTTCATTAGTCTTGTTTAAGCTACACGTTGGGCAGTCTGCAACGTATTTGCTGTAATTGTATTCCTTGTGAGCCGTTACGTCTACATCTAAACCACTGCCAACACCGTTCATATTGTACAGACATATGCCATTCTTGCCAGTGTCTGTATCCTTACGTCTCGAAGCAATGAAAAACTGGTTCGTTTCTGCAATGACTGACATTCCACCAACGTGCGACCCAATTTTTTGATCAACAAGTGTGTACACCTTGACAAGTTTTTTGGTGGAACGGTCAACTTTGAAAACCCTTGACGGTTTGGTCTCGTCATATCCGACACCCTTGTCACACGTCTCAAATTTGTGGTACGCTGAAAAGTAAATGTAATCATCTGTGACTGAGAATCCTTGGGGAACGTAGTTGCGGTATTTGCCGTTGCCACTGGCAATGTCAAGGATGTCCGTGGACCGGTAGTCCATGTTCTTGCTGCTGGTTGTGTTGAAAGCGTACTTTTCAATTACTCGTTTACAACAAATCGAAAAGAGAAGAACGATGATACTGATGGCTAGGAGGGTGTAAAACTTCATTGTTTGAGTAAGTGTTTACAAAAAAAACCTGCTTAAAGTATTCGATATTAGTCATAACATTAACAATGACTTCACTCGAGCAAGATTACACGACTGTCCCTGGACAGCTGTTTGCCTGCATTTCCCTGGTCGGTCCCGACTGTCCACAGAAGACTGATAAGCTGGGCCTGAAAATCCGCGGATGTTTCAACACGCGTGACGAGGCGGCGAGCCACGCCAAGCGCTTACAGAAGGATGACGCGACCTTTGATATTTACGTCGTTGATATGTACAAGTGGCTGCTGATTCCACCGGATAACACCAAGATCGATGACACCCACTACAACGACGAGAAACTCGAGGAGCTGATGTCGAAGTACAGGGAGAACCAAGCGGCAGGATCACGAATGTTTGAGGAACGGAAACGGGATATGATGAAGACCCGTACGGGTGACTACATTAAGGCAGGCGACGAGAATTCCAAGTACTACAGCAAACCCGACGAGGCGCCATTGTCTCATCCCGCGGAGATTATGGAGCGGCTCAAGTCCGAGAAGCCAGACGCGTCAATGGAGGATCTGGTCAAGGAGGCGGATGCCGAGGTCCAGCAAGAAATTGAGGAACGTCAGAAGCAGCGTGAGGCGGAGGCGGAAGCTGAGGCTAAGGCGGAAGCTGACACAGCAGCCGAGACTTCGGAATAAATTTACCTTCTTCAATAACTAAATTCGACGGGTGGAATACCCGTTCGGTTGCTCTTTGACGGGCCGGCGAAAGCCAAAAAACGATTGCCCTCAAAAGTCCACGATACCTACCGAATTAAATGAACTAAACGTCTGAGTTCATTTAAGTCTTCGGTTGATCGGTCGAGTGCAACATAGTCCATCATATGTCCACCAGGTATAGTGGTTTTGATTGTATGCTCAATCATATCAAAATGTTCCCCCGTAATTTCGTCATCGTGTCCTAATTTAATCTGTCCAGCCAAATAGTATTTTCCATTTGTCCAACTTTCAGATAACTGATTGATATATCTGAGAATAAGAGGGTGTTGTGGGTAGATCCGATGCAAGGACCGCATGGTGATGGTCGCCATTTTATTTATTTATTAATTAATATATATCGTGTACTCTTTATTTATTTAAAAAATGCTTGCCTTTTCGATATTCTTAAATGTGGTTGTTCTCGGACTGCTGGCACTGACCGCGGTACTTGTCAATGTACAATTTAAAAAACGCGAAGACAAAAGCCTGAGCGTGATGCAGGTGTTCAATGATATGCTCAAAGTAAACCCGAATCTGAGTTTTAGAACGCCACCTGCCTTAACTGGTGATATCGGTGATTTTGTAGGCGAGGACAGCGAGACCAGTCTCGAGTTCAAGAAGATCTGAGGATGACCGGTTGGGTTTTTCCCATAAAGAATCCGAGTAAGAATGCGACAAATATGATGATGTACGTAGGTTTGTCTAGTACGGGAATAGCGCTCTGCGGCGGTGGCGGTTCGCGAGCATAAAATATCTGTTGTGTAGGCTGTTGCTGTTGCTGTTGGGGCGAGTACTGTTGCTGTTGATGAAAATCCTCAACGGCGTCCGGTTGCTGGAAACAATCGCCCGTATCATTGATCGGTGTTTCCATTTGTAGATTGAATAGTCTTCTTGTTCTTCTTTTTTTTAAGCGGGAAAGAGTCACTGTCGTCATCACTGTCGTCGAAATCGAACTCCTCCTCTAGATCATCTAGATCCGATCGTTGGTAGTCACTGTCCTCAACGTCACTGTCAACAACAAAATCCTTTAGATTTCCACTTGAATCAGCATCACTATCCGCCTCGTCACCGGAGGCGGATGAGCCGATCGATTCTTCGTCGTCTGCAAATACCGAGGTGGATTCAACTGACGAGTTATAATCATCATCACTGAAATCGTCGAGCATTGATTCTTCAGCCGGGGCATACACCACAGGCTTTTTCACTGTGCGACCACTGCGTGTAGTAATAACCATATGGTTTATATATGCGAGTTAGAATTACAACGTGTTTAAGTATATTGGTATAAACGGGTGACCTTCGTCGAGTGCGTTTTTCATAATGTACGTCTCTCCGTCTTTTCCGATGGATACGATGATCAGTTTAATATCTTCAACGATGTGGAGATCACTGTTTTGGGTGTTGAGTGATAGGTCTTCAAGCTTGTCAATGGCACTATACAGATATTGTGGATCATATGTAGACTTCATTAGTTGTAGGTCGTTCACAAATTCGGTATAGCTGGATGGATCAAGCCCAGAGTACTTCACGATCTTTCGTTCACCGTCGAATATTACATCGCCACCGCCTCTAGTTGACAACTTCCCCGGTGAGTAAAGAACCAATAGAACAAAAATCACAGCTACTACAAAACCTAGGAAGTACATTTTATTTAATAGTTGTAAATTGACCTCTTAGTCTTAATCTTACATAAGTTTTTTTCTGGAAACAGTGCTGTCACGATCGACGGTGAGAGTCGATTTGCGCGTCCTGTGAAATCTTTACAGAGACCCCTTTGTCGTCCGACCGTTGTGTCACACGTACAAAAACATTTTTGAACTATTGTTCCACCCGATTCGATCTTGAACCATACGTGATTCGAACCGTGTTCGCGTCCCAGGTTTTCACAGTATTTTGAATTTGTTTTGATCAAGTAGATCGTCTTAAACTTGAAAATACCGTGAACTCGGGACGATCTCTGACCGGGTAGATACTCTCTGATGAAGGTCTCGACCACCGGAATCAGTTCTGGGAACACTTCGTCCTTTGACTGTGCTTTGGTGAATGACCCTTCATTTTTGATTTTGATTTGTTTCGATGGTGCCGCTACCATTGCCACGTCAGCAATGACAATGTCTGGTACGTCGGCGACCAGTGGTGTCCCTTCGCGGACACGAATCGTTGTCATCTCAAGTTTCTCCAATGTGATGTCTTGATCGACATAGGTTAACGAATCACCTTCGTCCACAAAGACCGAGAGGTACTCACTCTCCACCGTTTTACCTGACCCTTTGCACCCGTCACACCCTTTACCGACACAGTCGACATGCTTACCCTTCTTGTGTGACCACGGGGACCGAAACCCGCTCCCCTTTGTTCCTTCCAGTGGATTGCCGTACACCGCGTCGTCTATGACTTTCGTCCAGTCAACCCCTGAGTACACTCGACAGAGTGCTTCCACGATTCGGTGCATCAAGGCGACGGCACTTCGCTGATTGACGACAAATCCTGGAAAATTAAGATGAACCCCCGTTTTGATCTTACCGCCGGATACTTTTTTGGGTAAAGCCGTTGAGACGATGCACCGCTGTGCCCCGAACGGTTTCACCGTATCGTAAATGATTGTCGAAATCGTTTTGATCTGTTCCATTTCAAGTGCGTCTTCCTCGTCTTTGTAGTCGATGTCGACGAAGAAATTATACCCGTGTTGAGTTTTCTGTTCGACCACAAATAGTTTCTCACCGGAGAGAATGCTCCTGACATAAACTCGATTGAACTCATCCACTTTGGACCACGGGACCGACAGGATCCCACCGTCCATCAAAACGTGTGTAATCTCAGACCCACCGACCCGCCGAGCGTGCGTATTGCACCATGTTCGGAACATTATCGCGCGCGCGCGTAACTTAATATAATTTAAACGTGTATTGTTTAAATTACATTATATATTGTGAGGTGGTGAGTAGAATAGGGGCGTGGTTTATTTGAATTTAAAATCTACACCCCGCGTAGTTACTTACTCCTCCTTCGTCGTCGTCGTCATCGTCGTCGTCATCGCCATCATCCGTGTCCTCCTCCTTCTTCTTCTTCGGTGGCGGTTTGAACTTGTTCATTTCGACCAGCAACTCCACGATCTTCAGTGACTCGAACGATTTTGCTTCTTCACACTCCGGGTTGATGTTCTTCAACTTGCACAGCTCGTTGATAAAATGGGCCTTCGATTTCATTGTAAGGGTTAGTTAGTTTCTTGACATATTAAATATTTCTCTATTTGACGAGGTGAGCGCTACATAGAATGCTGGATTTTGAATGATATTCTTATCTATGAGATCCCACAACCGACGTCTCTTAAATTCGTCCAGTGTGTCAAAACTCATAAAGTCGTTCTCGTCGTAGGTCCGACGAATGGGTAGCTTGTTCTTCTTTCTCAGTTCGGTTCGAGCCCGTTGATAGTTGAACCGGTTAATCAGGTTTCCCTGTATTGTGCGATTTACATTGAATTCTATGACATACACGTGATAGACCAAGGTTACCTCGATACCATCCGCGATGTCCTTTGTCTTTTCTTCCGCTGAACGTTCTTTGGTTGTGAATTTAAAATAACTAAATTTACCATTTTTAAGATTTATAACCCCTCTGGTTTCCTCCTCGAGTTCACGAAGAGCACACCGGAGAGGATTAAAAACTTCTCGTTTCCGGCATCCACCGGTAACGAAAAGCCATTCCTTAAACCGTCGATCTCTCATAGTTAGAAAACGTGGCTTATCATCAATAAAGGACACCGGTATTGCAATTCCTTTGTGTCTTTCTTCTTTTCGGAGTACTATTGTCATCTTATCAAAAGAGTTTTTGGAAGAACCTCTTTTTCTATGAATAGAATTACATTATTTTTTTAGTCCTCTTTTTTTTCGGAGACTACTGCGGCTGCTACCACCGGCTTCACCTTTATATCATTGACAGGCGCTTGGATCGTTACGGGGGGTGAGGCAGGTTGAGGAAGAAGGGGTGGCGCTTCCTCGATTTGCCTTTGAACTTTTTGCAGTTCTTTATAGAGGTAAACACAACCCGCCAAAGCAATTAGAACTCCGGCGAGAGTGACAGTTTCACGGTTCATTTGGATCATATTATTTATTGTTATTGGTGGTACATCTTTTTAAGTCTAGATAATCGCGCCTTGACAGGTTGATGGTTGTTTAGTCGGACAACCATAGTCCGGATCGCCAAACTGGAGGCCCTGGTAGTACGCCGCTCGGCACTGCACGTTGTTCTCCGCCCTGTAGTCCGTTGAATTGCAACACGTGCTCTTCTTCTCCTCGTCTGTCGTCCCCACCGCCCCCGCCGTCACGATTGATGATGGGGTCTTTACAGATGACGGTGGCGGAGACTGGATGTACCTGTCAAGAAATCCAGTTTTGGGGTTGTAGGTGAGTACGAAGATTACTCCGATCAGTAATACAATTGATGAGAACTTCATTCTTTAACTGGGTGTGCGTTTTTGTTTGTTTACTAGTGATTATTTTTTTAGAGGTTTAGTTCGCATACATCAGACCGCCCATCCCGTTCTCGATGCGCAGAATGTTGTAGTTCACGCCATACCAAGACTTGCTGAAGGGGTCGGTACTCGACACAATGCGAGCCGAGTCCAAGCGACTGAAGTTCAACGAACCCGTCGGCTGGAGCTTGTTGGTGTCCAGGCAGAAAGGGATCAGGTTGATCTTATGTAAAAACGCTGTGATACCACGAGTCGAGAAGGACGTGTTGTAGAAAGTGGGCACGCTGTTGAAATGTGGGGCGATGGTCTTCTCATCGCCGATGTCCACGCCGTTGATCTGCATCTTGATCTTGTTGGTTGCCGGGTTGATGGTCATATCCTCAGCCGTCGCCAAGAACTTGATAGGGTGGTTGAAGTTCAGCTCCTGGACCTTGGACAAGGACGCAACCGCCTTCTGCACCTGGTAAATCAGCATATTCTGCGGGTTGTTCGCCACCTGCTCGCGCTCTGTGGTGTCCAGGTAGATGAAGTCGGACCAGCACTCGGCGGTATTGGTGGTGCCGAAGGTCGCGCCCCACGTGATGCGCAGCTCCACGTCGTGGTACTGGAGGGCAACCAGCGGAATGGCGGACTGCGCGTTCTCACAGAACCAGAACCGGAGCGGGTAAAAAGTGTCAACTCCCACTGTGCTCCCTCGTGAGTAGGTGCTGGCGGTTGTGTGCGGTGCAATATTGGATGAGAATTCGAAAGTCTGAGTATCGATGACCTGACCGCCGATGAGCAGCTCGACCTTGTCGACCATCGCGTTGGTTACAGGCAGCGCCTCGCCATCCGCGTTCTTCTTGACTGTCAGGTACGTGTGACTCAACAGGTCACCTTTGCGTTCGAACCGGACCGTGGACATCCCATTGTTCGCCGGGTTGCCCTGAATGACTTGGCGCTGCACGACGTGGGAGAAGTTGGTGTGGCGGCTATAGTTTGACTTGAAGAAGGACACTGTCGGGTTACCGACCAGATGAGCGTCCTGAGCGCCAATGGCAACGAGTTGTGAAATACCACCAGACATTGTTGTTTAATTAATAATTGTTACAATAGATTATTTTTTTTATATTTTACTCACCTCGGCACTGAACAGATGTTCCGGCGGAGGGTGTGAAATCGGAGTAAAAAAGAGTTGTCGTTCAAGCCGTTGAAATCAAGCCGCCGACCATCCTTGTCGATCCAATCAATCGTCAGCCGATCAATCTTCTGGAGCGGGTACGGATAGTCAATCGTGAAATCAAAATCGCTCGTCTTCTTGAACCGCTTGATAAACCCGCCTGACACATCCATCGGAATCATACCGAACGACCGCGACATATTCTGACCTGAGAAGGTCCCGTCTGTGCCGCCGATCTTCAACCCCTGCTCATTGTACTGGGTACGCAACTCGTGGATGTCCAAGAAGACCCCTTCATTTGGGTTGAGATCGGCAATCGTCGTCGACCTGATGTAGTTCTGGTTCACGTATGTAGTGTTGTCTACAAATACTGGCAGTATTTGGGGGTTGGGGACGGCGGTCCACGCAGGAGGGACGGTAGACGGAATCATTGTATTAGTCGCTGTGCCCAGCATAGTAGCCAGCGAACTGGATAGAACGTTCATTGTGAAGGAGTTGGACGGGTTTTGCGGACGTTTGAACAAGAACTTTCCTTGGTCGAAGATATAGGTCACTGACATTCCTCCGGCATTGTTCGACGTCGCACTGGTCAAGGTGGTCGCCAAGCCGGACGCACTGTAGAAACCGGGTGGGATGGAGAAAGTGGTGAGGTCGGCTGCGGTAGTCGGGGTCGTGCTGTTGGTAGTAGTAGAGTTCGAGAAGGCGATGACGTTGTCCCCGTCCACCAGGTTGTACATACTGTTGGGAACTGAGCAGTGCAGCAGTTCGACTTTGACCACATCTTTGATTGGTGTCGTGAGGTGGACAGTGTAGTTATTTCCGTTTGGGAAACGCGTGGTGTCCCTGCTGGCAGATGACACAAACACATTCCGTATTTCGAGGGGTGGGCACGTTGTAGTATCGTTCATCATTATTAACAAATAGTATTATACTTTTTTTTTGTTAAGAATCACGAAAAAAAAACAAGTTTTTTTTTACTGGCTCACGAGCTGGTTCACCAGCTGCATCTCAGTCGCATCCAAAGGAGATCCACCGATACCATCTGTGATGGTGTAATTCGCCGCCGCCGCGACCGCGGCCTGAGCACCGCAAATACCATCAGTCCCAAGGGTATATGGGCTCGTCGTTGGTGACGGACCAGGAAGACATTCCTGTGACTGTTTAAGGTCGAAGATACTCTGCACGTTTCCTGGTGCTTCCTGTGTAATAATGTCAGATCCGGTGGTAGTGTAACTATAACCGCTTCGCTTGTTCATCTTGCCGAACAGGAGACACAGGAGAAGTCCAAGGATAATCCCAGACCAAAGTTGCTTGCTCTTGAAGTTAATGTTAAAGTTGTTCATATCGTGGGTTGGTGTGTTTTACTTTAAACATAAATATTATTTTTTTTTGTGGAGACGAGAGATGGGGTGCGTTAAAGGTTTTCGATTACTTTCCATTATTTGAAGTAACATATACATACATATACAATGTCGAACGACGACGGAAATGAAATCGTGATTGAACGCCCGGGTGCTATGAATGATAATACTGTTATGAATCTAAATGAGGATGAGCAGGCTCTTCTGGATGAAATCGAAATTACACCGGATCGGACCATCAACATTGGTGGTAGCACAAAAAAATCAAATCGCATTCGTCCTAAACAGCGGGTTGTTCCCAAGCAGCAGCAGCAGCAGCGGCGTCACCGGATGATGGACGAGGAGGAGGATGAACCCGAGATTGACGCCTTTATGAACCCGACCAAACAATCGGCCCCTCGACCACCGCCTCCTGCCCAGGAGTACGACTATGGTGAAGACGTCGAAGATGAAATGTATGAAGACGAGGACGAAGCGGGCAGCGTACAGCAGTACGGCGGCGGTGGCGGTGGCGGAGGAGGAGGTGATCACCCGTCCAAAGGGTTTACATCTATCGATGAAGAAAAGGCAGACATTCTGAACAAATTGGCCAGACTGGAGAAGAAGGGATTCAATGTGAACAAGCGCCTCAACGCCTACTCGAGCATCTCGGAACTCCGGACCGAAGTTAAGCGGATTATGTACAGCATCGAGGTCGATCAGTCCATTAAATTCTCCAGACGGATGCTCATCGCATGTGTCACTGGTGTAGAATTCCTGAACAAGCGGTACAACCCGTTCGAGGTGATGCTCGAAGGCTGGTCTGAGACTGTGATGGAGAATGTGGACGACTATGACGGTGTGTTTGAGGAACTCTACTGTAAATACAAGACCAAGATGAATGTCGCACCCGAGGTCAAGCTCATTATGATGCTGGGTGGCAGCGCAATGATGTTCCACCTGACCAACAGTATGTTCAAGGCTGCTATGCCCAATATGAATGACGTAATGAAACAGAACCCAGATCTCCTCAAGAATATGGTTAGTGCCGTCCAGAACACCCAGGCGCCTCCACCTGGTGCAATGGCGACCGACCCGACAAACCGTCCAACCAACTCATCGGTTGCACAGGCGGCGGCGGTATCGAATAGTGGCGGACGCCGAGAGATGCAAGGTCCGGGGATGGACATCTCCAGCCTGATGGGTGGTATTATGATGCCACCAGCTCCCCCGGTCAACACCAAACCTATTTCACACCACCAGGCGACCATTATTGAAGAGGACGTCATTGACTTTGACGACGCCGAGAGCATCTCGGACATTGTGTCAATTTCGGGTGAGTCTACAGGAGGTGAAGTCCGTGACGTCGCTATCGGTGGCACCAAAAAGAAGCGGAAGTATACGCCGCGCAAGAAGAAGACCGAGGTGACAATGTGAGAAAAAAAAAGATAGTACTAAAATAAAATGACGATCGGACTCTGTCCCCTTGATTTAGGTGACGACTCCTCACCACCACCACTAAAACAAATAGCGACGCCACCGACCACCGCCCAGTCCCAGTCGTCAGGGAAAATGAAGGACATTTTTCCTGCTCTGGATTTTGGATCAGAGTGCAACTACCTGGTTATGTTTTTCATCGCAGGGGTCTTTGTCTTGGCTGTGAGTGACCAGTTTAAATAGAGAGGAATTAATACCAGCTTTTTTTAAAAAAAAAGATACATTTATTTTACTAATCGAATCGATGTAAATAAAATAAATGTGTTTTTTGATATAAATTTTACAACTGGGTGTATTGAGTTTAGGTTGATGCTGTTGGTACTTTTATCATACACTTTTTTAAAGCGAAAGGGGATGGGGGTGGTGTTGTTGTTGCACCGTCGCTGTGATGTCTAAACCCTCCGTGTGTATATACTTTACACCGCTTGGCATACATCGCATTCAGGAGAGACCATTTGTCCCAAATATCGTAGATATGTGGGTTGTTTTTTTTCCCGGGAGTTTCGCGGAGGATTCGACCGACCGCTTGGGTGATGTCCGATTTGGGTGTCGTGAGGATGATTGTGTCTAGGGTCGGGATGTCCAAGCCTTCGTGTGCTTGGCTGAACGTCCCGAAAATAAGACGTTTTTTAGATGACTCCTCGAGATCCTTTTCCTTCATTCCGCCCATATAGAGTCCAGCTTCCGTCTCAGTGTTAAACTGTTCGCAGAGCCATTGGCAGTGCAACCGTCTGTCACTGAGGATCAGGATCTTGCGGGTCGGTGCAATTGTGTTTTTGATGAGGTCGATGAGCATCCGGTTGCGGGTCGGATCCTCCACCAAATCGGTGATCATCTGGACCAGTGACACCTTCCCGGTCCGGTTGCACGGCGGGGGTTCTCGATAAGTCGACCCGACCCCTTTGTACTCGATCGTGAACACTTCAACCTGTTTTTGGCTGACCCGCTCGACACTGAGAAAAGTCGGACCTAAAAACCAGTGGAGGATATTGGTCAGTCCATCCTTACGGGTCGGTGTGGCTGACAGTCCATATGTGTGTCTGGGACACAGCTTGAACAGCCCTTGTGAAAACACTTTGGCGCAGATATGATGTGCCTCATCAACAATCAGGGTTCCGATACTGTCGAACTGGCTGCAGTCATACTCCCGCATCGACAGGGACTGGAGCATCGCAATGACAAAGTCGCACCCTTCGACCTCAAACTTATCGGCCTGAACGATGCCGATGGTCGCGCCGGGACAGAACTGCTGGATCCGCTCGCGCCACTGGTTCGCCAGGAACTCCTTGTGCACGACAATCATCGTCCGGAAACGCCAGTGGGCGGCGATGGCTAGCGCGACTGTGGTCTTCCCGTAACCACACGGCAGTGACAGGACACCGCCTCCGGACTCGACGGCTTTGCGCAGCGCTTCGGGTTGGGAGGTTTCAGTGCGCAGAGTACCTGTAAAAACCACGCCGGGCGAAGACCAGCCCGCCGGTTCGGGGCGTTTGTCAACGCCGGGTGGCCCAAACTTCTCGAGGCCATAGTATTTGGGGACGCACACCGCCTTTGTTTTCGGGTTGAACCGGAAGACCTTGAAAGACGGCGGGCGTCCGCCACCAAAATCCGCGGCCGCATTCACATCGGGGCGAACGGTGAGTTCCTTTTTAGTGATCGTTGTATCGTCAGCGGACGACACGACGACGTATCCCGAGCGGGTCAACGAAGTCTCCATCACTATTTAAAATCTAAAACGTTTTTAGATTTTAAATATGTGTTTGATATTTGGAATGATTGGCGGGTTATTAAAAGTGTACCCACACTCATACTTCAAAAAGGGACAGTGAAACGGAATGAAGCTGTTCGAAAATAAGATCGACTATGCGGTCGAAAAGTTCCGGTTGTTGATGGCGACAGAGAATGACACATTGATACGGTGTTACAGGAACCGGTTGACGTACGGGTGTGGGTACATCAAAGAGATTGAGGATGCAATTGACGCAGTGCTCGGTTTCGAGCACTGTCACCTCTGGTGGTTGGACCACATCACTTAGGGGTGTAAAAGTAGAAGAGAGCCCACGTCGCGAGAACATCGATAGTGTAGTGATCCCGAACGACGACGAGAACAACACTCAAGATCGTCGCGTAAGCACCAAACAGTGCGTTCCACGCCGTCCCGTTGAACGTTTTGGATAAGTAGTAGCACAAAATAAGCGTGATAAGTGTGTGTCCGCTGAACATTTTGTCTTCGCACCCGCCACTCAGTATTGATCTTTTAATCGAATACTGACACTTGTTCTCGGTCTTTTTGGGACAGTCGTGCAGACTGGTGGCAAAGATGCTTATTGACCGCAATACCATAAAAATCGTTAGGATCTTCAGGATTTTGGGTATCGGAAGATGTTTGTAGTTGTACAGAGCCACCGCAACGATAAAGTACATCATATAGTCAGACATTTTCCGGTAGTCGCTGAGGTCACTTGTATTTGACTGGATAATGTCATAGTTTCGACCGGTTTCGCCTTGACCTCGTTTGCTAATGAATATATTGGCGACTATATTCAATAGGTATGCGACCACCAGATTTACCACAATAGAAGTATTCATTTTATTTTATGATAATATGGAATAAAATAAATTACGATCGAGACGAGCAGAGATAATTCAACGCCGCTATACTGTAGTGTTCGTGAAAGGACTTCGTGTCTAATCAATTTGTCGGCGCACTTATTTTTGTGGTGTATGCAAGCAACGCGTTGTTTTACAGGATTTCCGAAGTACATATATATGAATATAAGCAAACTAACTATTTTCGCAGGTGTATTTACATTATATTTTTGTAATATCACAAATCCTACGAGTGCTGTAAGAATATCGTCTGAGGTCGTGTCGTACCACGCGCCAAATTCAGTACTGATGTTATATTTACGTGCAATGTAACCATCTATACCATCCAGACAGTTTTGTATAAACCACAGAACGGCACCGAGGGTGTATTTTTTAGTATGAATGAGTCGAACAACGTATAAACCTAAACAAAATCTGAATGTAGTGACTATATTCGGTGTCATTCCCAGTTTTTCATACATAAATGTCCCGACGATCGGAGCGACCGTGTCATAGAGGTAGTACTCAAGTGGACCCGCTTCACCTTCTTTATATTTGCTCATTGTTGGTGTCGTCTTTGTAGTTTACAATAATATTTTTAATGTAGTCGGTCGTGCTCAAGGTCGGTGTGCGTTCCAAGTAGTGAACCGGAACAGACACATTGGAATCAAATGCACCTTTCCAGTCGTCGCCCATCACCATCAGGTCCGCCATGTGTTCGCGGACGTATTGATCTTTGAGTTCCATACTTTCTTCTGGGAAGACTTTGTCCACGCACCGAAGCGACTCGAGGATGGATTTCCGGTGCTCGTAATTAAAGATGGGTCGCCGGTTCTTTTTGGTGAGGTTGAACTCGTCCGTGCTGAGTCCGACGATCAACGTGTCACCGTGTTCTCTGGCGCGCTCCAGGATTCGCACGTGCCCGTAGTGGAACATATCAAATGTTCCAAATGTGATGACCGTCTTCATTTGTTTTGTTTAGTTCATTGATATTATTTTCCACGAGATGCCGCTGTATGTCCCGATCGTCCAGCATCCACAGAAGTTGATGGTCAGCTCGGGGATGACGTCGCCTTTTTTGTACTCGCCGATCGTCTTCAGTTCGGACATTTTGCACTGGACCCGACCGTGATTAAACGGAACCTTGACCTTGAGAACGCCGCCACTACTACTTAATGGGTCGACAACGGTCTTATTTGTCCGGTCGAGGTACGGTTCAACTGCCTGATGGGCTTCCTCGATAGCGGTCGAGTCTGAACTGACACGGATACCAAAGTATTTTTTGTTGTTATGGGTGTACATTGGGTTCTCAATCACTATATTTTTGAGAACCAGGTTGTATTCGTCAACGGGAGTGTAGGACGTTCCGCGCTTTTTCAATTTCATCGTCGTCATTTCTTTGTCATACGATCAATTTTATCTTTAAATTCCCGGGCTTCACCAGCGGTGAGGCCTCCTGCCGATTTGCCCGTCCCGAACATATGCTCGCTCCCCGGAAACATATTGAAGGAGGTTCTGAACGCCTCCACCTCCGGACCGGACAGCGTCAAAGCATTCACTTTGAAATCCATAAACGCCTCCATCGTGTCCGGGACTTTGTCTTTGACCAAATCGTATATGGCACACGCATAGTCCCTGATTTCCTTTTGGGCACCTGGAGCCATTCGGAGTTCGAGGTAGTGCATCAGGTTGTGTAGGTTGATCTTCCAGTAGAACTCGGTGTAGGTTGACTGTGGGAGGTGGCATCGCGCCAACTCCCGACAGCACCCATTCTCAATCATCTCATTGTACACGTGAAATGCCTGATCACTCACGAATTCACTCTTCGTTTTCATAACGTTGGACTCCTCGAGAATGATATCGTCGGCACCGGAACTCTGCTTGTTGGTGTCTGACTGGGTACGATAACGATCTGGTCTAAAGTACTCGTTTGGAACGACCGAATAGCGTGCTGATAGTTCGTTAACTGAGGCTGTTCGATGTCGTAGGTGTTGTCGGGCGATGAAGATTGGCATCTTAATGTGGAATTTAAATTCCACCATCTCGAAAGGGGTGGTGTGGCGATGTCGGAGGAGGTAGCGAATAAGTCCGCGATCCGATCGCGTGACGGTTGTCCCTCCAGCGTAGGAGACGCGAGCGGCTTGCACGATTGCGGTATCCAGGGCGGTTTGTGGCATCGACTCAACCAATCGAACAAAGCCGCCATCAATCTTGATCTCGGTATCGGTATCAATCATAGAGGAGAATACTCTTCTAGACGTTTCATTTTTTTATATATGTAATAAACTAATAGATAGAGTAATTTAAACAGTCGAAAAATGGCACCGCGAATTATACAGCGAATTATAAATACGTTGTTGCCGATCCAATATCAGAAAATCAACAATAAACAGAAGGCGGCTTTGTTTATGCGGTTGTTCATCATCCCCCAAATTAAAAACTGGCAGTATGGAATGCCAATTAGACGGATCGGTAATCCCTCCGCCTTCGGGTCGGTGTATATTACCGACAAAGGGTTCGCCGTCAAACTACAAAATAATACGAACACCGCAAGGACCGAGATAAATACGCACCGAAGTTTGTGGGGGAACGCCAACCTGAAACCCTTCGTGCCGGAACCGTTCAAGAACTACTCCGTACCCATAAACAACCTCGTCGCAAACAAAATGGTGGAGTACAAAGCGGCCAACACAAAACCGACAACCGGCAAAATCAGCGTCATCGTGATGGAACTGTTCAACACCGCCGAAGGATGGATGTCTCTCGGCGACTACGTGGGTAAGTACAAATCGACCGCCACCAAAAAACAGAAGAACAAAGCAATTTCCATCGTCAAACAATTACATACAGTGTTTGCGCAGTCCTCATACCCACACCAGAATGGTCACATCGGAAACATTATGGTGAAAGTGGACGCGGCGACCGGCAACATCGTCGACCACAAATTCATCGATTTTGGTTCCGTCAAGAAGATGCCGTTCACCGGTAAAAATGCCCGACTCGAGACGCGATCAGGGAAGACATTTGCACCAGGCACGCGGCGGACCGGTGAAAATCGGGAGTTCAGTAAAATGAACAAGGTCCAAGGTGTGAACTACCGGTTCAATGCGGGGGGTACGGGTTACACGAAGTCGTCCGTATTCCTGAAAGATGCGAACTTGCTATGGAACTAAACAATATTTTTTTTTTCTTTCACTTTATATTATTATTATTAAAAAAAATGAACAGTCAGTCGTCAGTGAAAGTTGGACCGCGCGGTGGAATCTACATCAAATCTAAAAAGACGGGCAAGTACCGCAACGTCCCCGCCAGCGCCTTTTGTGGCG
>Ga0209279_10000246_pt1 | contig 37189 bp, 34 predicted proteins | sample CoawatmetaG00DNA_3_FD_187508 | JGI IMG/M metagenome (GOLD analysis project Ga0209279, IMG submission 187508) | Marine microbial communities from the West Antarctic Peninsula - Coastal water metaG006-DNA (SPAdes) (version 2) | ecosystem: Environmental > Aquatic > Marine > Coastal ...
GAAGTATCCTAATAAGATAAATTAATTGACGCACGAGTTCGGATGTGATTCGGGTTTTAACTGTATTTTTAGAATGACATTAAGATTGGTTCTAATCGGTTCGAAATTATACTAAGGTGACTTAAACGAACAGTCAAGTTTGTATCTTATTTCAGCAAGAAGTGATGGGAAATCAAGAGGAAAACATTCGTTGTTTATAACACACAAAAATAACGATACTTATCTGGCTGCCGCAACTACCGTTTAGTTGCGTATGACGAAGGGGAAAACTTTAATTGAAAATATGAAAGAAGCTAGAGCATCCAGAACTTACTTATATGCGCAGGATTTGAATACATTATAAATATTAGTTACATTACACTATTTCAAGCATATATACTGATTATACAAACCTTGAACAGCCTTTTAGATGAAAAAGTCGAGAAGAAGCGAAAACAGCTGAAAAACGTCCAAATATTCAAAAAAACGTCTTTTTTCTCTCAATTCAGACTGAAAACACGAAAAAACAAGATTTAACACATAGGATACCTAAATTTTAGGAAAAACGTTATGATTTTTACTAAGAAAAAAACGCGAAAAGCTACAAAATGATATTTTCGTCGGGTGACGAGAAACAATTATCAAATAGTTTTGGGAGAAAAACGAAAAAATATTGAAGCATGTGTGTATAATTAAGAGCAAGAAAAAACTGAAGATGTAACGAAATGACCCTTAAGTTTCTAGGTTAGTCAAATTGCATCGTTTTATTTTTTTCCAAAGCACGATTTGCTTTATGTTTGGGCATGATCTGAGGTGATTTAAATTAAGTTCACAAAAAACTCCTTATTCATCTGATTTTAGTAAATATGGGAATTGAACCCTACGTTTACTTTGTTGTAAATATTTATTAATCGTAAGTTAGTTTTCTCCTATAATTGATGAAGTATCCTAATGATATAGATTAATTGACGCACGAGTTCGGATGTGATTCGGGTTTTCATTATATTTAATATAACAGATGTAAACGTAACTAAGCTAACATTTATTCAGATGACGAGTTTTATCGGATTAAACACTTTCAACTGAAGAGAAAAACTGGTTTGATGCTGATGAATTACTATCGTGCTAACGCCGGTTTTAATAAACATCAAAACACTTTTCTAAGTAATGCGCAACAAAACTTTTCTAAAAACACGTTTTGCTGGGTATCAGTGTCGCCGTTAGTGTCTAGGAAGTTTATGACTGGGACATTTTTTGAAGATGTTTTGCGAGGAAGGTGCTGACTTTGGTTATTATAACTGACAATCAAGTCGAACGTCGGGCCAATGTGTCGTAATAGATCTGATTGTTGTAAAACGGGTAACGTGGAAATCAACATTTGAAATTGCTTGGAGTTTGAAGGAAAACCTACGAACAGCATTAAATTTTTTCTTAAGAAACACTCACGTGTAATTTTTAAAAAATTTTTTATTTTACAGCTTTTTATTGTCATGTCATGTATGCTAGTTTTTCCTCGATTACCTAAAGAATGCCTCGCGGAATTTAAGGTTGTTCTACCGTAATAATCACGAGAATGGATCAGTTTTAATTTTATCAAGTTCGACTTGTAGTTTTTTTTTACTTTCATATTTATATTTTGATTTATATTTTAATTTCGATTAAAAGTTGCCTTAGGCATTTTTATTCTATGTTGGCAAAAGTAGGAGTCGAACCTACAACCTTTGGGGCATGAGCCCAACAATCTACCATTGATCTATTTTACCATGCTGTTCACTGTACCTTTGCTAGCTTTCAAACTTACTATTTCGTTTTCGTACACAACACCTTTACCTTTATAAGCGTCAGGTATTTTATACGATCGTATATATGCAGCCAATGAGTTTATTTTTACACTGCAATTTCCTGATAAAATTAAAGTGAAACTATTGAGGCAGGTAGCATGAATTTCCACAGGAAGTTTTATATATAATTGATGGCTATAACCTAACTTCATCTCTAATATAACGTTTTCACCCTGTCTTAACGAAAATCGGAATCCGACACCTATCAAGGTTAACTTCTTTCTGTACGGGGTAGTAAGAGTACTTACAGACTTTTTTAATGCAGATATTATTGTGGGAGTAGTTAATTTAGAGTTTTCGTGATGACAAGTCAAATAGTCACTTCTAGCCTTATGTCGTGTTTGTATAACATCAATGGACTTAGTATGTATTGATAGCTTAACAAAAGGTGATAGTTTTAATGAATGATGACCTAATGGCCCTACAAACACGAAAATATTCTCTTCACAACTAAACACAGAAATTTGTGTTGGTATTCTCAAATGCATGTTTTTCTCTTGTTCAGCTTACTACTCGAAAGAAGCTATAGGTTTTCCACCAGATTTATACTTCAAGCACTTACGGGAAGACATTACGCCCTGAGGAGTAGTGATTATGGCTAATCCGAAACTTTTATAATCTTTCCATAACGATTCTAATGAACAGTTAATGTTTAAACTAGGTTTAGATATGGAGTGCAGAGATTTAATTACAGATTTCTCACGTCTGTATTTTGGATATACTTCTAAACTTTGTTTACTTTGAAGTGATATGCGATATCCTAGGATAAACCCTTCGTCCCATAGAGTCGTCAAAAACTCGCGCACGTGATTAGTATCACGTACAATGATTACTGCTCTTCGTATAGATAAGTTTGTTTTTAGACGCGCTGTCGTGTCAGAGATGTTATACATAAAATTTGTCTAGAGACAGAATTGAACTGCCGACACAAGGATTTTCAGTCCTTTGCTCTACCCCTGAGCTATCCGGACTTTAAGTTCGTTATACATTGCTATTGCAGTAAAACTGCAGGGACTATTCTACAATAATATTAACTATTACTGTCACTACACCGGTGAATAATACTTTGTTGCGTGCAAACATTACGGCACGAAAACATGAAGATACGCAATTGTTTTGTTAAATTTTAATATTCCTCAGTAATTTTTTAATGGCTTTTTTAAAAAATATATTCGTCAATTGTATTGTAGATTCTCAGGTACACACATCTTATTTAATATCATCTTGCACAAGCATTTGTTGAGGTGTGATTCCATTAAGAACCCCACCAATACACCGCAACAAATAGGAATAACCAAACGACGTCAACAAAATGCCAGTACCAAATAGCTGACTCAAGTCCGAAATGATGAGTGCATGTATAATGATTTATAACCACCCTCCATAAAGAAACCGCTAAACAACATGTACCTACGAAGACATGGAAGCCATGAAAACCTGTTGTCATGTAAAAACAAGAACCGTAAACACTATCTGAAATGTCGAACGGAGCCTCAACATACTCTAACCCCTGTAAAGCTGTGAAAATAGAAGCTAACACAATTGTGAAGATTAAACCTATTATTGTATGATTTTTGGCTCGACCTCTTATCGCGTGATGCGCCCACGTAACTGTCGCACCTGAACTTACTAGAAGTATAGTGTTAGTTAAAGGTATACCTGACGCTTTCATGACTGATATCGCCTCTGGAGGCCACACTCCACCTATGCCAAAAACCGGGGCTAAACTTGAATGGAAAAAAGCCCAGAAGAAAGCAAAAAAGAACATGACTTCCGACACGATGAAAAGAATCATACCTAAACGCAATCCTCTTTGAACGGCTGCATTGTGATGTTCTTCAAATGTCGCTTCTCGTATTATGTCTCTCCACCAAGTGAACATAACAAGTAATATAATAGCGGCTCCTGTTTGAGCTAACAAAGCTCCATCTTTGTAGTTATGCATAAATAAGACTGTACCTGACGTTAAGGCTAAAGCTCCTAAGGAAGCCATAAGGGGCCATGGGCTAGGATCGACTAAGTGGAAATGATGTTTAGTTTTAATCTGATGTTGTTTGAAGTTAATTTCTGTTTTGTCAACCTTTAGTGTTAGTGTAGTCGTTAATTTGTTAAAAAGTTTATTCATTGTGACTGTTCAAAGATGAAATTGCTATACCTTCCTCTGTACAAGGAAAAAAATAAAAATCACTGCGATAAAAATTTCTCGGAAGTCTAATTGATTAGAGAAAATCAACCAAAACTTTCTGCTGCACACAAACGCAGTTATGCCTGCTAGTATTTGGAAAGTGTACTGATAAAGAACTCCTGTCTGTAACCTAGATGTAGTAGTAGATGGTGCTACTACTAGATTAGACAAACCCATCGGACCTAGAACCTCTATTATACCACGATCAGTCAGTTTATAACTAACTCTGTACCCAGAGTTGAAAAAAAATTGAGTGATATACTCATTGTATACTTTGTCGAAAAACCATTTTTTATTTAGGTAATTGTATACTTTTCTTCCGACGAAAGATATTTTAACTTTAAATAAAAATCTACTCCCGAAAGTATATAAAATAAAAGCGGACGCGACTCCAAGACAACTAACTATGACGGGCAGAAGTTTGAATTTTAGATCGATGAATTCTGCGTCGATTCGATTCATGTTAGAAGGTAAGTTGTATATAGCATTACCCCAAAAATCGCTACCTAATCCGATAATCATATCTTTAGATAGAAAACCGACGAACATACTAGGTACTGATAAAATAAACAGTACTGTAGTTATTCTATAAGACGATTCTGTAACGTTGAAAATAACCGACCGGTACGAGTTTACTTTCGTCAAAAACGTTAAGTAAAGGAGCCTCGTAGAATAAAAAGCGGTTAGAAATGCACCGCATGTACCCAATATATATGCGAAATGCCCCTCAGCTGAAAACTTACCGTAAGCGACCTCTAAAATGACATCTTTCGAATAAAAACCTGTTAAGAAAGGGAATCCTATTAATGCCATAGAGCCTATCAAAATAATTGAGTAAGTATACGGTATCAGTCTTTTCAAGCCTCCCATTTTTCTCATATCCTGCTCATCTGAAACGGAGTGTATTATAGATCCTGCTCCCAAAAAAAGTAAAGCTTTGAAAAATGCATGATTTGCTAAATGGAAGACTCCCACTGAATAGTTAGATAATCCGCAAGCAAAAACCATATACCCTAGTTGACTACAAGTAGAATAGGCGATTACTTTTTTCAGATCGTTCTGCAAAAGTCCAACTGTTGCTGCGAAAAAAGCCGTACAAGCCCCGAATGTTGCTACTACTCTAAGCGAGGTCGGCGCGTACTCGAAAAGAATTGAGCTTCTTGCTATAAGGAAGACTCCTGCTGTAACCATAGTGGCTGCATGGATTAACGCTGAAACTGGAGTCGGACCCTCCATTGCATCGGGTAACCAAGTGTGTAAACCTAACTGTGCGGATTTACCAACTGAACCTACAAATAACAGTAAGCATATAGTGGTGAGTAAGTCAACATCAAAATACAAAAAAGTCACAGTAACTCCTGACAATGTAGGAGCTAATGCAAACACTGTAGCGTAATCTACAGCTTTACAAGTGATGAAAATAGTGAATATACCCAGTGCAAGACCAAAGTCACCTATACGATTAACTACCATAGCTTTAATAGCAGCTTTATTGGCCTGAATACGTGTGAACCAGAAATTGATGAGGAGAAAAGAGCAAAGACCTACACCTTCCCACCCGACAAATAATTGTACGTAATTATCCCCTGTAACTAAAATTAGCATGAAAAATGTAAACAAAGACAAGTAGGACATAAAACGGGAAAGATGTGGGTCGTGACCCATATATTCTGTTGAATATATGTGTACCAGAGAGGATACAAAGGTTACGACGCAACACATAATTGCCGTTAAACTATCAAACATGAAACCCCAATCTGCCTGAAAAACTCCCGAATCTATCCAAGTGACTAATTTTATGTACACTGGACTACCAGATAAAGCAGCTTCGAAGAAAATAAATGCCGAAGATAGGAACGTAGTGCACAAACAGACAACTGCAACTAAAGAAGAACCTGTAGGACCAAGTACTCGACCGAACATACCTGCCGCGATAGACCCTATTAATGGTAAGAAAACGCAAATTAAGTACATATTTACGTGCAGATCTACGAAAAACTGTACGGAAAAATTTGGGGTGAAAGGATTCGAACCTATGGATATTCGCACCAAAAGCGAATGCCTTACCACTTGGCTACACCCCAAAATTACTTGTTTGTATCAATCGTGAATACTCCAAATGCTTCCAGTATAACAAAAATGAAAAATATGGAAGAAAGTGCTGATATGTATGACCCATAAGATGCTATTTGGTTGAACATTGTATATGCATCAGGGTAATCAGGAATTCGTCGAGGCATTCCCGCGACGCCTAAAAAATGCATAGGGAAGAACGTCACATTTACGCCAACAAAAAAACTCCAAAAATGTATTTTACCTAAAATCTCTGAGTACTGAACTTTGAAGATTTTTTCAAACCAGTAGTATATACCTCCGAGCATAGAAAATACAGCACCCATAGACAGCACGTAATGGAAATGAGCTACGACGTAATAAGTATCATGTAAAGCTATGTCAAGCCCAGAGTTTGCTAGAACCACACCTGTTAAACCACCGACAGTGAACAAAAATATAAAACCCAAAGCGAATAGCGTAGGAGTCTTCATATCAATAGATCCGCCCCATAGAGTTGCTAACCAGCTGAACACTTTAATTCCAGTTGGGATAGCAATGATCATTGTTGCTGCAGTGAAATATGCTCGTGTGTCTATATCTAAACCAACGGTATACATGTGATGGGCCCAAACTATGAACCCTAAAACAGCTATTGAAAACATCGCGTAAACCATGCCTAAATAGCCGAAAATTGGTTTTCTAGCAGCACTTACTATGATATGACTTATTATACCGAAACCAGGTAAGATGAGGATGTACACTTCTGGGTGCCCGAAAAACCAGAAAAGATGCTGATACAGCACAGGGTCACCTCCACCTGCAGGATCGAAAAAAGTTGTGTTGAAATTACGGTCTGTCAATAACATAGTTATAGCTCCTGCAAGAACAGGAAGTGACAATAGAAGTAAAAAAGCCGTAATCAATACAGACCATACAAATAGTGGTAACTTATGCATGTAAAGCCCTTTAGTTCTCATATTGAATATGGTACAAATGAAGTTTATTGCGCCAAGAATTGACGATGCTCCTGATAGGTGCAAACTGAAAATTGCCAAATCAACGGCAGGACCAGAGTGGGAATTTCCACTAGACAAAGGTGGGTAAACGGTCCAACCCGTACCTACCCCAGCTTCGGCAAGGACTGACGACACAAGTAACATTAATGATGGTGGTAATAGCCAAAAACTAATGTTATTCATTCTAGGGAAGGCCATATCGGGTGCTCCAATCATAAGCGGAACGAACCAATTCCCGAAACCTCCAATAAGAGTAGGCATTACCATGAAAAAAATCATGATGAAAGCATGGCCTGTAACAATCACATTGTAGAGGTGGTGGTTGTCACTCAGAAAGTGACTTTCAGGTGACGCTAACGTCATCCGGATGAAAACCGAAAGTGTAGTACCTGCTGCGCCGGAAAAAGCACCGAACAGTAGATACAAAGTACCAATGTCTTTATGATTTGTAGAGAATAGCCATCTAAACGACCAATTTATCACGTTAATCTTTGTCATTACTATTCACTCATTCAGATCAAAGCAAGTAGCTTCGTCTAGACAAAAGTTAAAAAAGTGTAAAATACTCGTATAAAGGCTTAGAGGTGTTACCGAATTTTGTGTCACACTGAAGTCAATGAAACTGTAAAGATTAACGTACGTATTTTTCTAACCCGAATAACGTGCCCGTCCGGGCAAGTTTTAAAAACATTAGCCTCGAAATTCGAAAATAAGCACCTGCGCCTGCTTGCCTGCCCGTTAAAGAACATCTATTCACAAGTTTTACTGCAGATACCCTTAGTAATGCTGATTTGTTTAACGAAGATCCTTTAAGCGTTTTTATTAAAGTTGTGTTATTAAGTGTAATTTTTTGAATAAATTTGTAAGATTCTCCGTAAGACGTTAGGTTTCTTTTGTGGGTATCAATCCTTACTCCTCGCATTTACTTGTTTTTATTCCAGGGAGTGATGAAATCAAACGTTCTATATTCTTGAGCAAGTTCAAGATATTCACTAACGATTCGTTTTTGCTTATCGTTGTACTTCAATTCCACAAACCCACTTAGAGGGAAATCTTTTCGGAGGGGGTAACCTTCAAAACCGTAATCAGTTAAGAGTCGGCGAAGATTACTGTGGGAAGAGAAAAAAATTCCAAACATGTCGAATACCTCACACTCGAACCAATTAGCGCCAGGGTATATTTTTTCACAAGACTCTACTAATTCTAATTGGCTTAACGTTATCTTCACTCTAATACGTGAATTATAACGTATACTTAATAACTCATAAATGACCTCGAATCGTTTGTCTCTTTGAAGATAGTCTACACCAGCGATGTGGGTCAAGGACTTATACTGACAATTATTATGATGCTTTAAGAAAATTAACACATTTGACAAGTCATCTAAACGAATTTGAATATTTATTTCGTCTTTGTATAAACGTATTTTTTCAATTGGAAGTATATCTTTAAGTTCTCTAAGATATCTAGATATTAAATTTTGATTCATTATAAGTTAATTTTGGGTAAATTTGTTTCGATATCGAAAACTTTTAGGACTATGTGTACCGCTAAAGTTTCCGCGTGTTCTCGCGGCTATAGTTTCTCCTAAACCGTTATAGTACGTACTATGCGTTGCGATTGAAGGTATGAGACGTGATGAATAGGAAATTCTGCCATTGGGGCAGATATGTATATTCGCTGAGCTTTTTTTGAAGTTGGCCATCAACAAAATATTTTAACGGTCAACCTCACCAAAAACTATATCTTGCGTACCTATGATGGTCACTACGTCCGCAATTAGATGCCCTCGTGACATCATCTCTAGGCCTTGTAAATGACTGAAACCTGGAGCTTTTATTTTGCATCTATAAGGACGATTTGTACCGTTAGATACGAGGAATACCCCAAACTCTCCTTTAGGCGCTTCGCTTGCGGTATATGTTTCTCCCGAATCAGGGATTATACCTTCTGTACTTAATTTGAAATGATGAATAAGTGATTCCATAGATTGTTTCATATCGATACGCGCTGGAGACGCTACTTTCTTGTTAGCGCTTTTTATGCTGCCAGGTTTGATTTCGTTAATACACTGCTCTACTAATTTAAGAGATTCCTTCATCTCCAAAATTCGGCATATATACCTGTCATAACAGTCTCCGTGAAGGCCCGTAGGAACTTTGAATTTTAAATTTTGATAAATTTCATAAGGTTGGCTTTTCCTCAAATCCCAACTAATGCCCGACCCCCGTAACATAACGCCACTAAATCCCCAGTCAAGTGCTTCTTGCGTAGAAACAATACCTATGTCCACTAATCGTTGTTTCCATATATTATTTTCGGTTAACATATCTTCCATTTCATTCAAGCGCCTATTGAATTGCTCAACAAAAATATATACGTCATCAAGAAACCCTATAGGAAGGTCTAAACTAACTCCACCAGGACGGAAGTAAGATGCATGCATTCTAGCCCCTGAAACTCTTTCGTAAAACTCCATTAGTTTTTCTCGCTCTTCGAAAGCCCAAAGGAAAGGAGTCATGGCACCTACATCCATTGCGTGACATCCTACAGCGAGTAAATGATTCAAAATACGTGTTAATTCTGCAAACAACACTCGAATATATTGCGCTCGTAGCGGTACGTTACAACTAGTCAATTTTTCGACAGCTAAACAATACGTGTGTTCTTGGGACATCATAGAAACGTAATCTAGGCGATCAAAATATGGTAAAGCTTGAGTGTAAGTTTTGTACTCTATAAGTTTTTCCGTGCCTCTATGCAACAACCCTATGTGGGGATTTGCACGTAATACTACCTCACCTTTAAGCTCCAACACCAATCTTAAAACCCCATGAGCTGCGGGATGCTGAGGCCCAAAATTTATCGTAAAATTTTTAACTTTTCTTTTCAAATCTTTTTTTTTCAACATGTGGCTTATATAAAATGTTTGTATATCCCCAACGGGAATTGAACCCGTGCCGTTACCGTGAAAGGGTAATGTCCTAACCGCTAGACGATGGGGACGAAATTATGCGTGGAACATTCTCTCAAGAAGAGTGCTCACACTCATATGAATTGGGTCTAAAAATATTTCAGGGTACACACCCATTATTAGAGTGCCTAAAACAAGAGGTGTGAAAATGACGACTTCTCTCAAATTTAAATCGCTGAACTCTTTAATGTACTGAGTTTTGATGTTACCATATGCTATCCGATTGAAAAGCCATAAAGCGTAACAACCACCTAAAACCATGCCCGTTGCTCCTAAAAATGTTATCGTAGTATTAGTTTGGTACGAACCTGCTAATATTAGGAATTCTCCTACAAAGCTTCCAGTGCCTGGAAGTCCTATGTTGGCCATAGTGAAAAACAGAAAAACCATTATGTACAGAGGCATTACGTGAGTTAATCCTCCATAATACTTTACGGTACGTGTATGGTGTCTGTCGTATACTACACCGACTATAACGAAAAGAGCGCTAGCGACGAAACCATGACTTAAACTTTGCAAAATAGCTCCTTCTAATCCTACGTTTGTGAAACTGAACATACCTATTACCACTAAATTCATGTGAGCGACAGACGTATACGCAAGAATTCTCTTGAAGTCTGTTTGTCTTATGGCAGTTAATGATGTGTACATCACGCCTACAGCTGCTATAGCGTAGACAAGAGGAGTGAAATAAAAACTTGCTGTGGGGAAAAGCGCGAAAGAGAAACGTATGAGGCCATAAGTTCCTAGTTTCAGAAGTACACCGGCCAATATTACTGAGCCTGCGGTAGGGGCTTCAACATGAGCTTCAGGTAGCCATATGTGTACGGGAACCATAGGGACTTTAGTGGCGAAAGACGCGAAGAAAGCCAACCACAACAACTTTTCTTCTTTGAGGGTGAAAGATGCCGTAAGGAGTGTTTCATAATCAGTAGTACCTATCTGGTAATACATATATAAAATCCCTATTAGCATTAGAACTGATCCTATTAATGTGTACAAGAACAGAAAATATGCAGCACGTATTTTACGTTCTCTTGAACCCCATAACCCCACAATTACATACATAGGAACTAAAACGCTTTCGAACAAAATGTAAAACATTAATAAATCTAACAAGCTAAAAACGCCTATTAGGAAAAATTCCAATATCAACCAAGCGATGAAATAATCTTTTGTGTTTTTTTCAACGCTCCAACTTACGAGTAGGCACAACGGGATTAATAAAGTCGTTAGCACTAAGAAAAAAAGTGATATCCCATCTATACCAAGTGTAAAACTTAAATTTAAGTAAGTGTTCCATGTAATATGGCAAACATATTGGAAATTACCCGTGGCTTTAGTGAAATTGAGCCATAGATACAAAGAGAACAAAAAGGACAAGCTAGAAAAAAATAGCGCTGTCTGCTTGATGAGCAATTTGTTCCACGAAGGTATAAAAAACAATACGATGACACCCACAAGGGGTGATAATAGAGTACAGTACAATACGTTATTCATTTGGATACACTTTATAGGATTTGAACCTATGACCTTCAGCTTAGAAGGCTGTTGCTCTATCCTACTGAGCTAAAAATGCTAAATCTAATTGTGAAACCTAGAGTCCGTTATATGATTTATTTCACTGCGCTACAAAATAAGCCTGAGTAGATTTGAACTACTGACTTCACGCTTATCAGGCGTGCACTCATACCCCTGAGTTACAAGCTTTTGAGAATGCTGAGGTTTGAACTCAGAACCTATAGATTAAAAGTCTAACGCTCTACCGAGTTGAGCTACATTCTCGTTTTCGATTTACTACAACTGCAGTCTTCAAAGGAAGTTTTGCTGAACCTGTTTTAAAAGCTGCAATAGCTACTTTGCGGGGAAGACCGGTTAATTCGAATATAATTTTGCCCCCACGTACTCTAGACGCCCAATACTGCACAGTACCTTTTCCTTTACCCATACGTGTTTCGTTAGGTTTTTTTGTGATTGGTAAAAACGGAAATGTCTTAACCCACATTTTACCTTTCTTACCGGTTCTACGCATTATGGCTTGTCTGGCTGACTCCAATTGTTTTGCTGAAATCAAGCCTGACTGAGAGACTTTTAAACCGAAAGTTCCTACACTTAATTCACTTTTATGACATTCGTGACGTTTTAAACGGCCTTTTTGTAATTTTTTATATTTGGTTTTTCTAGGTTGTAAAAACATTTGTATGTTCTTTTACACAAATCCATACGGTGATACCGAACGTACCGTCCGAAGTGTAAGAAGTTGATTGTGCGTGATGTATTACAGAAGATAAAGTCTGATTTGGCATCTTTCCCACTTGAATCAAAGTGGTTTTAGCTCTAGGACGACCATTTAACCGGCCTCGCACTAATAATTTGAGACCTTTTAGTTTGGACAAGTTAGAGTCCACAAAAAGTGTAAACATTTTTCGTAGAAGATTTAAAAACGCGCTTTGTCGTTTAGTCTGAGGTAGTATTCGAGCTACACTATCTGCCAGTATCTGAGCAGAATAGCGATGTGATACGACGGTTAACATAAGGTTGTTGAGATCATTGAAATGAGGGTCCTTTTTGAATCGTCTTAATGATGACATGATCAAGCCGAAGCGGCGGAAAAGATGTTTGTCCTTAGAAAATGTGTACGGAGACTTATTGTTACGACGAAGCCAAACTTTGACGACCGCATCGTTTGGTAAAAACGCACGCAAGCTTTCAGTTAAATTTTTGGAATACGATTCTATCGCGTAGGTAAAATCTTCCTTATCTTCGACAGGAAAGCTCAATCTGTTAGGTAACTTGTAATAAGAAATAAGAAATCCTATTGTGGTAGGCGTCCGGCGTATTTTTATATCACACAGCATAAACTGGCATTTCTTAAAATACTGATGTACGAATTTTCTGAGATGTAAATCTTGGATTACGTAAGATGACTCTTCATTCTTATTATGTGCTTTATAGGAAGATTTCCATTCCAGATTAGAACCAAGTCTGTACAAAGTTGGATTAATTTTTTGACCCATGATATTATTTTTTCACACTACTAGAAAATACTTTAAAACTCGAAGATGAACTATCGCGTTATTATTTTATTTGTGCAGAACGCGGACTTCGGGAGGTACGACCGCCTTTTGTGGGTTTGCCCCAAGGCGTCACAGAAGTTCTACCACCAGAAGTTTTACCTTCACCTCCGCCATGCGGGTGATCAATAGGATTCATAGCGACACCACGAACTGTAGGTCTAATATTCATCCATCTTGATCTACCTGCTTTAACTAACCCGGATAAAGAACGCGATTCCTCGGATACTACCCCTAATGTAGCATAGTTGGTGACAGGCAACTCAAGCTTTTTACTAGAACTTACAACTATTTTACTAATCTCGCGAGTTCTGACCAGTAGTTTCGCGTAAGAACCTGCAGCTCTACTGACAAGACTTTTTCTATGAGGTCTTAATGCTACACAGTGTAAGCAACTACCTACGGGAATACGTTTTAATTGCAATGAGTGGCCTAGTTTTAACTCTGAATAAGGTCCTGTTTTGATTATATCGCCTACGCGAGATCCTTTAGGTGCCAATCTATAAGAGTAAGACGAAGAGTGAATGTCATAAATTGACATTATAGACGAACTTCTGTTAGGATCATATTCGACACTGGTGATGATACCTGTGGTATCTGAGTCTCCAAAAAAGTTTACGGATCGGTAACTTTTTTTATGTCCGCCGCCCCTGTGATGAGAAGTTATTTTACCTAAATTGTTTCTACCAGAAGAGTTTGAAGATCCTTTAATAAGAGTTTTTACAAGTGGTAATTTAATTCGTTTTTTACATACATTCGATGTAATAATTTTAGTTGTTTGCAACATTTTAACCCAAGTTTATTTAAAGTGTATTAAAGTTTTGGCCCGTTAGATTTGAAGTATAGTTTTCGTATGAATTAGAGTTTAGTCACACTGAAAAGAAGATCTAAGCCTATGCGACTTCCATGAGCATCTTGGCTAATTTTATAGATAAAAACTTACTTACTGAAGTAAAAGAAGATAAGTGCTGTTTGTGTGTGTCATCGCGAATGGCAGCTCGTAAATCTTCCTTGGCTCGGTTAGTTATACTTAGCAAATACATGTACTTGACGAAAGAATGCGGTAAATACAAAAATCTAATCAGATTGCATCTCCTGAGTATGATGGTAGAAGAAGGGAATAAGCAGACTACAACTTACCCCGTTAAAATAGATAATTTTAAAGAAGGTTTTAAAATGGTTACCTACTTCATACATGTGAAAATGCTAGCATCTAATGTGCGAGTTCTAATGACAAAAGTGAATGGGGAGGCTATAATAAACTTGTCCGCTGGATCAAATACACACAGAGGGAAACAAAAAGTTAACAAAGTAGCTATAGAAGAGATGTTACAGAAACTTGTTGTAAGATCAAGGTCCCTAAAAAATACGGGAGTTTTTTCTTTAGTTGTAGCAGGTGTAAAAAAGAATAGAACAATGTTGTTATCTCGATTGAAAGATATTTTTCCCATTAGTGTTTTGAAGACAAGTAATCTAAGCCCACACAACGGTTGTAGAGCGAAGAAATTACGTAGAAAATAAAATTCGACTTTTTGGAAGGATGACTGAGCGGTTTAAAGTAACAGATTGTAAATCTGTCGAGGTATAATCTCAACGTAGGTTCGAATCCTGCTCCTTTCATCGGAATGTTACGCAGTGGTAGCGTGCCTGTTTTGGGAACAGGAAGTCATGTGTTCGACTCACATCTTTTCGAAAATCCTTTCATAAAAACTCCAAGAATGAAAAATTTTCCAGTCACATTTAACAAGACCCGCAACGATTTAGTTGCGTTAATAAATTTGAAATCTGAGATGTTATTGAGCTGCGGTACGCTGTAAAGTTTTTTGGACAACCTCACATATTTTAAATGTTCAGGTTTTACAACTTGAAGAGATTCGTTACCCGATTTGGCTAGCGCCAATGCGTTATAGTTTGATGAGTCGCGCAACACTAGAGTTTTATTGAATGAAGGATTGGAGTTCCTGTGTATAGATATTTTATTGGAAGAACGCACTAAAGTTTTTTTACTGTTCCGTATGTTGAAACTAACCTTTTGATTGTTTAGTGCCCTCCACTCAACGGTATCCTTTGGATATGACGCTGTAGGATGAAGTACCCAGGTTAGACTATTTAAGCGAACATGTTGTCTTTCGACAAGATATTTGTAACATTTTAACTTCAATTTCATTAAAGGTGATACCTAGTAAGAATTAGGCTTAGCAGGATTCGAACCTACGACAAGACCGTTATGAGCAGCACGTTCTACCTCTGAACTATAAGCCTATAGACAAATGAATATTAGTGTAGGACAAATAATAATAGCAATACTTCTGGGATTACTTATCTTCGGAGACGTGTCGAAAATAGCAAAAGGTTTAAGCGTATTCGATCAGAAGAAGAAAAAAGATATTGCTGGGCGAAACAAGAAAAAAGGGACTTGAACCCCTGACCTTTGGTTTTGGAAACCACTGTTCCACCACTGAACTATTTTCTTGAAGTTATAATAAAGACAGAAATATGCAGCTGCACACGCATTTTGAAGAATTACAATACCGATTCGTTTATGTGATTACTACTTGGCTAACTTCTTTTATCGTAAGCTACTGTTATAGGGATATCGCGACTTTCACCGTAATGAAGCCCATCTTTATGCTGTGCGACACAGAGATTTGTTATTTCATTACGACAAACATCGTAGAAATATTCTACGTAAACCTTCAGGTAGCAAGCTTCGTTGCTGGTCAGATAACTTTCGTTATCGTCGCATATAACTTTTTATCTTTTCTTACCCCAGGCTTATATAAACATGAATCAGACGCAATTAGAACAATTGTCAAAATGATTTGCGTATTGTGGTTGGCCATGGTTACATTACTACATAAATACGTCTTGCCTAATATATGGAGTTTTTTTATTGATTTAGGAAAGAAAGGAAGTTACACTTATTTCGAAGGGAAATTATCGGAATACGTAGAATTTTACCTACACACCTATTTTATCACAGGCGCGTGTGGGGCATTTCTTCTTATTCTCATATTATACTTGAACTTGTGTTGTGGAGGCATATGGGAAACTAAAAAGTTTCGGCGAATGTCTTTACTTGGTGTTTTTCTCGTCGCGACAATCGTGACGCCTCCAGATGTTTGCAGCCAACTACTAGTCGCGGGGACTTTGTGTGCTTTAGTCGAAATACTTATAACTGTCGTATTGTACAATAACTTAAGGTAACCAATTTAAACTAATAAGTATTGACGACGTAAGCAACAGATACCCTAAAGACAATGGCAAAAAACATTTCCACCCGATAAACATTAGTTGGTCATAGCGAAATCTAGGTAACAGCGCACGCATCATAATGAAAAAAATTACCCCCAAGACGACTTTGACGCTAAACCAACATACCCCAGGCAACGCCGTAAATGGGAAAACGGAGATTATAGGAAGCCAACCCCCTAAAAATAATATCGCAGCAAACGAACTCATTAGTAACATGTTTGCGTACTCTCCAAGAAAAAACAAAGCGAATGTCATTGCAGAGTACTCTACATTATAACCCGAAACTAATTCAGCTTCAGCTTCAGGTAGATCAAAGGGGTGCCTGTTAGTTTCTGCCAACATTGAGATTAAAAATATTACGAACATTGGCAAGAGTGGTACGAAAAACCAAATACTTCTTTGAGATAGAACTACACAACTTAAATTAAAAGACCCCGCGCAAAGAGCGACTGTAGCGATGACGAAACCTATGGAAACTTCATAAGATATCATCTGAGCTGCAGATCTAAGCGCGCCTAAGAAAGGGTATTTGGAATTACTTGACCAACCCGCTGTAATTATACCGAACACACTTAATGAAGATACGGCGAATAAATAAATGATCCCCACGTTTAAATCCGATAATACTATATTTTCTGATAGAGGTATAACAGCCCACCCGATTAAACTTAGAATGAACGTTATCATGGGCGCTATTAAGAATACGGCTAAATTAGAACTGCTAGGTAAAATTGTTTCTTTCACAAATAGTTTTAACCCGTCGGCCAAGGGCTGTAAAAGCCCGACGAACCCTATCACGTTAGGACCTTTTCGGCGCTGGATTATCCCCATTATTTTTCTTTCAGCTAGAGTGAAATATGCTACGGAAATTAATAGAGGGACAACTACAGCTAGTATTTTCAGAACAGCGGTTAAAACGAACAATAACATTTGATGTATAGATTAATCCAGAAAGTTGAAGGCAGAGTCGAACTGTCATCGCAAAATTTGCAATTTCGCACATTACCGTTATGTTATTCAACCAAGATGAGGTGGGATTCGAACCCACGGTGTTTTAGAACACGTTAGTTTTCAAGACTAATGCCTTAAACCGCTCGACCACTCATCCATGCAAAAGAAGGGATTCGAACCCTTGACTTCGACCTTGGCAAGGTCGCACTCTACCAACTGAGTTACTTATGCGAATACGTTGGATTAGTTGTTCGCTGAGGTCAGTAAAAACTCTAATTCTTTCTTACTCCTTGCGCTAGTGACCAAGGAAATATTAATAGCGTCAATGTCCCTGAAATACTTATACTGACCCTCTAGTTTTGCTAAAGTTAGAGCATCTTTTACGACTAAAGAACACACCCCATTTTGATTAGCTCCACTAGACGAGGATAACTCACTTAGTCGTCCTGATTTTAAATGGTCGGACAAATGTTTAAGTACCGAATAAATTTGATTTCGGCGCAATGTGACTTTGAACCCTACAGGATCACCTTTTCTGACTCTAACATTTGTCCTTGTGAAATCTTTAGAGGAGGTTAATGCGAGACATTTTTGTGACGTAAATGACTGTAAAAATAGAGAAATTGCTAACAAAGTATTTGAAGAAAAGCGCTTCACGTTTATAGTAAGCACTGCTTTCGTGAATTCAGGTAGCTGACTAACGTCTGAATAATTATATTTATGCAATATATTATATGAAGTACTTGAATTGTGATATGATTTAAACTTGTGTGACATGAAAAAATTAACGTGTGAGCTCCGCGATCAGAAGAAACCGGTCGATATACTAGCCAGTTTCATAAACTTGTTATTACGCAATGTTCGAGGGAGTGGCCCGAAAATTCGTGTTGCAATGGGTTTACCTTGCCTGTCAGTTAATATAGCTGTGTTTTGACCAAAGCGATGTACAGACCCATCTTTTCTTAAGTGAGCACTTTTTACACTTGTGATTAACGCACGGTAAACTTCGCCTTTGACCACTTTTGACGTAGCTCGAGATTTAGCTCGAAGTTCTTTCACTGAGATTACAATGAAGTCTCCTACTCCGGCAGACTTTTTACCAGAAGAGCACTGGATGCATTTTATGATCTTGGCACCAGAGTTGTCTGAGATTTTCAATCTTGTTTGTTGTTGAATCATTTTTTTTCTAACGTGGACTAATACGTCTGTAGCTCAACTGGATAGAGCGTTGGATTTCGGTCCCAAAGGTTTGTAGGTTCGAATCCTATTGGACGTATTTTGATAAATAAATTTGAGTGTACACCCAATGTGACTAAAACCATCTGAAATGTGCTGAAGTTTTATTTTCAAAAGCTTTTTTTGCATTCTCTTTCCTGATGCCGGCACCAACAGGTGTTGGTGTAGAGAAACTTGAAATGTGTTCCATCAGCTTCGATGTCAAAGCTGCTCTTTTTGATGTGCCAGTCGAAATTATAGTTTTTACGCCATAGAATATGCGAGACTTTTGACTTAGCATGTACGGAATGATAGTAGACGATCTTCTACCAGCTTTGCGGGATGTACACGCAAATACAGGTGAAGACTCTATTAAGGTGACTTTCAGCGAATTCCCAGAGAACTTCGAAGAAAGTGCTTGCTGACGCTTGTGAAAATTACGTAGAGAAAGTTCGCAATATTCTTTTTTACCACGAGAAAGGGCTATCCTCTCAATTAAACCTTTTAGGTTAAATGGTTTAAGATTTTTTCGTGCCATACTTAGATCTGGAGGTTTTCCTTTTTGTTAAACCACGTAAGTCAAGTTTTCCGCGTATTAACCGGTACTTGATTCCTGGTAGGTCTTTTACACGACCCCCACGCATTAGAACCGTAGAGTATTCCTGTAAATTATGGCCTTCTCCGGGTATATAGGCCATGACACGTTTATTACGTGAGGTTAATCGTAACTTTACAAGTTTTCGAATACCTGAGTTTGGTTTCTTGGGCGTCCTAGTAAAAACTTTTACGCAAATACCCTTCTTCTGAGGACAAGCCATCAGCGCAGGGGTTTTAGATCGCATTCTTTTTTTTCCTCTGCCATTCATGCAAAGTTGATTTGTTGTTGGCATTTGATAGTTGCCCGAAAAGGGACTTGAACCCCTACTCCATAAATTGGAACTAGAACCTAAACCTAGCATGTCTGCCAAGTTCCATCATTCGGGCGTGGATGAGATTATATTTGTACCTGCTACCAGACTTGAACTGGTACTCCTAACTGGAATTAGATTTTAAGTCTAACGTGTCTACCGATTTCACCAAGCAAGCTTTAAATTTTAACATAAGAAAGGGGATATAACTCAGATGGTAGAGTATGTGCTTTGCAAGCATGAAGTCATCGGTTCGAACCCGATTATCTCCATAACAATAAACAAGATTAATCCAGGGGTTTTTAGGTGTGGTGAATTATGTATCAAGTGAACTCCTCAAGCCGGAGTTGAACCGACGACCTGGCGGTTAACAGCCGCCCGCTCTACCTCTGAGCTATTGAAGAATAGGTTAATATCACGTCTAAAGCTTTAGTTGTGATTGCAGCCCTAAGAATGTGTGTACTGGATTAAATTTGACTCGTGAACTTGAACCCGTGAAAATTTCCAATGTTCTATAGTTTATGTGTAAATATTTTGCAGGGACAGCTTTGAAGTTCGTAGAAGCCAAGTTTGTTCTTACGGCAGAGTGCACTCTACGAGAAACATGAATTTTGTCACCGAGTTTAACTACATAAGAAGGTGTTTTAACTTTTATGTCGTTAATGTATACGGCTCCAAAGTTTATAACCTGCTTAGCGCCACGAAAACTTCTAACGAACCCAGATCGATACAAAATAGTATCTAATCTACTTTCGAGGTGACTAAGCACAGACGAACCTTTCGATGTTCTTTCTGAACTTGAGTGAGAACAAGAAGACGATAAAGAGCTCAAATACTTGTCTGTAAGACCACCGAACATAAGTTTTAATGTTTGTTTTGCAGATAAACTGTTTCTAAAATTATATTTCGATCGTGAAACTGTTGATCTAGGTGAACGAAAATATATTGACTGGTCGTATAAATTAACGACTGTTCTGTTAGATCTTCGAAAAGAATTTATTAAATTTCTCCATTTAGATTTATTGAATCTCAATATTTTGTCGCTGTGAGGTATATTACAGCGTAATTTCAAATATTTTTTGTACAAAGGTTTATATTTTTTTCGATTCATCATCTCTTATTCAAGTTATATGGGTGAACAGCGGGATTTGAACCCGCGTCTTTTAGGACCACAACCTAACACTCTAAAACCAACTGAGTTATGTACACCATTATACACTACTACCAAAAGCTTTAAAGTGTATTTTTGATATAATGTTTATTGTATTGCAGAGCCGACAACTCTTTAAGTAGCATCTGTCACTGCAACAAACTGTTTTACTTTGATGTAAATCTTTTACGTGAAGTTTTTGAGTTACTTCTTGTTCTCTGGCCCCTAACAGGAAAACCTTTTAATTTTCTGAGTCCGCGATACGATTTGATGCGAACCAAGCGTGTTTGTGTCGCTCTTAGGATACGAGTTAGCTCTGTATTAATTGTCATATCCGAATTACGTACCAAGTGGGTTAATTTACGGGACTGCTGGTGTGTAAGATCTTTGATCTTTAGATTGCGACAAAAGCCCAATCTATGGGTGATGACTTCAGCGCGAAATTGACCTATACCCGAGATCCGTTTCAACGCTATTACAACGGTAGTATTCTCTGGTAAATCTGTATCTAGTATATATATCAAATGGTTCTTATATTGTTTGCGGGTTGCCGAAAAGATGCATTGCCCTTTAAGATTTAATACAGTAGGATTAAACTTTTAAAACACTTCCTAAGTTAGCCGTTCTTGAAACTAAACTTTGAGAAAGTACCTTGTTGTGCAGACACTTCTTCAACCGTAATTTCCGACTTTCAATGAAATTAGGTATTAAAACGGTAAGATTGAATAAATAAAACATAAGGAACGTCAACATTGTGGTACAGATCGACACTTCAAAACTCATCAAATCAAATTGCGGCATTGGTTGTAATTTACTCGTCGAATAAAGCCGAAGAGTGCTCGAAAAAATGATTGTACATTATTTGCTCGTGTGTTAAAGGATCTATCGCTAATAAAGCGATCGGCATAAAAGCATGGTTAACACCACATATTTCACTACATTGGCCAAAGAAAAGACCAGTCCTTTTCAAGAAAAGATTCAATTGATTTAATCTACCAGGACAAGCGTCAACTTTCACACCAAAGGATGGAACAGTCCAGCTGTGTAAAACATCGGCAGAAGTTACCAATAGCCTCAAATGAGTATTAGTCGGCAATACTACTCGACGATTAGTTTCAAGGAGACGGAAATAGCCTTGTTTTTCTGGTACTGTTTCCAAAGCCGTAAGATAACAACTATACTTTAATGAGGGGACTTCTAGTGAAGAGTCATTCAAACAATGTGTTTGGTAATCAGAATACTCGTAACTCCAGTACCACTGATGCCCAATTATTTTCAAAGTTACTGTCGGGTCAGCTATTTCGTCCATGGAGTAAAGAAGACTAAATGAAGGTGTAGCTAATAGAAGTAATATCAATGCAGGAATAGATGTCCAAACAATTTCTAGTTCTTTTGAGTGAGTAAACGTGGAAACTCTAGAAGTATTATTTTCAGAATAAAAATATATACAGTTAGCTAAAATCCAACCAACAGCAATACCAATGAAACCTATTGTGAAAAGAACATTACCATTGAAACTGATAATACCTTCCATCGTCGGAGAACATGCTTCATTAAAATTAATTTGATACTCAACAGGGGCGTCACATCGGATTAGCATTTTTAACGTACTTATTGTGGGGTATAAGAAATGATCGTATAAAGCTGAGGGATTAGTTGTCATTAAAATTTTTGTTATTGGGTGCGATTGATTTTTGTAGGTAAGCTATTAAAAACTAGAAACGTGTATAACCTTAATATTAACTAAGATCTAGGTAAATATTTAAAAGTCAAGCTATTTCTTCTCAACATTTGAGAACATTCTATCATTACCCGAGAGATTCTACTATACGGATCTTTACCCGAGAGATAGAAGTCATCGAGCCATTGCGTTATTTTAGTAGTATAAACTTTAATCGTGCTTGGCCTATACTCTAAAACATTGGTGGAATTGTGGTACGAGCCACTTCCCTGTAAATGCTGTTGATCAAAGCTGTTCATGGGGCACAGCATTAGATTTAAGTAAGAAGTCAAAAAAAGCATGGTGGTAGGGTTATACGCTAAATAACTTTGGTGTCGTCCGTACCCTGTCAAAGAAACTTGGCCTAAGGAAGACGATATTTGTCGACTTATCTGCCAACTATCTTTGTTTATATACTTGGACGCTATGACTCGTACTGTTTTCTTCGCAAACCCTTCCGTATTTATATAAGTTCCCGCAGTCTCATAAAACGCCGTGCAAGGTAAGTTTATAAAACTATAACTTTTACATGCGACTTTCAAATCTTGCAATAAATTGTTTTCAATACTAGTCTGCGCTATAATTAACTTGTAAGACTCTGAATTGAAGTACCCTAACGACTTTAACCCTATAAGTTTTTTTAAGGTAGGATTGTTAGTTCCGGTTTCGACAAAATAAAGTCCGTCAGATTTTGTAAGGTCTCTCTGCGTTAAATGCTGATGAGCTGCAAAACTTGTGACACCAGTTTCGTTTAATGATGTATTTAGTACATTGAAACCATTCCAAATGTTTGTTTTAAGCTTGCACGCGACCTTAGATTTAACAGATAAATACCGTAATATAGCTTGCAACTCAGGAGCATCTTTCCGTCTATATAGCTCTGAGCCACATATAATAATTGGTTTCGATGCGTGCCGAAATTTTGAGCACAAGAAGTGATTTCCTTGCGCGATGTCACGAAGAGTACTAATACCAGAACCTACGACGTGAGCGGGAAAAGTGAAATCTATTAGAGAATTTAGCGAAAATACTTCAAAATTTCCTTGCATAAATCGTTGACGAAGTTTTAAATTTAAACTGAATCCCTCGTAACGCGTGTTTACGCCTATCAGCAGGCACAAATTCGAAGAATCCAGAGAACTTACGTCGCTTGCTGTGCTGAGTGAAAAAGTTTCTGGGTGATCATTGTAAGGCATAGAATCAGCAAGTTTGACAATTTTCAAGAACGGGTATTTCTTACTCATCAGAAATAGCGACCCCACGCACTCTAGACTTACAAAATCTCCATGTAGAACTGTCAAACTTGTTGTTTCACAAATGTGTCGGTTGAGATGATCTTTGAAGTAAATAGTGTCACTTATCTCTTTGAACAAAACATTCCAAGAATTGATTGTATTCAATTTTTTAGAATCATCAGTCGAAGTAAGTAATAAATTAGATAGGCGTTCTGGCGAAAACATTCCGTCGAAAGAAAATCGAGTCTTATCTGAAATCCAAAGATTGTCATATAAGCCATCGTTTCTCCCGACGGCAACTTTAGTTATTGTTAAGCTGCCCTTTAAGGATATTTCAGTTTCGACACCAAACCCGTCAGAAAAATCTACGGATTTTGCGGATTTAAGTTCCCAAACTCGATCAACGAAAGAATACGGTTTTGAAGTTAGCGCGCCGACAGGACAAAGATCTATTATGTTACCAGACAACTCTGATTGAAAACTCTTGGATACATAAGTTCCTATCTCCATGGCATTGCCACGGTTGAAAGTTCCCAAATCGTCCACCCCAGCGATTTCACTCGTAAACCGGACACAACGAGTGCAATGAATACATCTAGTCATAATTGTTTTTACAATCGGACCTATGTTTTTATTCGTTACACTTCGCTTGTATTTAAAAAATCTTTTTTTACTGACACCAAAAACCATAGACTGATCTTGCAAATCGCATTCGCCTCCTTGGTCACATACAGGGCAATCCAATGGGTGATTTAGAAGTAGAAATTCAAGAACATTTTCTCTTGCTTTTTTTACAAGTGGACTATCAGTGTAGAGCTCCATTTTGTTGTTGATCGTCATTGCGCAAGATACTAAAGGTTTTGGTGAGTTTTTCAGTTCAATAAGACACATTCTGCAATTTCCTGAAACGGACAAATTTTTGTGGTAACAGTAATGGGGTATAAGAATACCCATGCTTTCCAAATAATCTATAATATTTTGATTTTTTACTATATTATTTATTTTTAAATCATTAACGTAGAAGTAGTTCACTTGCGTAATTTTTAATTGACATCGAGATGTATGTTACTGGAAATCCGTACGACCATCTATCCTGTTGACCCAAATAAACTTACATTATGGCAGAAGAGATACAATGTGTTGGGGTTAATGAATAGCCAGACTATCAAGAAACAACCAGTCGTAATAATTAATGCGAGAGAGCGATTTAACGGTAAATACAAATTACCTGCCGTAGTTTGCTCAAAATAGGATATTTTAATTATTCGTATATAATAGTATGTAGACACTACACTACATAGTATAGCAAAAATAGTTACAAAATACATACTTGCTTCCACAGCGGCTGTAAAAACTGACATTTTAGCGTAGAAACCCACAAAAGGTGGAAAACCTGCCAAAGACAAAAATACAACGACGAGAAATACCGCTAGTACGTTATTCGATTTAGTCAAGCTGGAAAAATCAGATAATTCTTTACTGTGCTTATCTGTAGCATACTTTAATTTGGTTGAGAAAAAAATTGCCCACAAAGAGATACCTGATAGCATATAAACGAGCAGGTAACCGTACATCACCTGTACACCTTCAGCTACTCCCGAACTGAATGCGAGCAGAGCGAAACCCATATGGCCTATGGAACTGTAGGCCAACAAAGTTTTCAGTCGTTTTTGGTCTAAACCGCCGAATGATCCTGTAAATATAGACAATACAGCAGAAAACACTAGCAAATAACGAAATTTGTCTACAAAAACTTCAAAACTGTGATGAAACAGTCTGACTATAAGCACGAAAAGACCTAGTTTGGGAATTACAGAGAAGAAAAAAGTGGAACTCGACACTGAACCTTCATAAACATCAGGAGACCAGATATGGAAGGGTGCTATCGCTAGTTTGAAGAACAAGCTAGCCAACACCAGTACCAAACCGAACTGAAGCACAGGTGTTGTCTCTAAACTATGAGGTAAATGCGTATACTCATGAGCATAAAGGTTATGAAACTGCTCAAAATTCGTAGTACCTGTAACTCCGTAAATCAAAGAGGCGCCAAATAAAAACGTGCTTGAACCTAACGCACCAAGTATGAAATACTTCAATCCTGCATTGATAGAGAAGGCCGAGTTTTTTTTGAACGACGCTAACAAGTAAAACGACAAACTTTGAACTTCTATAGCCAGATATGCTGTAAGTAAATCGTTGGATGAGCTCATAAGAGCTGCCCCAAATACGGAAAGAAGCAATAGTATAACATATTCAAATGAGTTAATTTTTTGCTGTGTTAAATCCTGTTTTATTACAAGCAAGCATAACATACACGTAAGTAACAAACACTTTTTGGTACTAAGGCTTAAAGAGTCTACAGCTATTGTAGAATTGAATGTCGTTAATTCTGATGTAGATGATTGTAGTAAGTATATTAGTGCAAAAGTTAACGCTAAAGTTAGCGAAGATAAATAAATGACCGCGTTTTGGGTAAGAGGGTAATTTAAAGAATTGTGGCTACTTAAAAATATGGCATACAATATGAGAAATAGTATTGATAAAAGTAAGAAAGCTTCGGGCACGACAGAACACACTTCGGTTAATGTCATCAAGGATTCCGACTTTAGAAGTGACACATTATTAAATGTAATGTCGTAGTTGTTACCCGAAGATAGTTTTACTGTAGGGTAGGGTAGATAAAAATGAGCCAACAATGGTGTCATGTTTATTATTAGATCGATATTCTGTTAGAAAAATTGAACGGTTACTGTTATGTAATAAATAGTGTGCTTATCACTCGTAGCGATGAAGAACATTTTTGATCTTAACTCTGGTAAAAATGTGTTCTGGAACTAAGACTACGTTTATGTTATTGCGAGTACTTGTGAGTTACCGAAGGAATGAAAATTTATTTATGTCTATCGAGAAACTTGCCTAAAAGTATTTTGAACTTTCACGTTAGGTGTTTTATAATTTACTGTCAGAATCACGGAACCAATTACTCCTATTAAAAGGATTACACCTGCAACAAGAAATTGATAAATATAATGGGTGTACAAAATCTGACCTAAGGACTCAATATCCGTGAAAGAATCGATTTTATCGTACCAGTTTCTGTGTACATTAGAGCTGAAACTGTCTACATACGGATTGACGTGAAAACTGTCAAAAAAAATAAGAGCCAACTCACTCAAGAACACAAAACAAAGCAACATCCCTACGGGGAAATATTTGAAGATATCTTTGAAAGAGGAAGTAACTTTTACATCTAACATCATAACAACAAATAGAAATAGTACTGCGATAGCACCAACGTATATGACGACAAATATTAAAGACATGAACTCACAATCTAATAAGAATAATAAACCTGCAGATGCTATGAAGCATAATACCAAAAAAAGTACTGAGTATACAGTGTTATTTACACTTATCACCAGCATAGAGCTAATTACTAATGTGACGGATAGGATATAATAAAGCAGTGAATCAAAACTCATTTGTCACGAAGAGAATGGGATTTGAACCCATGGTGTAAGTAAATTCAACACATGAATTTAGCAGATTCACACTTTAAACCGCTCAGTCACCTCTTCAAAAATAAATTGATTTTATAAACGGACTAGGGTTTAATCTAATGTAAGTTTCGTTCCGTTTTGAATTTCCAGTTGCACGTTCCCGTACAGCTACCTTGTTACGACTTCATCCAAGTTACTTTTTTCTCAATGGCGCGAATTTTTTTTTATATCTAATAAAGTTATTTTCTACGCTTCAAGCGAAATAAACTTCCTGCATGTGACGGGCGGTGTGTACAAGGCCAATTTACATATTCACCGTAACATGCTGATTTACGATTACTAGTGATTCCGGCTTCATGTAGACGAGTTTCAGTCTACAATCCGAACTGAGGAAACTTTTAAAATTACAATTGTAGTTTCCATTGTAGCACATGTGTAGCCCAGCCTATTAGGGCCACAGAGACTTGACGTGATTCTTTTCTTCCTCTCACTTATAATGAGCAGTGTTTTTACGTTAAAGTGTTTGAAAAGAAGAGTTACGCCCGTTTAAGGAATTAACCAACGATCTCACGACACGAGCTGACGACAGTCGTGCAACACCTGTAAAACAGAATTACTCCAGAAAAAATTTTATTCTTTAGGGAGAATTAGAAAGTTCTTTTTTGTTTTATACAAAGGCTGGTAAGGTTTCGCGCGGATTATCGCATTAAACCACATGCTCCACCACTTGTGGTAGGCCCCCGTCAATTCCTTTGAGTTCCAATCCTGCGATCGTACTCCTCAGGCGGAGTGCTTAACGCGTTAGCTTGAAACCTAAAAATTTAAGTTTGAGCACTCAGCATTTACGGTGTAGACTACCAGGGTATCTAATCCTGTTTGCTACCTACACTTTCGTCCCTCAACGTCAGTTGTTACTAAAGAATTGCTTACGCCAAATAGGTGTTCTTCTGTTTATCTGCGAATTTTATCTCTTCTTACAGAGTTCTATTCTTCTGTTATCAACTCGAGTGGAGTAGTATTAACTTCAGACTGAGGTTAGGCCTCTAGTATTTTTGAAGTAACTTACAACACAATCTACGGACCCTTTACGCCCAGTTATTTCGGATAACGCTTGCCCCTCCCGTATTACCGCGGCTGCTGGCACGAGTATTAGCCGGGACTATTTACCTAAAATGTCATTTATCCTTTTAGGTGACAGAGTTTTACAACTTTGAAAAGCCGTCATCAATCATATAACATTGCTGGATCAAACTTTCGTTCATTGTCCAATATTCCTCACTGCTGGCCATATACGGCCTGGACCATATTTCAGTTCCAGTGTGGTTGATCGTCCTCGCAGACCAACTAAAGATCGAAGGCTTGATGTGTTACCACCAACTACCTAATCTTTCACAAGTTAATTTTACAGCGAATTTTATTTCTTTGAAGGTATTTACCGGTTATACAAAGTTTTAAGTATAAAACATGTGCAGTATTATTCCTATCTGTAAAGTATAAAGTGACTTGTGAGATTACTCACCCGTACGCCACGCTTATTAATAGCGTATGACTTGCATGTGTAAAGCATGTTATTAGCGTTAATCCTGAGCCAGGATCAAACTCAAATTGTTTAAACACGTACCATTCATATGATACGCCTGATTTTAACACAAATCCTTAGTTAAGCGTTGCTTTTGAAAAGATTTTCACCTAAAACATCTAAATGCTTGAGCGACAAAGTTCGGTTTCTAACGGATACTATGGAAGGACGCAGTTTTGATGTTTTATCGCAGGATGTAAAGCTGACTTCAACACTGGGGAATAAATACCTTAAAGTTTTCTTATAGAAAAGTATGAGTTTTAAAGGCGTGCTAGTAAACAAAAGTATACGTTCGCTGTACACGGATTGTTTAAGCTGTTCCCTCGCAGTTTTATTCACATGAGGTGATCTTAGCACTGTCCAAACGAGAGATTTTTTGTGGTGATTTTTTGTGGATAAGACATTGTGACCAGAGTGATGACAGTCTGACTCAATTAAAAAATTGAGTGCAGCTCTTATGTCTAGATAACGTTTAGATTGTAATGTGAGTTCAATTGTCATTCAAAGATTAGTTTTCGTATTTTAATGTAAATTTACGCTATCGTTTAGGTAAATGCAAGTCAACACTGTGAAAACATAAGCTTGAATTACGGCAACACCTAACTCTAAACCGAACAGAAGTACGATGATTAATAACGGTACAACGTGTGCTATGGATAAATAGTCTTCAAGGAGAAGCATCGCCCAAGAGAAGCCTATAATAACTTTTAGTAAAGTGTGACCTGCCATTAAATTAGCAAATAATCGAACCCCTAAACTAATAGGTTTGAATACATAAGACACAAATTCTATAGGAATCAATAACCAAGCCAAAGTTATTGAGGTATTTGCGGGTATAAACAACGACAACATGTGCATGCCGTGTTTTTTCACACAAATTATGTTTAAACCTATAAATATCGATAAAGATAGTGAGAATGTAACGACTAAATGACTTGTCACAGTGAAACTATACGGTATTAAACCTATTAGATTTATGAATAAAACGAAAGTGAATATTGAAGACATAAAAGGGAAATATTTTTCCCCCTCTTTGTTTGTGTTATCGTAGACAAGTGAAGCCGACGTATCGTTAACCGTTTCGAGAAGAGTTTGCCAGTTATTGGGTACGAAAGAATACTTGCTGTCCTCAGCGGACAGGGCGTATGTTAGTGAAACTAACATTCCCAACGTAAGAAGACTTATTAAAAGAACGTTGGTTAAAGAAATATCTAAACGGAAAAAAGTGATAGGAAGAAGAGAAATTATCTGAAATTGTTCTAAAGGTGTTAACATTTGTGCAATATATTAAGTCACGAAAAGATATGACAGTGGAATCGCAGTTTAGTAAACGACGAAACAGCACTTACTTTTACGACGACGAGATGGTTTGGTTAATTACGGGATTTATTGTACCTTGACGTCTAACTTTATTTTTTTTGTCTGCGCTCAAACAAAAAAATTGGCGGGTTATAGTGCGAAAAGGATTAAAAAACCCATCATTAATGAAAATAAAGCGATAGCTTCGGTCAAAGCGAAACCTAATATAGCCATTTTGAAAAGCTCATCCTTTAGAGATGGGTTTCTAGAAATACCTAAAACTAGTGCACCAAATACGGTACCGATACCAACACCTGCACCAGCTAAGCCTATAGTGGCTAAACCTGCGCCGATAAATTTTGCGGATTGTAATAATAACATTTTATTGTGTTTAATAAATCTGACTGCAGAGTATTGAAGCATAATTTACGCAAAAACTGTTGAAATTAACGACTTGATATTGGTGTCCATAAAAAATAATGTTTGAATATAACCTCCAAAAAAATATTACACTACACGGAACGGTTTTTATTTTGCTTGACTTTTTTGTACTGAGGGGATAACTTTGTGGGAACAAACTCACCCAATTTATGACCTATCATTTCCTCTGTGACGGTTAATCTAATGTAAGATTTACCATTATGCACTTCAAATGTCTTACCAACTAAAGAGGGTAATATTGTAGAGTTTCTGAAACTTACTTTAGGAGAAATAATGTTTTTGGAAGTTGTAGACGGTTTTAAAAGCGAAGTATGTATGTGAGGTATTTTTTTTGTCATTCCGGGGTCAATTATTATACTGAATTTATTGTTTGTAATTTGGTGATTGAGAAATTACGTTAGTTTATTCCCAATTTAAAGCTCCAATAAGCCAGATGTATATGAAACCTACACCCAGCTCTATGACGAAATCAATCATAGACCAAAAACCGGTGATACTTAATTTGCTGAGCGATACACACCAAGGATACAAGTACATAGCTTCAAGATCAAACACGATAAACAATATCGCTACTAAGTAAAATTTTACATCAAATTGATGTCTGGCGTCATCGTAAGGTTCAAAACCACATTCATAGGCAGAAAGTTTTTCGTTCTCGGGATTTTGAATGACGAGGATATAAGAGAGCGAAAGTATCAACGTCGCCAACACAATTGCGATGCATAGAAACAACAATATAACAGTGTATTCTTCGAGCAGCAAGGTGTTAGACGTATTCAAATTCATTTTTCGAATTTATTCTTTGGCATTTTGCTGCCCGATGTGTGTTGGGCTATAATGCGGTGGAAGCTGTATTTAAAATATAAAAAAGTCTGTATGTGTTAGTGCTTTTAAGCTGATAATCTTGCGATTATTGCACTTAAAGCCTATTAACGTAATAATCTTTTACGCCTTGAAGAAAATATATCTTGAGGATAGTTTCTCGCTTAGATGATTTCAGCGATTATCTTTTATAAACGTAGCTATTCAACATTGCTGATGGTGCAACAGCTGATCCACAATAGGTTTATTCTTTTCGGTCCTCTCGTACTAGAATTAACCCCTCTCAATTTTCCTGCTCATGGTAGATAGGGACCAAACTGTCTCACGACGTTCTAAACTCAGATCATGTACCGCGTTACTTAGCGAACAGCTAAACCCTTGGAACCTTTTTCAGCTCCAGGATGCGATAATCCAACATCGAGGTGCCAAACCATTCTGTCGATAGGGTCTCTAAAGAATGATTAGCCTGTTATCCCCGGCGTACCTTTTATCCGTTGAGCGGTGACCCTTCCATGAGGAATCACCGGATCACTATAATCGACTTTCGTCCCTGATCGATTTGTACTATCTAACAGTCAAGCAGGCATATGCTATTATGCGTACGAAATAGGGGAATACAGCCTATTCAAGCCTACCTTTTATACGCCTCCGTTACTCTTTAGGAGGCGACCGCCCCAGTCAAACTACCCGTTATAAACTTTAAATATTTAGCAACAACAAATTTTTAGAGTGGTATTTCAGGGGGCAATTTTGTTTTATTTACTGACGTAAAACAATGTTTTACCACTTATGCTATACAAAAAATTTGAAATTGCAAGTTATAACTATAGTAAAGGTGCACGGGGTCTTTCCGTCTAGCCACGAGTACTCCGCATCTTCACGGAGATTTCAGTTTCACTGAGATTGCATTGGAGACAGTGGGACAGTCGTTACGCCATTCATGCAGGACACCAATTAAATGCCAAGGAATTTCGCTACCTTAGGACCGTCAGAGTTACAGCCGCCGTTTACTGGGATTTCAGTTCTAAGCCAAAACTTATTACTTTAACCTTGCAGCACTGGGCAGGCGTCAGTCTCTATACTTCTTTTCTAAAATTTGCAGAGACCTGTGTTTTTATTAAACAGTCGCTGTCCCCGATTAAGTGTCAACCTTAGGTTACCCCTTCTCCCGAAGTTACGGGGCGATTTTGCCGAGTTCCTTCAACACAATTGACTCAAGCGTCTTAATATACTCTATTAGTTTACCTGTGTCGGTTTGCAGTACGGTTTAGTCATCTTAGGCTGTTTCTTGAAAAGACAAAATAATGGGTATTTTACCAAAACAAAAATGTTACCATTATTATAAACTTTTGTCACCAAAAAGATGCTTTAATTCTTTAAGAATTTCTTATAATATATCCCATTAAAATGGGTCTTTCGAAATTTCTTAGGGTCCGTTTTACTTTACCAAGGAGGGATAGCCTTTCCTTGAAACCTTTAAACTTAAGACGACAAGGTTTTTACCTTGTTTCTCGCTACTCGTATCAACATTCTCGCTTCTGATATCTCTAAATTATATTACTATAATTTTTGTTTGACTTACAGAACGTTCTGCTACCATTTTAACTTTAGTTAAAATTTATCGTTTCGGTATATAGTTTGAGTCTAGATACATTTTCAACACGGAAAATCTAAATCAGTGAGCTGTTACGCTTTCATTAAAAGATGGCTGCTTCCAAGCCTACTTGCTGATAATTTTTGATTTTCTACATTTTCTCACTTAACTATATTTAAAGACCTTAACGTATAATCTGGGCTGTTTCCCTCTTGACCAAAGATCTTAGCATCTTTAGTCTGTCTGCTTAGATTCATTTGATTTCGTATTCGGAGTTTGAGTAAATTCAGTAAAACTTTACGTCCCCATCGTTTATTCAGTGCTCTACCCCGAAACAAAGTTTCTAAACGCTCTACTAAAATAGATTTCGCAGAAAACCAGCTATCTCTAAGTTTGATTGGCCTTTCACCACTAACCACAGGTCATCCCAGTATTTTTCAACAGACACGGGTTTGGTCCTCCAATAAGTGTTTTCCACTATAAATTCAACCTGCCCGTGGTTAGATCACTTAGTTTCGGGTCTTAACGCGGAAACTGAGAAGATTTGTTCGAACTCAATTTCTTTAAGCCTACATTTGTTTTAAGCTTGCTTCCGCAATAAACTTGTTGATCCATTATACAAAAGGTACGCTGTAATTTTTTATAAACTCCAACTGATTGTAGGCACACAGTTTAAAACTAATTTTTCAAGATCTTTCTTTTCCTTCACAGTACTTTTCACTATCAATCACTAAAAATTTTAGGCTTTGAGGATGGTGCCCCACTGTTCTAGCAAATTATTATTGCTTATACTAGAGAGGAAAAACATAAATAACACCTACAGGGCTGAATACAGGAAACTCCTTCTACGGCTTGTTTCATGGAAACGTTTAAAATTCGATGCTATATATAGTATGTTCTCAGCCAAAGATCCGGTTTCGTTCGCCACTACTCGCGGATTCTCGTTTGATTTGACCACCTAGCTACTAAGATGATTCAATTCGCTAGGTATAGAAGTCAAGTACTATATTACACGTTAGTGTAAAGAGTACTTGCGTTATGGTTTTTACCAATTTTACAGGGACCCGTATATTACAGAAAAATTATCTTTATACGGAATTTCGAGTTGTACGCCTGTTACAATTTTAATGTTTAAGGATCTACTTTGTGCCTTAATGACTTTTTAGATTTTTCGCCCCTAGAGCAGGGATCGAAGAAAATATTCGGTTGCGCCGATATAACTTTAACGCCGCGTAAGATGACTGAGGCGTTATCGCAATACGCTATATGCTTACTCACATTCTAGTTTGAGTGAGAATAGTCTTAGAAGTTATATAAACCTTCTTTACGGAAAATTTATAATTATATGTTATTTTACCTTTAATTGCGTAGATGTTTCTACGTTATTTTTATCAACGAAGAAATTTAAACCGGATGTTTTTTGGGGGAGGGGGTCGGGGTACACAATAAGAATTTGACTGTTTGAACCCTTATTGTAACCACGAGTGTATGAAAAATCCCTAAAGAAGATATGTGAATATCATCTTTTTAAAAGCGGAGCTTTTTCAACGGAAATTGTACCTTGAACTTTGTGACAAACCACAAGTATCGCTAAACCTATCGCTGACTCCGTTGCGGCGACGGTTAAAATGAATAGGACAAACAACTGCCCCAAAATATCATCCAAGTAGACGGAAAAAGTTATAAGATTCAAGTTAACCGCCAAAAGCATCAATTCGATTGCCATGATGGCAATCAAGATATTTTTTCTATTGATGATTAAACCACTTAGACCTATTAAAAACACTATAAGGTTAATTGCGAGGAAAATATTTAGATTCGTAACTATCACTTATGTAGGTTTGAATTAAACCGCCTGAGAATTTGTAGGCAATGTCAGACTTGAACTAACAACTTTCTCGTTGTAAGCGAGATATTCTACCAAATTGAAATAATTGCCTCGAAAATGACGGGATTTGAACCCGCAATCCTTAGCGTGACAGGCTAACGCTTTACCAAGTTAAGCCACATCTTCGCTAAATAATCGGGGGTGAGAAATGGTTACTCCAACATAACTTAGTACTTGTAATGAGAGAGCTTTTTCTCCAGGATACCTACTACAGGGATAAGTATTAAGAAGAAAAGAAAATAGAATGCCGTGGCAATTTGACCTGTCAGTACGTACGCGTCTCTAACAGGCTTTTGACCTACCCAGCCTAAGATTAAAAAATCTGCAACAAGTAACCAAAAGCATACCTTGAAAACAGGTCTAAATGCTGTACTTCTAATCTCAGACGTGTTCGTAAAAGGTATTAAAAACAATACGACTAGGGCACCTCCCATCGCGGCAACACCACCAAATTTGTCTGGTATAGACCTCAGAATCGCGTAAAAAGGCAGAAAATACCACTCAGGAACAATATGTGCTGGTGTAACCATTGGGTCAGCGGGGATGTAGTTATCTGGATGGCCCATAGCATTTGGGTAATAGAATACAAATGCTAAGAAAGAAAATAGGAAAATGAAAAATGCGAACAAATCTTTTACGAAGAAGTAAGGATAGAAAGGTACTTTGTAACTAGATGTGTTTACGCCTAACGGGTTATTGGATCCATCTTTGTGTAGCAATGCTAAATGCACTAAACTAAGACCTGCGATTATGAACGGAAGGAAAAAATGGAGACTAAAGAATCTATTGAGGGTAGCATTTCCTATAGTGAATCCTCCCCATAGCCATTCTACGATAGGTAAGCCTACAACAGGCAGAGCAGTGAATAAACTTGTTATAACTGTGGCGCCCCAAAAGCTCATTTGACCCCAAGGTAGTACATAGCCCATGAAAGCGGTCGCCATCATCAAAATAAATATCAAGACACCGGAACACCATAAGAGCTGGCGAGGTTGCATGTAAGATCCGTAATATAACCCACGAAAAATGTGAGAGTACACTACAATGAAGAAAAAGGAAGCTCCATTTGCATGCATGTATCTGATTAGCCAGCCATTGTTAACGTCTCGCATAATGTGTTCTACACTACTGAATGCCAAATCGATATGAGGTGTGTAATGCATACCGAGGAATAACCCTGTCAGTATCTGTATAATTAAACAGATACCAGCTAGTGCACCAAAACTCCAAGCGTAACTTAAGTTGACCGGTGTAGGGTAATGAATAATATGACTATCTAAAAAACCTAGGAGATAATTTTTATTCCATCGAGGAGCTGAATTTAGGAAACTTGGGACATAGTTGGTCGAAATCTTCTTTTTTATGTTCGAATTGAAAGCATTTACAAACTTCATTGGAAATAGTGGCACAACAACTTTTTAGGTGAATAGTGAATAAAAACTCAAACGGATTGAAAATTGTTTGCTGCGCAAATGGTTGGTACATGACTTGAATTTCATTTTTTATCTCGCGCTGCACGAAAATAAAATTGGATTTAAGCTTAGAAATTTGAAGACATCACTGCAAAGAGTGAGAAAAAGCCACAAAATGCCTTCTGGGGAGTGAAAACGCTTTTTAAAGCCAAAAAGTCGAGGTTTAGTTAGTGTTATTTTTAGTACAGGCAGAATTACGGTTAACGATGTTTTGACACCCGAATAGAGCGTAATACGCCTTTCACACTCACAGAAACAAACTGGCTGTAGATGTGGAATTCAGAAAAACTTGCGGATTTGTGCTTTTGCTGTGAAGAATATCCAAGGCTATTAAAACCTTGTACGGTGCCACCTAAAGACGTAGCAAATTCAATGCCTCTTGAATTTTAAGTTGCACATGCGCATCGTGACTGGCGTATATGAGGGTACCTAGGGGTACCCCTAGCATTTAAGCTTAAATGGCAAGCAAGAAAGTTTTGATCCTGTGATGAAGAATCTCTGGACGGGATTTGTCCTACTACAACAGGGATTACGGTCAACGATGTTTTGAGGCTCGAATAGAACGCAATACGCCTTTCACACTCACAGAAACAAACTGGCTGTAGATGTGGAATTCAGGGAAACTTGCGGGTTTGTGCTTTTGCTGTGAAAAATATCCAAGGCTATTAAAACCTTGTACGGTGCCACCTAAAGACGTAGCAAATTCAATGCCTCTTGAACTTTAAGCTGCACATGCGCGTCGTGACTGGCGTATATGAGGGTACCTAGGGGTACCCCTAACATTTAAGCTTAAATGGCAGGCAGGAAAGTTTTGATCCTGTGATGAAGAATCTCTGAATGGGATTTGTCGTAGTAGGACAAGGATGATCAAGGTGTAACAACACAGGCATACCTCGCCGTGAACAACGAATAAAAGGTGATGAAAAGCCTGCGGTTAATAACAATACTTGTCCGGCTGCCGCAACTACTATCTAGTTGCATATAACCACTGTGTGGTTACATATGTCTTCTTTGTCCTTTCTTCTTTTCTTCTTTT